>OGEQ01002204.1_pt1 | contig 13662 bp, 10 predicted proteins | sample 1570731 | NCBI WGS metagenome assembly OGEQ01 (sample SAMEA2582132, study PRJEB24529) | metagenome | biome: Human gut stool | place: China | collected 2011
CTGCTGACTGGGCACGCATCCCTTACGACGTATTGGACACAATCTCCCGTCGTATCGTAAACGAAGTACAACACATCAACCGTATCGTGTATGATATTACATCTAAACCACCTGCTACAATTGAGTGGGAATAATATGGTTTGCTTAATATAGCTAACATATAAAATACATAAAATAATTTAGTCATCCAAAGAGGCTGTCTTTGGATGACTTTTTTTATAGGTCTTTAAAAATGTGTTTTAGATGGTAATAGAAATTTCGTATTAGTGATTAAAATGGTAAAAGTATCATATTTATTTGTTATTACTATGAAGAATAAATGAAATTAATGATGTGTTCTAATTATCTAAGATGTTATAATAAAAAATATTAGGATTTATAGTATATTTACTAGATTATACGGATTTCATGATAATAATCTTGATTTGTAAGTTTTAATGAGGATGGTATATAAGTTATGGCAGCAAAAAACAATACAGATATTGGATTTGAAAAACAAATTTGGGATGCGGCTTGTGTTCTTTGGGGACATATTCCTGCTGCAGAATATCGAAAAGTAATTGTAGGGTTAATATTTCTTCGTTATATATCAAGTGCTTTTGAGAAACGCTATGAAGAGCTTATAAAAGAAGGTGACGGCTTTGAAAATGATAGAGATGCATATGTAGAAGAAAATATTTTCTTTGTTCCAGAAGAAGCTCGATGGAGCACAATTGCATCTGCTGCACATACACCTGAAATTGGACTTGTTATCGATAATGCAATGAGAGCTATTGAAAAAGAGAATACAACACTTAAAAATGTTTTACCTAAGAATTACGCTAGTCCTGATTTAGATAAAAGAGTTCTCGGAGAAGTTGTTGACCTTTTTACTAATGAAGTCAAAATGGACGGTACCGAAGTGAGCAAGGATTTATTAGGAAGAACATATGAATATTGTATTGCTCAGTTTGCCTCTTATGAAGGTACTAAGGGTGGCGAGTTTTATACACCGTCAAGTATCGTTAAAACTATTGTCTCTATTTTAAAACCATTTAATAATTGTCGCGTATATGATCCTTGTTGTGGTAGTGGTGGCATGTTTGTGCAAAGTGAGAAATTTGTACAAGCTCATAGTGGTAATAGAGGAACTATTTCTGTTTATGGTCAAGAATCTAATGCTGACACTTGGAAGATGGCAAAAATGAATATGGCAATTCGTGGTATCGATGCAAACTTTGGTCCATATCAGGCAGATACATTCTTCAATGACTTACATAAAACATTAAAAGCCGATTTTATTATGGCAAATCCACCGTTTAATCTATCTAATTGGGGACAGGAAAAGCTAAAGGATGATGTCCGCTGGAAATATGGTTTACCGCCTGCAGGTAATGCGAACTATGCGTGGATTCAACATATGATACATCATCTTGGTTCAAATGGGAAAATCGGCCTTGTTTTGGCAAATGGTGCACTATCGTCACAAACTAGCGGTGAGGGCGATATCAGAAAAAATATTATTGAAGCGGATCTAGTGGAAGGTATTGTAGCTTTACCTACTCAGCTATTTTATAGTGTTACTATACCGGTTACCTTATGGTTTATTTCAATGAATAAAAAACAAAAAGGAAAAACTCTATTTGTTGATGCACGTAATATGGGCCATATGGTTAATCGTAAACATAGAGATTTTACTGATGATGATATTCAACGCTTAGCTGATACATTCTCGTCATTTCAAGATGGTACTTTAGAGGATGTAAAAGGCTTTTGTGCTGTTGTCGATACTAAGAAGATTGAAGAACAAGATTATATTCTTACTCCAGGGCGATACGTTGGTATTGAAGTTGTTGAGGAAGATGAGGAGCCATTTGAAGAAAAAATGAGTCGGCTTACATATGAACTATCAGAAATGTTTATAAAATCTCATGAATTAGAAACGGAAATTCGTGAAAAGCTAGGGGCGATTGGGTATGACATTAAATAATGACGTTAGATATTATTTAATTTTTGATACAAATGTTTTGTTTCAAGCGTACGAAAAAAAAGCTGATTTTACCTCATTTAGTTTTAATTCAACATATGAAAATATCATTGATATGATTAATCAATTGGATATTTATAGTCAAGTAGTGTTAGTGATTCCCTCTGTGGTTTGGGGAGAACTAGAACAACAGATTATAGAAAAACACGATGAATTACTTTCAAAGTATATAAATACAATAAAGAATAAGGTTTTTCCTGAATATTCTATAAAAGAGAATCCTCCAATAGATTACTCAGAATATATAAAAACAAAAATTAAAGAATATAAGAGTGACATTCAACAAGGCATGAGTGAAGTAATAGAAATTCAAAATGCATCCAATAGCAGATTTAGAAGCATAATAGATCGTGCATTTAGTAAGCGCCCCCCTTTTGAAGGTAAGGATAAGAAGTCTGATAAAGGATTTAAGGATGCATTGTTATGGGAAAGTATTTTAGAATTTGCATTAAATCAACCTAAATCGAAAATTATATACTACTCGAAAGATAACGCTTTTGGAGAATTTTTGATTCAAGAGTTTTCAGAAGTTGTAGATAAATCATTTTTATTCATATGTAAAAATGAAAATGAAGTTAAACTACGATTAGAAGCGTGGGCACAGGAAATTGATAAGTATTCATATCAACCTATTGAAGGTTTTGATGAAAATAAGGAAATTATTGATTGGCTTAATTCTGAGGATTTCTTTAGGCAAATAACTGAAGATAATTTTGATTTTATTGAAAGGGGGCGTCTGATTAATTCTGTGTCTGCACATTTAATTAATATTAATGATATTGAATGTTTAAGCTCAAATGAGGAAATACGCAATTATTATATTGAACTAACACTTAAACTTATATATATATTTAAGGATGGTGCAGAAACCGCAGAAGAGATAGATGTAGGATTGGATGTTAAGGTATGGGATGAGAGTATTTATATGTTAGAAGATGCTTACCGTGTAGATGGTGAATAATCTTAAATAAGGTAAAAGTTTAGTTATGGATTGTAACCATTTGATGTTAGATATATATTTTCCATTAAGAAATAGAGGTGGTGGAGATGAAGTGTAAATTATCGGATATTTGCGAATATAGAAAAGGAAAAGTGAATGTTTCAAATTTAACGTTAAAAACATATATATCAACTGAGAATATGTTGCCTGATAAGGCCGGAGTTGTTGAGGCTAACTCTTTGCCATCTACTGCATTGGTTCAAGAATATAAAGAAAATGATACTCTTGTTTCAAATATAAGGCCTTATTTCAAGAAGGTTTGGCAAGCAAAACATGATGGTGGATGTTCGAATGATGTATTGGTTTTCCAAGGAAAAGCGAATGTAGATAAAGATTTCCTTTACTATATACTTGCTAATGATGATTTTTTTGCATACTCAATGGCGACATCTAAAGGAACAAAAATGCCAAGAGGGGATAAAAACTCGATAATGCAGTATGAACTACAGTTATTTGATATAAAGATTCAGAAAAGAATAGCAAGTATACTAAAGTTATTAGATAAAAAGATTGAATTAAATAATGCTATAAACAATAATTTAGAGCAACAAGCTCAGGCTATATATCAGCAGATGTTTATTGATAATGCAAGCTCAGATTGGACAGATGGTGCATTGAGCGATATAGCCGATATTACTATGGGACAGTCCCCAAGTAGCAGTAGCTATAACGAAGATGGTAATGGAGCAATTTTCTTCCAAGGTCGAGCCGAATTTGGTTTCAGATTTCCGACTGTTCGCCTTTATACAACTGAACCGAAGCGAATGGCTTGTGCTAATGACACTTTAATGAGTGTAAGAGCACCTGTTGGCGACCTAAATGTGGCTCATACCGATTGTTGTATTGGTCGAGGACTTGCCTCTTTTCAGTCAAAGAATAATCATCAATCGTTTGTGCTATACACAATGTTTTCTCTAAAAAAGCAATTGGATGTTTTTAATGGAGAGGGCACGATATTTGGCTCAATTAACAGAAATTCGCTGAACGAAATACCTCTTCTTATTCCCCCAAGTGAAAAGCTTGATGAATTTGAGGCATTAGTCTCTCCGATGGATGCCTTTATTCGCAACAATTACGATGAAATCTGCCGTTTAGAGCAACTTCGTGATTCGTTATTGCCTAAACTTATGGCCGGCGAGCTTGATGTTTCAGACATTGATCTCTAAGCAGCTAAATTATTGTTTAGCTGCTTAAATATGACTTAACCTCTATGGGTGGATGGAATTATTTTTAGGGGACTTCCACCCTATAGTCGTTCTCTAGTAATTTATAATGGGAGAATTGACTATGAAACAAAATTTAATTAACGATGTTCTTCAAGAGATGTTACATTACTTAAATGATGTACAGAGTGCAAAGTTGCAAGCAGTATTACAAAATACTTTTGCAAGATATGAAGTGGTGGAAAGTAAGCAACAAGCGAATAATTCAAAACTCAATTATTTAGAACTATTTTTGGTAGCTAAACGAATTGAGGGCTGCTCTGATAAATCTCTTAAATACTATAAAGCAACTATTGAACGTATGTTTAACACTATTTGTAAAAGTGTTAAACATATTGACACTGATGATATAAGAAATTATTTGATTAAATATCAGGAGCAAAATAAATCTAGCAAAGTTACAATAGATAATATTCGTCGTATTCTTTCAAGTTTCTTTTCTTGGCTAGAAGGTGAGGAATATATACTGAAAAGTCCAGTACGACGTATACATAAAGTTAAGACTGGAGTAAATATAAAGGAGACATATTCTGATGAAGCTTTAGAGATTATGCGTGATAAATGTACAGAATTGAGAGATTTGGCAATAATAGATATGCTTGCTTCAACAGGAATGCGTGTCGGTGAAATGGTGTTGCTTAACCGAAATGATATTGATTTTAATGAGCGAGAGTGTATTGTGTTTGGTAAAGGAAATCATGAGCGAGTGGTCTATTTTGATGCACGAACAAAAATACATTTACAAAATTATTTAAAAAGTAGAAATGATGATAATCTGGCTTTATTTGTGTCATTAAAAGCTCCTCATTCACGGTTACAAATCAGTGGTATAGAAGCAAGATTAAGAAAGTTAGGAAAGAAATTAGGAATTCTTAAGGTACATCCACATAAATTTCGGAGGACTCTAGCAACTATGGCAATAGATAAAGGTATGCCTATTGAGCAACTGCAACAGCTATTGGGACATAAAAAGATCGATACGACATTGCAGTACGCAATGGTGAAGCAGAGTAATGTAAAAATTGCACATCGTAAATATATTGGATAGAGAGGAACGTGGATATGGTTGAATGGCAGACCGTTAAACTTGGTAATATATCTTCAATAAATCAAAGTACTTATTCATCAAAAGAGGATTGGAAATTTGTAAACTATTTGGATACTGGAAATATTACAATGAATCAGGTTGATGAAATACAATATATCAATACTTCAGTGGATAAGTTGCCAAGTAGAGCGAAAAGAAAAGTAAGATTTAATAGTATTATTTACTCAACCGTAAGACCAAATCAGTTGCACTATGGAATTATTAAAAATCAACCTGATAATTTTTTAGTGTCATCAGGATTTGCGGTAATTGATATTGACTTTGATAAGGCCGCTCCTGAGTATATTTATTATGTTTTGACACAACAGGAAATTACAGAATACTTACAAAGTATTGCAGAACAAAGTGTGTCCGCCTATCCCTCTATTAAGCCTTCAGACATTGAAAACTTGGAGTTTCTTCTACCTGATAGAAAAACACAGGAAAAGATTGTATCTATTCTTAAATCAATAGATGAGAAAATAGTCCAGAATAATGAAATAAACAATAATTTAGCGGCTTAAAAACCTATATTGGAAATGTCAATTTCACCAGACATCAATCGTGGTAGTAGCAAGTCTCTCGTCTTTGCAAGTATCAAATTTTCAACCTGATTGTTAATAATCAGTTCAAACATAGGCGCAGTCTGTAAATTAAAGTTATTTATCTCGTCTGTTTGAGGAATGACACAAGGAATAGACATTATATCGGATGCACTGATGTTGGGCTGAGCACTTCCTTGACCACGATTAATAATTTCTGAGATTATTTCTGGTTGCTTGAGTGTACAATATATAAAAGGAATTTTATTAATCGGATTTTCGCCAAGGAAAAATTTTCCTACACGCTGATTAACCAGTATTGTTTTATGCATTTTCGGTACCATTGTGAATTTTCCAATGGTTGCCCCTGTCATGGCAATGAGGAGATCTCCTCCAGAAACAATGAAATCTTTTGCGAGTGATATTTTATCTTCTGAAACATGGGAGCAGTTAGATAGATTTAAATAATCTTGATTTATAGAGCCTATTTTTATAACAGGAATCCCGGAATCTTGCCACCACTTACTTTTGAAAGCAAAACCAGATTTGAGAGTACAATAATCACCGATACATCCGTCTTTTGAGGCACTGTTAATTAGGGTATCAAATATGTAAAGGGATTGCTGAAGTAAATTATTGTTTATTTTACATGTTGGTAAATATTAATTTTAAGAAATATTCATTTTGATAATAGAGGGAATATAAATATATTAGCAATAGATTTATAGTAATAAAATTAACTTTTTAATAGGGAGTGAATAGTAGTGTTAAATTTTTTCCGAGAGGAAGATTATGAAAAATCATTAATTGAACTATTTCAAAATGATTTAGAGTATGAATATGTATATGGTCCAGATATAGAAAGAGATTTTTATAGTCCCTTCTATGAAGACGTTTTAATTGAGTCTTTATATCGTATAAATCATGGTGCAACTAATGATGCGATTCAGGATGCATTATTTAAACTTAAAAACTTTGAAAATGGGGAGCTTGTACAGAAGAATGCTATTTTTATGGACTACTTACAGAATGGTATTCCTGTAAGATATTTTGTTGATGGAGAAGAACGTTCTTCAATTGTTTATCTTGTGGATTATAAGAACCCTGAAAATAATTCATTTGTTGTAGCTAACCAATGGACTTTCATTGAAAATAGTAATAAACGCCCTGATCTCATTCTATTTCTAAATGGACTACCAATAGTATTAATGGAACTTAAGTCTCCTTCTCGTGAAGAAACAGATGCTTCTGAGGCATATAGACAGCTTCGCAACTACATGCAAGAGATTCCATCAATGTTCATTTATAATGCTATTTGTGTTATGAGTGATCAGTTGATTTCTAAAGCGGGTACAATTACTTCAGGTGAAGACCGTTTTATGGAATGGAAAACAAAAGATGGTAATTATGAGAATACCCAATATGCACAGTTTGATACATTCTTTGAGGGAATATTCCAAAAAGAACGATTACTTGATATTATTAAGAACTTTATTTGTTTCTCACATGAAGGGATAAATAGCTATAAAATTCTTGCTGGATATCATCAATATTTTGCAGTAAAAAAGGCTATTGAATCGACTAAGCATGCTACTGTTACTGATGGTAAGGGTGGAGTTTTTTGGCATACTCAAGGCAGTGGTAAGTCTCTTTCAATGGTATTCTATGCTCATTTATTGCAGGAAGCTTTAGATAGTCCTACTATTGTTGTTCTTACTGACCGAAATGATCTTGATGATCAACTCTATAGTCAGTTTGTAAAGTGTAAAGACTTTTTACGACAAGAGCCATTACAAGCAGAAAGTAGAGAAAATCTTAAAACCTTACTTGCTGGGAGACAGGCAAATGGTATTATTTTCACTACGATGCAAAAGTTTGAGGAATCAGATGAACCTCTATCTGAACGTCATAATATTATAGTTATGGCAGATGAAGCACATAGGGGGCAATATGGGCTTGCTGAAAAAATTAAGATTACAAAGAATGAATCTGGTGAGGAAGTAGCAAAACGTGTAATTGGTACAGCCAGACTTATTCGTAATACATTACCTAATGCTACATATATTGGTTTTACAGGAACACCTATTTCTTCAAAAGACCGTAGTACGCGGGAGGTCTTTGGCGATTATATCGATATCTATGATATGACGCAGTCTGTTGAAGATGGTGCAACACGACCTGTTTACTATGAAAGTCGTGTTATCAGATTGAATCTTGATCAAGCTACATTGAGATTGATTGATGCTGAATATGATTTAATGTCTCTAAATGCTGATCGTGAAGTTATAGAGAAAAGTAAACATGAGCTAGGACAGATGGAAGCCATTCTTGGTAATGATAATACTCTAGATTCTCTTGTGCATGATATTCTTGATCACTATGAAAATAATAGGGAGTATTTACTTACAGGCAAGGCAATGATTGTTGCATATTCTCGTTCTATTGCCATGAAAATCTATAAACGTATTTTAGAACTTAGGCCCAATTGGGAAGAAAAAGTTGCTGTAGTCATGACTTCTGGTAATAATGATCCAGAAGAGTGGCGACAAATTATTGGTAACAAGCATCATAAAAACGAACTTGCTAAGAAATTTAAGGATAATAATAGTCCTTTAAAGATTGCTATAGTTGTTGATATGTGGCTAACGGGTTTTGATGTTCCTTCTCTTGCTACCATGTATATTTACAAGCCTATGACTGGACATAATCTAATGCAAGCAATTGCTCGTGTTAATCGTGTATTCCGTGATAAAGAAGGCGGGCTTATTGTTGATTATGTGGGTATTGCTACTGCTTTGAAGCAGGCGATGAACGATTATACATCTCGTGATAAAAAAAATTACGGTGATACAGATGTTTCTATGGTCGCTTATCCTAAATTCTTAGAAAAATTGTCTATATGCCGTGATTTATTCCATGGATATGATTATTCTAAATTTAAAAGTGGTACAGATCTTGAAAGAGCCAAAACTATTAGTGGTGCAGTGAATTTCATTATGGATAAAGCGAGGACAGATGATAAGGAGGTATTTGTAAAAGAAGCCCTTATGCTTCATCAAGCACTCTCTCTTTGTTCTTCGTTAGTTAATGAAGATGATAGATTTGAAGCAGCATTCTTTGAAGCTGTTCGCGTACTTGTTTTGCGACTTACTAATACTGGCGTTGGTAAAAAGATTTCCTTACCAGAGATGAATGCAAGAATAAACGAACTTTTAAAGCACAGTATTAAGAGTGAGGGTGTAATTAATTTATTCTCTGACATTAAAGAAGAGTTCTCTTTATTTGATCCTAAATTCTTACAAGATGTTGCTAATATGAAGGAAAAGAATCTTGCGATTGAATTGTTGAAGAGATTAATTTCTAACCAAGTCTCTGTTTATCGTAGAACAAATGTAGTTAAGTCTGAGAAATTTAGTGAAATTATGCAACGCTCTCTCAATGCTTATTTAAATGGGATGCTAACAAATGAAGAAGTTATTGTTGAGATGCTAAAACTAGCAAAACAAATCGCAGCTGATAGACAAGAAGGGGAAAAACTTGGTCTAACTGCAGATGAGTTAGCTTTTTATGACGCATTGGTAAAACCACAGGCTATTAAAGACTTCTATGAAAACGATGAGCTAATCTCGATAACGAAAGAATTGGCTGAGACTCTGCGTAAGAATAGAACAATAGACTGGCAAAAACGTGAATCAGCAAGAGCTAAAATGCGTATGATTATAAAAAAACTGTTGAAAAAGCATAAATACCCTCCTGAAGGCATGGATGATGCAGTTCAGACTGTAATAACACAATGCGAGCTATGGACGGATAATTATGATATGGAAGAAGTACATAGGGTTTATTCTTATCCAATGCCAAGAAAGGAAGGGCTATCTATGGTTGCTGATGATATAGGGAAATATAACTAATAGTGGGGATAATAAAATTATTCATGAGTAAACGCGTGTTTTTTATATAAGCTGTGTGAGCATTTTCGGGTAAGGAATATAAATTTGTTTTGAATGTCTAATAGTATTAATCAAAGGGAATAAGGAGAGTTGTTATGTCAAAGTTAAATATTGATCAACAAACGATAAAGGAATTGTTTACTAATAAACGTGCTGATTTTTTAATACCAGATTATCAAAGACCATATGCTTGGGATATTTCTGAATGTCAAACTTTATGGGATGATATATTTTTATTTGCGTTTCCAGATGATGATTTCTCGAAGTTTGATCCAGAGGGGGATGAATATTTTCTTGGTCCTATTGTTACGTTTAAAAATAGTGATAATAAACTAGAAATTATTGATGGACAACAACGTTTAACAACATTGATGTTATTGCTGAGAGCTTTTTATTCATTTTTTGGAAATATGAAAGATGATAACTCCAAAAAAACAGCAGAGGACATATCTAAATGTATCTGGAAAACTGATGAGTTTGGAACTCCAGATACAAACAAATTAAAAATAGACTCTGAAGTTACATCTGATGATGATAAGGATGAATTTTTATCAATTCTTAAAACTGGTATAGTAGAGGATTCACAAAAAAGTGCATATGCGAGGAATTATCGATTTTTTACGAAACAGATAAATACTTTTTTAGTACAATATCCAACATATTTTGCATATTTACCAAATAGGCTTATGAATAACTGTATTCTTCTTCCAATTGAGGCTGAGTCGCAAGAAACTGCACTTAGAATATTCTCTACATTAAATGATAGGGGTAAACCGCTTTCTGATACAGATATTTTCAAAGCTCAATTCTATAAGTATTATAAAGAGAACGATAAAAAGGATGAATTTATAAAAAGATGGAAACAATTGGAAGAAATCTCTGACAAAATTTTCTCATCAGTATCGGGTTCATCTATGGACGAATTATTTACACGTTACATGTATTATGAACGTGCAAAAATGAAAAATAAAAATACTACAACTGAAGCGTTGCGTAAATTTTATGAGAAAGATAGCTATAGCCTTTTAAAGAAAGATGAAACACTAACTAATTTAGAGGTTTTAGCAAGCTTCTGGGTAAATGTTGCAGAACAAGATGATAGTGTCTTTTCTGATAAAGTTCTAAAAAATCTATCTGTTTTAAATTATGCCCCAAATGGTATGTGGGCATACTTAACTTCCGTGTATTTTATGCAAAATAAAGACAGCAATGGAATACTGGAGGATAAATCATTTGGTGAGTTTCTTGATAAAATTATTGCCTTTATTTGGGCTTATGCAATTATGAGGCCTGGTGTGAATGCATTAAGGACACCTGTTTATCCAGAGTTAATTAATATTGTAAATAACCAGCAAGTATCATTTAATGATTATAAATTTGATGAAAGTGATGTAAAGCTAGCATTAGAGAATTATCTTTTTACAAATGGCAGACCAATTACTAAATCAATGCTTGCGTGGTGGATGTATACTAATGATAAACAAGATTTGTTCTTGTTAGATACAAAAGTAGAGATAGAACATATTTATGCTAAAAAACGACAAGAAAATGAGAATGGTTTAACTGATAAAAGGAATTTAGAATCATTAGGTAATAAAGCTCTACTTGAAAAGGCTATTAATATTCGTGCATCAGATTATCGATTTATAGATAAATTAAAATATTATAAGGGGTTTGTAACTGATAAAGGTAAAGTTAGAGAAGGTACAAAAAATAAGGAATTATTTGATTTATCATCTAATTCTAATGATTTTAAAGAAACAGATATTATAGAACGAAAAAATCTAATTATTTCTACCTTTATTGATTATCTTCGTCAGAATGATCTATTACTTAATTAGAATATGCTTTTCTTACCTGTAAATTAATATATTATGAGAGCGGTAGTAATAAAATATCAAGCTTTATCCATATGTTAATTTAACTTATCTATTAACTTAATAAGTGAGATTAATGTCATAATTAATTTAATACTAAATAGTTTTGGGGAGATGATTTTAAGGAGGATTCGTATGGGGAGATCAGTAGCTAATGAGTTGCTTGATAAATCAAAAGAAGCAATGATATCTGCGGTACAAATTTATAATAATCCTTTGATTAGATTTAAATCTGAAATGTTTATTATTACAGCAATTATTTCTTGGACATATCTTATGCATGCTTATTATAGAAAAAAGGGGGTAGAATATAGATATTATCGTCAAAGAGGGCAAAGAAAAAAATTTGATAAAACTAAAAATGGAGCATATAAACATTGGGAATTAGAACGATGTATTAATGAAGAGCAATCTCCGTTAGATAAAGGGACCGCTAATAATTTGAGGTTTTTAATAGGAATAAGACATGAGATTGAGCACCAGAAAACAGATAGTATTGATGAATATATTGGTGCAAAACTACAAGCATGTGCCTTAAACTATAGTAGAGAGTTAGTTAAAATGTTTGGCGAAGAGCATAATATAAGAGATAATCTGAGTTTAGCAATTCAATTTTCACCAATAACACCTGAACAGGAGTCATTATTAAGGTCGGCATCGGAAGATATTATTCCGAGTAATATAAGAAATTTTATTTCAACCTTTGAATCTGAATTAGATGATGAGGAATTAAGGTCATTAAGTTATTCATATAAAATTGTATATATTCCGATGCAAGTAAATAGAGCTAATCAGGCTGACAAGGCCATAGAATTTATTTCTCCGGAAAACATTAATTCAAAAGATGTAGAGCGTGTATTAATAAAGGCCGTTGAAAAGCAAAAGTTTTTACCTAGTGAAATTGTGAAGATGATGAATGATGAAGGGTATTCGTGGTTTACCATGTATAAGCATACACAGTTGTGGCATGAAAAAGATGCTAAAAATAAAAAATATAATTTTGGAGTACAAGTGGCTAAGCAGTGGTATTGGTATGAAAACTGGGTTTATGTAGTTAGAGAGCATTGCCAAAGGAGTGACCCTTAATGAGGTGTATTTGAGAAATACAATATGGATGTATTAGTAGTCCTTGTCTATGAAAATACTATGCTAGATACGGATCTCTTTATCATAGATAATGCTAATATTGTTAAGGAATTAAAGCTATGGAGACTTTGAAAGATTTTTTAGATAGTGACATATATTTAGATATTATAAAAGAACTAGGTGTCGACAACTTTAATCAAAATCTACAAAGTGTTGAAATAGAAGAGCTAAAAAATCGATTAAGACAGAGACAATTCTTACTAGAAGGCTTTAATTGTAAGGTGCTTTCAGAAAAAGAGATGGTGCAGTTTTACGAGCAAATGATAGAAGAATATGGAAAAGATATTATCGTTTGGTCTAAAAAGTTTTTGCAATATAGCGACGATACTATTGAGGAGTATCCTGATGGAGAATTTCCAAAAGGAGAGGAAATATCTGAGGAGGATGTATCAACTACAATTGAAATAGGAAAATATTCTAAAATGAGTATTGCTTTGTATATAATTGAGTTCGATCTCTTGAAGAATCATCAAGAGATAGTAGCTGACTATTATAAAAGATTGGGCATTCCTCGGGCCGCGAAATATGCAAAAGACATGATAGCATTTTATAAAGAGGTTTTACTTTAGGTATTTAAATATTAATGATTGAGGGCTGTTTTGTTACAGCCCCTTTTATGTTATACAAAAAAATTGGTATACTGATTTTAAGTTATAGATTTTGGTTAAACAGTTGTTTGAAAATAGAGGTCCTATGAAAACGACAAGATCTTTTGGTGAGTATCCCAAATATTCTCTCCACGATGCAAGGGTACAGAAAATAGCATACGCAGATGGTAATTTAACTTTTACCTTTGATTATATTTTTTCTT
>OGEQ01002209.1_pt1 | contig 13622 bp, 9 predicted proteins | sample 1570731 | NCBI WGS metagenome assembly OGEQ01 (sample SAMEA2582132, study PRJEB24529) | metagenome | biome: Human gut stool | place: China | collected 2011
ACACCAAGCACGATTCCACCGGCCTCGGTCTGACCATTGCGCAGGAGCTGGCGCAGGTAAGAGGCGATGACTTTGGAATGGATGAGCTGCGTACCGTTATACTCCGGTTGCTCCGTAAGGGGCACATGGAAGAACTTTTCTTTGAAAGCATTGTCCACATAGGCTTGCAGGCGAACATCGTCTTTCAGTAATTGTTCCAGGTCGTCTTTACGTATCTCCCGTCCGTTGGCTGTCAGTTCGTTGTACACCAGTTCGGCGGAACGGTGGAAGATGGTGCCGAAGAGGGCGGAGTCTATCTCGGCGCTTACTTCATCGGGAGCTTTCAGGCCGGCTACGTATCGGTAGTAGAATTTCAGGCGGCAGTCCAGATAGGCATTGAGGGCAGAGGGGGAGAAGAACGCTTTGGGACGTTGGTGGATGTTGTAGGCGTCGAACATCTGTTGCAACATCTCCGGTGTCTTGTGAATCTCAATTTCCCGGGCTTGCTGTGGAGATTGTCCGGCTTCAAGGTACTCAAGGGAGATGTTGTGCGGCGACTCTACCAGGAATTGCAGCATGAAGCGGGACATTTCCCCGCGGTTCAGTCCGTCCGAAGAGGTGTTATATAATAAGGTGACGTTTTCTGCCCGTTGGATGAGGCGGTAGAAGTAGTAGGCATAGACGGCATTCTTGTGTTCTATGGTGGTCATGCCGAAGGCCTTCCTCAGGTTGTAGGGAATGAAGGAGGAGTCGCCTCCGGCTTTGGGCAATTGCCCTTCGTTGAGGGAGAGCATGATGAGGTTACGGAAATCGAGGTTACGCGTTTCCAGCACCCCCATTACTTGCATGCCGATGGCGGGTTCTCCGTGGAAGGGAATGTTGGCAGAGGTAAGCAAGCGGTTCAGCAGTCGCTTCAGCGTGTCTGTGCGCACACCACTCAATTCGCCGGTCTCTATCAGGCTGAGCAGGCGGTTGACGAGGGTGTAGCTTTTGAACAGAGACTCGCGGTACAGCTGGTTGAAGATGTCTTCCACGTCTTTTTCCTGGCGGTAGAGGACGGCCACTTCGCGAAGCAGTTCGGTGAGGTAGCTGCATAGGGCGGCGATGCCGTTCTGTGGTGTAAAGACTTGTTCAAGGAATGCGTCCTGCTTCAGCTCCGAGGGAAGGGGATAGAAGCGGTTGTCCTGCGTAAGCCGTCTTTCCAGTACTTCGGCATGGGAGGAAAGCTGCCGGGTATAAGGATGTTTCAGCAGGGTGAGTACGGTCTCGTAAGTATATCGTCCGGTACCTGTGTGGTAGCCGGTAGTCTGTAGCTCTACAAGGGCGTTGATAAAACTGTACACCGGAGTTTGGGCAAGGGGAAATCCCATTGTGATGTTGACGTTCTTTACCTCTGCCGGAATGGAGTGGAGGACGGGAAGCAGTAGGGATTCGTTGCAAAGGACAACGGCAGTGTCTTTGAATGAAGAAGGGGTTCTTAATTTTTCATTCCCCCTAATCCATTGCGGCAAGTAGCGGGCTTGTGCATTTTCGGTAGAAGCGGAGATAAAGCGTACGTTCTTGGGTTTCCGCAGTACATCAAAAGAAGTTTCGGGCAGTTGGTTGGGAAACAGCTTTAGGTTGCGGAGGATGAATTCGCCTGCTTCGTGGGTATAGGGCGGCTTTTGCTCAAGGGGAAGACGGGTGTAGAACACGTCGTAATCCCAATAGAACATTGCTTTCCCGGCATCCTGCAAGAGCTGGAAGAAACGGGTTTCTACTCTATTCAGCACGTTGAAGCCGACAAATACATAGCGGTCGTAGCGCAGTCGGTCGGTGTCGAGTTGCTCCATGACATTGCGGTACATCATGCCTTCGTAGGCGATGCCCAGTTCTGTAAGATTGCGGCGGTAGTGGCGGTAGATGTCGCCCAGTTTATCCCAGAGGGAGATGAATTTGGCTTTCAGCTCCGTGCGCTTTTCTATGGAAAAGTTCTGGAAGAACTGGCGGATGGCTTCTTCTTGTTCTTGGTCGAGGAAGTCGTAATTGTCCATAATGTTCTTCAGTTCTTGCAGGTTGCTGAAGAGTTTGTCGGCATCTACAAGGTTTTTGTCTACGTCATCGAAATCGCTGATGAGCAGTTCTCCCCAGAAGTAGAAGTCATCCAGAGTTTCTTCGCTGCGGGTCTCTTCGCGGAACACCTTATACAGTTCGCATACCAGGCGGATAGGGTCGCCGGACTTCAATGGAGAGAGTTGCCGGAACAGTTCGCTGATGCTGACGTAGGCAGGCGACCACAAAGGGCGGTCCGTTTCAGTTGCCAGATATTCGTTGAAGAACAGACTGGCACGTTTGTTGGGGAAAACGATGGCGGTGCGCGAGAGGTCGTTTCCTATTTTGGCGTAAAGGTCGCGGGCGACCAGTTGGAGGAATGTTTCCATGATTTAGTTGATAATTGATAATTAATAGTGGATGGGGAGTGAGTTATACCGGTTCTATGTTGTTCTCCTCTACATACCACAAGTAACCCCGTATATTTTCTGCGACATACCCCATGCGGACCAGCAGTTGCATGTATCCCTGCACCTGCTTGTTGTACTTCTTGTTTGGCTTTCCGAACTTGAAGTCCACCACTACGATTTCTTCGCCACGCATCATCACGCGGTCCGGGCGGCGTGTCCGCAGTTCACCGTTTTCCTGCCAGATGATGTCGCATTCATTGAATAGCTGCCACGTTCCTGAATACCAGTCCTTGACTTGAGGCAGGGAGAAAGCGCGTTGGGTGAGATTGCGTATTTCTTCTTCCGTCTCACTCCGTCCAATCACACCTTCAAAGACGAGCTGGCTGATGGCATTGTCAATGTCTTTTTCCGTTTCGATGGCAGAGAATAGGGTATGCAGCAAACGTCCCCGGTTGATGAAGCGCTGGCTGGACTCTGCTTCGTCCACTCCTGCTATGAAGTCTGCCGAACGGTTGGATTGCCGGAACTCGATGTCGTGGAGCATGCTCTCCATGTGGACGGGCAGTTTGACCGGCTTTTGCGAAAGTCTGTTGACTGGTTGCTGTTCGTAAACCTCAGGTTTACGTTCGCAGTATAGAGGTTTCTGTTCGTAGTATAGAGGTTTAGCTTCGTCGTTAGCAGGGTTGTCTGCGTCATGCTGTGAGACGGGGACGGGGGAAGGGCAAATCCTGCCGTTCTCGTATATGGCAGCCTCTTCGTCCCAACTGCCTGCTCCGTCTTTGGCTATGCGGGGCAGGGTGTTGGCAAGGAGTTCGGACATGGTTCCCTTCTGTTCCTTCCGGCTCCAGAGGATGAGGTTCTTGCCGGCACGGGTAAAGGCCACGTACAGCAGATTCAGATTGTCCACCCACAGCTGAAGACGTTCGTGCAGATAGTCCTGCCGGTATATGGATTCCGCCATGGTGGTGGAATAGTTCACCGGCACTAAGCTGATGGCATTATAAGGCTCTTCCGGTGGGACGCACCACACCAGCTGGTTGTTGGTTTCGTTCTCCAGCTTCCAGTCGCAGAAGGGAATCAGTACGGTATGGAATTCCAGTCCTTTGGACTTGTGGATGGAGAAGATGCGTATGCCGTCCATCTCACCGCTGGGGATGGTTTTGCTGCAAAGGGTTTCGTCCCAGTAGCGGATGAAGCTGTCCAGTTCGGAAGAATTGCTTTGCAGATACTCCGTCACAGCATCGAAGAAGGAGAAGAGGTAGGCATCCTGCTTTTCAATGCGGCTCATGCCGAAGATGCTGAACAGTTCTTCCAGTAACTCATACAAAGGCATCAGGCGCAGCGTTTCCCGTCGGGAGGTAAAGGCTTCGGGAAGGGGAGTGGCTGTTGTGAATTTCGGTTGCTCGTCATTTGTCATTTGTAATTTGTAGTTCTCCATCAGTGCAGCCTCCGCAATCCTGTTCTCCGGATTCGATAGGCAGCGCAGGGCATCCATCAGCATGCAGATGGCAAGGGAGGCATCCAGACGGAAAGCTTCGTCGGACACGACAGAGAGATGCAGTTCTTTGTCGAAATAGTCGGCTATCGGTGGGATATTCTTGTTCTTGCGGACAAGGATGGTGATGTCATTCAGTGTTACGCCCTCTTCCAGTAGCCGCTGTACTTCTTCTCCTAAGGCGAGAAGGGTCTGCTCTGTATAGTTGTGTTCATCGTCCGGTTCAAGGAAGGCAGCTTTTACGTAGCCGTACTCCGTGTTCTTGGGCGATTCCTGCACTACGTCGGCATAAGCGCGTTTTAGGGGTAGGCAGTCCTCTTTCAGTTCGTTCAGGTGTAGCGCATTGAGGTAGTCTATGGCAGCGGTAAATACTTGGTTGTTGAAACGGATAATGTTAGTTTCGCTACGTCGGTTTGTTTTTAGGGTTTCCACACGGACGGGGAAGTTGTTTAATGGAGAACTTGATTCTCTATTCTCCATTTTCAATTCTTCATTGCCTAAACTATTCAGTATTCCCCAGTCCCCGTTCCGCCAGCGGTAGATGGACTGCTTCACATCTCCCACAATCAGACTGTCGGCTCCTTGCGAAAGTCCTTCGAGCAGCAGCAGGCGGAAGTTGTCCCATTGCATGCGGCTGGTGTCCTGGAACTCGTCAATCATGACGTTGCGTATGTTGGCGCCGATTTTCTCGAAGACGAACGAAGAGTCACCCTCGCGCACCAGTTTGTGCAGTAGGGCGTTGGTATCCGAGAGCAGAAAGCGGTTGTGCTCCCGGTTTAGCGTGCGTACCTCTTCGTCGATATGATTGAGAAGTTGCAGTTTGTTGAGGTGCTGGAGCGAGAGGCGGCAACTGTTCAAGGTACGGTTGCGTTGCGGACGCATTCTTTCGGCTTCCTGCAGTAGAGGCATCAGGCTGGTTTCTGCCAGACAGATGATGTCGTCCTTCCGTGAGGATGTTTTCGTTGCCCAGTTTTTTGCATCTGCCAAGCTGTTTTGCAGGGTGGCGTTCAGCACATCCTTGTCAGACAGTCTGCCGTCGCGCAGTTTGCGGAAGTAACTGCCGATGCCTCGGGCACCTCCTTTCAAGTCTTCGGGAGTGAGGGCATGCCCTTCCAGTTCGCCTTCAAACTGGTCGTAGAAACTTTTCATCTGTTCCAGAGCCTCGGTTTCCATATCGCGCAGCACATCCCGGTAGAGTTTCAACGTGTTCGGAGTACGAAGGCATTGCCGTAGTTTTTCGCCGCGTTCTATGTAGCTTTCATCGAAGATGTTTCGTCCGAAACTTTTCACCTCATTCGATACGTTCCAGCGTTTGTCGTCGCGGATGCGCTCGTCGATGTAGTCCAGGAGCCATGCCAGCACGGGAGCTTCTCGATGAGGCTGTCTACGGCATCACTCAGCACTTCACTGTTGTTCAGCTCTATGTTCAGGTTAGGACTCAGTTCCAGTTCGCGGGCAAGGTTGCGCATCACAGATTGAAAAAAGGAGTCGATGGTTTCCACGCGGAAACGGCTGTAGTCATGCAGCATGTATTGCAGTGCCATGCCGGCCCGTTGACGAATCTCCCCGTCCGTCAATCCGTCCCCGCCTTCTTCTTTAATTTTTAATTTATAATTTTTAATTCTCTCCAAGTATGCTTCGGAAGAAGGTGCTCCCTTCCAGATACCGTAAAGCTGTGTCAGTATGCGCTCCTTCATCTCTGCCGTAGCCTTGTTGGTGAAGGTTACGGCAAGTATCTGCCGGTAGGCGCGTGGATTGATTATCAAATGCTTGATGTATTCCACAGCCAGCGTAAAGGTCTTGCCTGAGCCGGCAGAGGCTTTGTATACTAATAATTCCATGTAAATTGCTGCATTGAGTATGTATCTGCAAACGTACACAAAAATAATGAGAAAAATAAATGCTTCCCTGCTTTCTCTTATAGAAAGAAGTGGGAAGCATCCATTATTGAGGGGCTATGTGTAGGGGCTGTGCTACATTACCGGCGTCTGGAAAAGAAATACAAATCCTTTGCTGTCTTTCAAATCCTTTATGGCATCTCCGGCATAGATTTCTCCGTTTGTCAGTGAGAGTTTCTTGATTCCTGCATTCGGGCTAAAATCGATTTTCTTCAGGTCGAGCCAGAACAAGTTAGGGGTCAGTGTGGACTCAAAATAATATACTTTGTTCTTCTGGTCGGATACAGAACGCCAACGGGTGGAGGAGATATGGGGCTTGTCCGGTGTGGTGATACCGAACGGTACAGAAACATTGCGCATTACGCTCAATACACTGGGTACAGCAATCTTTGCATCCGCTGTTTGCGGAATGGCATTGATGTAGAACGATGCGCGTACAAAGCGGTCACTGGAGCGGTTGGTTCCCGGCAACATATTCAGTCCGCCTACCTCTTTCCAATAGTCGTTGATAGCCAGCTGGAGTTCATATTTGGGAGAGTTGGTCATTACTTGATACTGCTTGCCTTCATGTATCTCAAGGTTTCCGTCTATGTATTCCAGGACAGCCGTGTTTCCAGTTTCATCTGTGATGGCCAGATGCAGGGTGGAAGCGGCTCCGTTGGGCAGGTTTGGTGCATCAATGCGGAAGGATTCTTTTTTCAGTTCATCCACAGCTTCGCGTACGGTTGCAAAATTGTCGAGTACGTATTGCGTCCAGATACTGATGCCCATAATCGGGCGGTTGTCTCCCGGGCGGTGGTAAACGGACTCCGGAAGGAAGAGCAGGCTGGCAACCAGACCTTTCTCGTTCATACCGTCGCAGGTACCTATGTCATAACCGGCGGCAATGACGCTACCGTACTTGGAAGTCCAGTTCACTGCATTCCCTTTGTTGTAGCCTGCCCTTTGCATGCCTCTTGGGAATACATAGATGTTACTCATAAGGTCTTCTTTCCAGTCCATCGTACGTCCTGTAATGACTGTATTGTCAGGACCGATGTAGGTGGCTCGGGTACACGCTTCTGTTTGTTGCACACTCATGGAGGCTATGGCAGCCAGTGCAACAGCTATTGTCTTTATTGGTTTATTCATCTCGCTTTTGTCTTTATGAATTAATACTCTGTTTCATAGAATAACAAAAGGAGGGGAGTATAGTTTGAGAAAAAGAGGTGAAATCCCTTACTCGTCTTTTTCTTTCAGCAATTCCTCCATCTTCAGCACCTCGTCCCGATACTGTGCGGCTTCGATAAAATCGAGTTTCTTGGCAGCCTCCTGCATAAGCTTCTTGGTACGTTCGATACTCTTTTCCAGTTGCTTGCGGCTCATGTACTGTACTATAGGGTCGGCAGCCATCGTAGATGTACTTTCTTGTTCCACATAGGGGCGGGGAGTGCTGGAAGTGAACTTCTCGCTGCTGAGGACGGCTTCGCCGGAAGCCTCGTTGGTGGCAAACACATTGAGGTTCTTGGCTTTCTTGATTTGCTGTGGTGTGATGCCGTGCTCTTCGTTGTACTTCAACTGCTTCTCGCGACGGCGGTTGGTCTCGTCGATGGTCAGTTGCATGCTGTCCGTTATTTTGTCGGCATACATGATGACCATACCGTTCACGTTACGGGCGGCACGTCCGGCAGTCTGTGTCAGTGAGCGGTGGGAACGAAGGAAACCTTCCTTGTCTGCATCGAGAATGGCAACGAGAGAGACTTCAGGCAGGTCGAGTCCTTCACGCAGCAGGTTGACACCGACAAGTACATCGTAAATGCCCTCGCGCAAGTCACCCATAATCTTCACACGTTCCAAAGTGTCTACGTCGCTGTGGATATAATTACACTTCACGTTGTTGTTCAGCAGATATTCCGTCAGTTCTTCAGCCATTCGTTTGGTGAGGGTGGTGACGAGGGTACGCTCGTTCTTCTCGATGCGTACTTGGATTTCTTCCATCAGGTCGTCTATTTGGTTGTGGCTGGGACGCACCTCAATAATGGGGTCTAACAGTCCCGTCGGGCGGATGACTTGTTCTACTACGATGCCTTCGGATTTCATCAGCTCATAGTCTGCCGGTGTGGCGCTGACGTAAATCACTTGTTTGGCCATCTCTTCGAATTCATCGAATTTCAGCGGGCGGTTGTCCATGGCAGCCGGTAGGCGGAATCCGTACTCCACCAGGTTTATCTTGCGGGCGCGGTCACCTCCGTACATGGCACGTATCTGCGGGACGCTGACGTGGCTTTCGTCAATGACTATCAGGAAATCTTCGGGGAAGAAGTCCAGCAGGCAGTAGGGGCGGGTACCGGCAGCACGCCCGTCAAAGTAGCGAGAATAATTCTCAATGCCGGAGCAATGTCCCAATTCGCGTATCATTTCCATATCATAGGTCACCCGTTCCTGCAAGCGTTTGGCCTCGAATGGGCGGCCTTCGTTTTCAAACCATTGCACCTGCTTGTGAAGGTCATCCTCTATTTCGTGTATGGCACGCAACGTGGCTTCCTTGGTGGTCATGAAGAGGTTGGCGGGATAAATCTTGTAGGCATCGAACTTGGCGACGGTAACGCCGCTCATAGGGTCCACTTCCTCAATACTGTCTACCTCGTCTCCCCAAAAGGTGACGCGCAGCAAGTTGTCGGCGTAAGCCAGATAAATGTCCACCGTATCGCCTTTCACGCGGAAATTGCCGCGGTTCAGGTCAATGTCGTTGCGTACATAAAGACTGTCCACCAAGCGTCGCAGGAAGACATTGCGACTGAAATTCTTGCCTTGCTGTACTTCGATGACGTTGTTGTAGAAGTCTGCCGGATTCCCCATGCCGTATATGCACGAAACGGAGGATACCACCACTACATCTTTCCTGCCCGAAAGCAGGGCAGAGGTGGCGGCAAGGCGCAACTTGTCTATCTCGTCGTTGATGGCGAGGTCTTTTTCTATATAGGTGTCCGATGATGGCAGGTAGGCTTCGGGCTGATAGTAGTCGTAGTAGGACACATAGTATTCTACGGCATTGTTCGGGAAGAATCCCTTGAACTCGCTGTACAACTGGGCAGCCAGCGTCTTGTTGTGGCTCAATATCAGCGTTGGCTTGTTGATGTTGGCAATGACGTTGGCTATGGTGAATGTCTTTCCGGACCCGGTGACACCGAGTAATGTTTGTGCAGGAAGTCCCTCATGCACGCCCTCGGTCAGCTGTGCGATGGCTTCCGGCTGGTCACCGGTAGGTTGGTAGGCGGATGTCAGTTCGAATTTGTTCATTTTCTCTTCTTAGAAGCGGCAATATTCGGTAAAATCTTTGAGATAAACAAAATTTTTTTGTTTACTTTGCAGCTATATTGATAACAACCATTAATAATTGTAATACAACGAAGAACATGATTTGGAATGAAAGCATCGAATGCATGGATCGCGAAAGCCTTCGTAAAATCCAGAGCATTCGTCTCAAAAAGACTGTGGAGCGTGTGTATCATGACACTCCTTTTTATCGTAAGAAAATGCAGGAACTGGGAGTTACTCCCGATGACATAAACAGTATAGATGATATTGTAAAACTGCCTTTTACTACCAAGTACGACTTGCGGGACAATTATCCCTTCGGCCTCTGTGCCGTACCTATGAGCCAGATTGTGCGTATTCATGCCTCTTCCGGCACAACCGGAAAACCCACTGTGGTAGGCTATACCCGAAAAGACCTTTCAGCATGGTCCGAATGCCTTTCACGGGCCTTTACCGCCTATGGTGCCGGTAGCTCGGATATTTTCCAGGTGTCCTACGGTTACGGACTTTTTACCGGCGGACTGGGTGCGCATGCCGGTGCCGAGAATATCGGCGCTTCCGTCATCCCGATGTCCAGCGGCAATACGGAGAAGCAGATTACACTGATGCATGATTTCGGTTCTACCGTACTTTGCTGCACGCCCTCATACGCCCTCTATCTGGCAGATGCCATCAAAGACTCCGGTCTTCCCCGTGAAGAGTTTAAGTTGAAAGTGGGAGCCTTCGGCGCCGAGCCGTGGACCGAAAGTATGCGTCGGGATATTGAAACCAAGCTGGGTATCAAGGCATTTGATATTTATGGGCTTAGTGAGATTGCCGGCCCCGGTGTAGGTTACGAATGCGAGTGCCAGCACGGTACCCACCTCAATGAAGACCATTACTTCCCCGAGATTGTAGACCCGAAGACCCTCGAACCGGTTGCCCCTGGAGAAACCGGCGAATTGGTGTTCACTCACCTTACCAAAGAGGGGATGCCGCTGTTGCGCTACCGTACCAAGGACCTCACCGCCCTGCACTACGATAAGTGCTCCTGCGGACGTACACTGGTTCGTATGGACCGCATCTTGGGACGTAGTGATGACATGCTGATTATCCGTGGTGTCAACGTGTTCCCCACGCAGATAGAGTCCGTTATCCTCGAAATGCCGGAGTTCGAACCTCACTACCTCTTGCTGGTAGACCGCAAGAACAATACCGACACCATGGAGTTGCAGGTTGAAGTTCGTCCCGAATACTATTCCGATGAAATCAACAAGATGCTGGCTCTGAAGAAGAAGCTTGTGGCCCGCCTGCAGAGCGTACTCGGTCTCGGCGTAGATGTCCGTTTGGTAGAACCACGCAGTATTGAGCGCAGCGTAGGTAAAGCCAAGCGCGTTATCGACAACCGCAAATTGTAAATCGCCAAATTGTACATTGTACATGGTAAATCGTAAATTGTCAAATCGTAAATAAACCTATGGTAGCAAAACAACTTTCCATTTTTCTGGAGAACAAGTCCGGTCGCCTCACAGAGGTGACTGAAGTTCTTGCAAAAGAAGGTGTCAACCTTTCTGCTCTATGTATTGCAGAGAATGCCGATTTCGGTATCCTTCGTGGCATTGTTTCCGAACCGGATAAAGCATATAAGGCTTTGAAAGATAATCACTTCGCAGTGAACGTAACGGATGTAGTAGGCATCAGTTGTCCCAATATCCCCGGTTCATTGGCGAAAGTACTCCGTTTCCTCTCCGATGAAGGCGTGTTCATCGAGTACATGTATTCCTTTGCCAATGGTGAAACGGCCAATGTCATCATTCGTCCCAACGACATGGATAACTGTATCCGTGTATTGACAGAAAAAAAGGTCGATTTGCTGGCGGCAAGCGAACTCTATAAACTGTGAAAACGAAGGATTAGGGATTAGTGATTAGTGACTGTGCTATCAACCTGCATAGTCCTCATCCCTAATCTTTCACCATTCATCCCTAATTCCTGCCCGTTCGTCTGGTTTTTGAAAAATTAAGGCTCGTATCGTTGCTTTATTCGATGCGAACCTCTATCTTTGCGCATTATTTGAACAAAAGTAATGAAGAAGAACATCCTAATAACTCTGCTTGCAGCATTGCTGCTCTCCTCGTGTGGAGAATACAACAAATTGCTGAAAAGCACAGATTACGAATACAAGTACGAAGCGGCAAAAAATTACTTCGCAAAAGGCCAGTACAACCGTGCTGCCACTTTGCTCAACGAATTGATTGCCATTCTCAAAGGTACTGATAAGGCAGAGGAATCCCTCTATATGTTGGGCATGAGTTACTATAACCAGAAGGATTATCAGACTGCTGCGCAGACTTTCATTCAATACTACAACGTTTATCCCCGCGGCACATTCACCGAACTGGCACGTTTCCATGCCGGTAAAGCCTTGTATCTGGATACTCCGGAGCCGCGTTTGGACCAATCCGGTACGTATAGCGCCATCCAGCAGTTGCAGATGTTTATGGAATACTTCCCGCAAAGTTCCAAGAAAGAAGAAGCGCAGAACATGATATTTGCCTTGCAGGACAAGCTGGTAATGAAAGAGTATCTGTCTGCAAAGCTTTACTATAACATGGGTAATTATCTGGGCAACAACTATCAGGCTTGCGTCATCACCGCCCAGAATGCCTTGAAGGATTATCCTTATACCAACCTGCGTGAAGACTTGTCCATTCTTATCTTGCGTGCCAAGTATGAATTGGCAGTGTATAGTGTGGAAGATAGAAGAGCCGAACGTTACCGTGAAGCGGTGGATGAATGTTATGCCTTTAAAAACGAATTCCCTGAAAGCAAGTATACGAAGGAAGCCGACCGAATCTTCAAGGAGTCACAGAAAATGCTGGGCGAGGGAGGTGAAGAACAAGAGTAATTAATAATTTGTAATTAATACTATAGATAAATTTATGGATTACAGAAAGACAAATGCTCCTACAACTACGGTGACCCGTGATATGATGGAGTTGTGTGAGGATACTGGTAATGTATACGAAAGCGTAGCGATTATCGGAAAGCGTGCCAACCAGATTAGTGTGGAAATCAAGAATGACCTTTCCAAAAAGCTTGCTGAGTTTGCCTCTTACAATGATAATTTGGAAGAAGTGTTCGAAAACCGGGAACAGATTGAGATTTCCCGCTATTACGAAAAACTGCCGAAGCCGACATTGATTGCAACGCAAGAATATGTGGAGGGTAAGATTTACTATCGTAACCCGGCTAAGGAAAAAGAAAAATTACAGTAATGATACAACGTATTCAATCTGTTTATTTGTTGTTGGTAACTATCCTGTTGGTTGTGGCAATTTGCATGCCTGTAGGACAGTTCATCGGAGCGGACGGAGTGACAGCACATGTTTTCAAACCTCTGGGAGTGGCTTTGGCCGACGGAGGATTTCAGTCTACTTGGGGCTTGTTCGGGATATTGTTGCTCAGTGCACTTGTTGCCTTCTGTACGATATTCCTTTTCCGTAACCGTATGTTGCAAATACGCATGACGATTTTCAGCAGCATTCTGCTGATAGGCTACTACATAGCCTTCTGTGTATTTATGTTTATTTTGAAGGGTGATTTGGATGCAATGACTTTCCAGTTGGGATGGGCGCTTTGCCTTCCGGTGGTAGCCATCATCCTCAACTATCTGGCCTTCCGTGCCATCTACAAAGATGAGGTGATGGTGAAGGCGGCAGACCGTTTAAGAAGATAAGAAGGTTTATCTACTTGATAATAACAAAAAGCAGACCACGTATTTCATTCGGAATACGTGGTCTGCCTTTTTTATCGTTTCCTCTTGAGGTTACAGTCGTTCCATTATACTGTTCCCATTAGAGGAAATTGTCGTCCCTACGTGTGGAAACGGGTGTTTCCTATAAGCATTACTTCTTCAAGTCGAAGAGATAAGTTATCTTGGCCGTAATGACTCCGTGTGCGGAGCGTGAGAAAAAGTCCTTCTTGGTGCTGCCATAGAAATCGGACAAAGCATAGTAGTATCTTCCTTCTACGATGAAATTGCCTGCCTTGGTGCGCAGCTCTATGCCTGCTCCGCCTGCAATGCCGTAGTCGAATTTGTTGTCTATGGCCTTGCCGTGCTGTTCCACGGTGATGTTGGTGTAGGATTCTGCTACAGTGCCGTCCCAGTCGCCGTCTATCTTTTCGCTGTCGCCAAGCAGGAAACCTATCTGCGGACCGGCATGGATGAAGAATTGCAGACCGCGGTCCTTGCCGAATGCCAGATGTGCCAGGAACGGTATTTCCACATAGTTCATGGTGCGGGTGTAGCTCAGTGTGGGATAGTCCTCGTAATACTCGTCCCAACCGTGCTGTGAGAAGTTCAGCTCGATTTGTGCACCGCAAATCATACTGAAATATTTCTCGGAAATGTATCGGGCTGTCACACCACCGTTGATGCCCATCAGATTCTTCTGCTTGACAGAGGGAGAGAAGCTTACGCTATTCAGATTGATGCCTCCATTGACGCCCACAGCGAAGTTGTGGCGTTGC
>OGEQ01002215.1_pt1 | contig 13563 bp, 10 predicted proteins | sample 1570731 | NCBI WGS metagenome assembly OGEQ01 (sample SAMEA2582132, study PRJEB24529) | metagenome | biome: Human gut stool | place: China | collected 2011
ATGAAGGGGTTGTCCTCCACGGCGTTGCAGAACACCACCAGCTTGGCGCAGCCAAGACCGTCCCGGTCTGCCGTCCGGGCGGCGGTATCCTTAATGATGCGGCCCATGAGCTTCACGGCGTCCATATTGATACCGGCACGGGTGGAGCCAACGTTGATGCTGGAGCACACCAGCTCTGTCCGGTCCAGGGCCTCCGGAATGGAGCGGATCAGCTTTTCGTCGGCAAGGGTCATTCCCTTCTGCACCAGTGCGGAATAACCGCCGATAAAGTTGACGCCGCAGGTCTTTGCCGCCCGGTCCAGCGCCATTGCGAAGGGTACATAGTCCTCCGTCTCGCTGGCTCCGGCCACCAGAGCCATGGGGGTCACGGAGATCCGCTTATTCACAATGGGGATCCCGAATTCATGCTGGATGTCCTCGCCGGTCTTGACCAGCTTTTCCGCGTACCGGGTGATTTTCTCGTAGATCTTGTCGCAGGCCTTCTTCGCATCGGGATCGCAGCAGCTCAGGAGGGAAATACCCATGGTGATGGTGCGGATGTCCAAGTGCTGCTGGTCGATCATAGCGATGGTAGAGAGGATCTCTTTTTGATTCAGCATCGTTCTCTCTCCTTATATTCTGTGCATGGCATCGAAAATTTCTTCCCGCTGGATGCGGATGGACAGCTCCATCCCCTCCCCCAGCTCCCGAAGCTGGGCAGCCAGTTCCTCAAAGCCCACGTTGGCATTGGCGGCATCTACCGCCATGACCATGGTGAACTTGCCGTCCAGAATGGTCTGGGAAATGTCCAGCACGTTGACGTTCATCTCCGCCAGCTTGATGCACACGGCGGCGATGATGCCCACCTTGTCCTTTCCGATCACGGTTACAATTGCGTTCATACCTATCTCCATTCCGCCGCTTGATGCGGCTTATTTAATGATTTCCAAACAGTCAAAGGGACACGGGGAACCCATACCGGCTTCCCCGTGTTCCGCTATATCACTCAGATTTCGTCAAAGAATTTGGCGTGGATGGCCCGGACTGCCCGGTCCACGTCCCCCTCGTCCAGCAGGACGGAGACCCGGATCTCAGAGGTGTTGATCATCTGGATGTTGATGCCCGCCTCATACAGCGCCTCAAACATCCGGGCGGCCATGCCGCAGTTGGTCATCAGGCCCGCACCCACGATGGAGACCTTTCCGATGTTGCCGTCCACCTCGATATGGTCAAAGCACAGAACCTCCTGATTTTCCGTCAGGATCGCCCGAGCGTCCTCCAGATCCTTTTCGTGAACAGTAAAGGAAATATCCTTGCTGTCCTCCCGGCCAATGGACTGCAAAATGAGGTCCACATTGATGTTATGCTTGCTCAGCAGGTCAAACACCTGAAACGCGACGCCGGGATTGTGCCGCAGCCCGATCAGTGCGATCCGTGCGATGCTGGTATCCTTCGCCACACCGGCGATGGTCGTCTTTTCCACTTTTGTGACCTCCTTCACTTTGGTTCCGGGCTTTCTCTCCAGACTGGAGAGCACTTCCAGATCCACCCGGAACTTCTTCGCCAGCTCCACGCTGCGGTTGTGGAGCACGCCGGCCCCCTGAGACGCCAGCTCCAGCATTTCATCATAGGTGATCTCGTCCAGATGTCTGGCGTTGGGCACGATTCGGGGGTCCGCAGTGTAAACACCGTCCACATCCGTGTAGATCTGGCACAGTTTGGCCCGGAACGCCGCCGCCAGCGCCACCGCACTGGTGTCGCTGCCGCCCCGGCCCAGGGTCGTAACATCCCCGGCCCGATCCATTCCCTGAAAGCCCGTGATCAGTACGATCCTGTGCTGATCCAGCTCCGCCTGGACTCGCTCAGAATCGATCCGCTTGATCCGGGCGTCCCCGTGGACGGCGGTAGTCTGGATCCCCACCTGCCAGGCGGTCAGGGACACGCAGGGCAGGCCCATGGATTCCAGTGCCATAGCACACAGGGCTACGGAGATCTGCTCGCCTGTGGCCAGCAGCATATCCATTTCCCGCTTGGAGGGATGGGAATTGATCTCCTCCGCCTTGGCAATGAGGTCATCCGTGGTGTCTCCCTGTGCGGAAAGCACCACCAGTACATCGTTGCCCTCCAAATAAGTTTCCGCAATGATACCGGCAACGTTGCGGATCCGCTGTGCGTCCCGCACACTGCTGCCGCCGAATTTCTGTACGATCAAGCTCATGGTTGTTCCCTCTTTGCTTCAGATTGCCGCCAGTCCATTGAAATCTTACCGACCGGCAGCAGGGTCCACTCCATCATACGCGGGAAGCCGGGATTGGGGAATCAATCCAGCACCCGCATCTTTGCCAGCGTGGGCAGGTAAGCCGCCAGCCGCTCCGCATCCGTGCCGGTGATGGGCGGCGTGATAAAGGCGGTCTCCGTACCCTGTTCCAGCACCTTTGCGCTATGTAAGGCCTCCGGAAGGGTATCCGTTCCCACCCGGAAGTACCAGCGGTTCTTCAGCGTCAGCGGAGAGGCAAAGCCGCCGGTGTCGGCGCTCCAGCCGATCTCCGGCCGGTGGCGCTCCTCCTGCAGACACTCGATCACATCCGCCACGCAGGCAGAGGCGGTGGGCAGCTCGCCCGCGCCCTTGCCGTAGAACATGACCTCACCGGTGGCGTTGCCCCGGACCACCACCGCGTTGAACACATCGTTCACATCGGACATGGGGTTCTCCTCCGAGATCAGGTGGGGCGCCACATACGCAGTGCGGCGGCCGCCCTCCAGCCGCAGGCAGCGGCCCAACAGCTTGATGCGGTAGCCGTGGCGTCCGGCGATCTCCACATCCTTCAGATCAATGCCGGTGATGCCCTCCACGGGTACCTGCGCCGGGTCCACCTGATGTCCAAAGGCCAGATCCGCCAGAATACAAATTTTGCGGCCGGCGTCGATGCCCTCCACATCCGCCGTGGGGTCCGCCTCCGCGTAGCCCTTCTCCTGCGCCAGCTTCAAAACCTCGGCAAATGACGCGCCCTCCTTCACCATCTTTGTGAGGATAAAGTTAGTGGTGCCGTTCAGGATGCCGTAGATCTCATCCACGCGGTTGGCCGCCATGCACTGGGTCAGGGGGTGCAGCACAGGGATGCCGCCGCCCACGCTGGCCTCGAACAAGTAATTCACATGGTTCTTCCGGGCCAGTTCTAACAGCTCACAGCCATGCTCCGCCACAAGCTGCTTGTTGGCTGTGACCACGTGCTTGCCTGCCATGAGGCACCGGCGGGTGTACTCATAGGCGGCCTCCACGCCGCCGATGGTCTCCACCACCACCCGGATCTCGCCGTCATGTTCGATCTCCCGGAAATTCTCGGTCATCAAGTGCTGATACGGGTCGGCCCGCAGTTTCCGGACCAGCGCCGTTTTCACGGACAGCGGCTGGCCCAGCTTGTGCTGGATGGGGGCTGTGTTGGCCTCTACTACCTTCACAACACCGGTCCCCACTGTACCCAACCCCAGAATTGCGATCTTGATCATCGTTGCTCCTCCCTTATCCGGCCAGGATCTCGAATTTGATAACGTTATCCAATGCGGAAATGTCGGTGATCAGCTGTTCCAGAGAATTCTCCATAGCGGAGGTCTCAGCGGAAATGGTCACGGCCGCGCAGCCGTTTGTGGGAATGCTCTGGTTGATGGTCAGGATGTTGGCGCCGGAGGCGGCAAACACGCCCAGAACGCTGGAAAGCGTACCGGACACATCCTTCAGCAGGGTGTAAAACGTAATGATATGCTCCGACTTCATATCGTTGAAGGGCTGCACCGCGTCCTTGTACTTATAGAAGGCGCTGCGGCTGATGCCGGCCATTTTTGTGGCTGCGCCCACCGTGTCCGCCTCGCCGGTCTGCATCATCCGCTTGGCTTCCGCCACCCGGATAAAGATCTCCGGCAGGGCCTCCGCCGCCACCAGATAATACTTGATTTTTCTCGCCATATCGTCCACCTCATACGGTCATTTGTCTTTGAGTAGTTCTATTCTATCAGCTTTCCCAACAGCTTGCAACCGAAAACGGCAAAGATACCCTTGTGGGATTTGGAAAAATTTCGTTAAATTGTCCGCCGTTTACGGTCAAATTGTTGAAAAAGGTCATATATGAAAAGACAGGAGCGGTTTTCCCTCCTGCCTTTTCCATATTTTCTCGCCGTCAGACTCTTTTGAAACAGCTTTTACTCCGCTTCGTAAACAGCTTTCATACCTTTATATGTCTCATAGCAGTCCAGCTTGGAGACCACCTCAAAGGGGGCGTGCATGGCCAGCACCGGCACGCCGGCGTCCAGCGTCGTGATATTGCGGTTGGCCATATACATGGCCACGGTGCCGCCGCCGCCGGCGTCCACCTTGCCCAGCTCCGCGATCTGCCAGATGACCTTGGCCCGGTCAAAGATACCCCGGACATAGCCCACCGTCTCGGCGCTGGCATCACTGGCGCCGGACTTGCCACGGGCGCCGGTGTACTTGCACAGACCAATGCCGTAGTTCAGATAGGCGGCGTTCTTCTTTTCAAACACCTCACCGAAGTTGGGATCGTAGGCCGCCGTCACGTCGGCGCTAAGGCAGAAGGAGTTCTCCAGACACACCCGCAGGGCCGCGCCCTGAGCCTCGCACAGATCCTCCATAAAGGTGTCAAAGGCAGCGGACTGCATACCGGTCACACCGTCGGAGCCGATCTCCTCCTTGTCCGCCAGCACGCAGACGGCGGTTTTGGCAGGCGTCTTGTCCAGATCCAACAATGCCTTCAAGGCGGCGTAGCCGCAGACGCGGTCGTCATGGCCGTAGGAGCCGATCATGGAGCGGTCCAGGCCGATCTCCGTGGCCTCCACAGCCGGCACCGCTTCCAGTTCAGCGGAGGTGAAATCATCCTCCGTGATGCCGTACTTCTCGTTCAAAAGCTGCATCACAGCCAGCTTCACCCGGTCGGAGCCTTCATCGTCTCCGATGGGCTTGCTGCCCAGCAGCAGATTCAGCTGTTCGCCCACGATGCCCTCGGCCAGCGGCTTCTTGCTCTGCTCCTGACCCAGATGGGGCAGCAGGTCCGTGATGACCAGCTTGGGATCGCCTTCATCGCCGCCGATGTTCACTGTGACAGTGGTGCCATCCGTCAGCGCCACCACGCCGTGAAGCTCCATCGGGATGGTCACCCACTGATATTTGCGGATGCCGCCGTAGTAGTGGGTCTTGAAATAGGCCAGCTCATTGTCCTCATACAGAGGGTTGGGCTTCAGATCCAGCCGGGGAGAGTCGATGTGGGCGGCGGCGATCTGGGCCCCCTCGCTCATGGGCTTGCTGCCGACATGGGCCAGCAGCACGCTCTTCCCGCGATTGCAGACATACACCTTGTCTCCGGCCTTCAAGGCCTGTCCCCGGACCAAGGGCTTGTATCCGGCCTGCTCTGCGAGGCGGACTGTCTCCGCCGCGCAGAGACGCTCGGTCTTGCCTGCGTCCAGAAACGTCATATATTCCTTGCAGTAGGCTTCCATCTGCTCCAGCTCCGCCGCGTCCACACGGTCAAAGCCGTTTTTACGGCTGCTCAGCAGCTTTTCCTTCAATGCTTTGTTGCTATCAGACATAGTATCCTCCTTCGAGACTGTCGATAAAGTGGTAAATTCTCCGCGACGGTAAGGTAGGGCAGCCGTTAGCGGTTCCTGCCCGCCGTTTACCGGCTGGCTTCATTCTTTTCCTCCCGGAGCTCTCCGATGAGACGACGGAAGAAATCTCTGGCGATCTCCCGGAAATCCTCCGGCGTCTCAGCGGTGTTGCTGAGCTCATAGTCGCACTTACCGCGGTAGAATTCGTCAGATTTCTGGGCAGAGATCCGCATACGGGCATAGCGCTCATCAATGCCGTCCCGGGCCATGATCCGCCGCACCCGCAGCTCCGCCGGGGCCGTGACAGCCACGGTCCGGTCGCACAGGGCCTCCGCACCGCTTTCGATCAGGTTGATGGCGTCCACCGCCACCAGTTCGCCGGCCTGACAGCGGCGCTGTACCTCCGGCACGATGAACCGATAAATGACCTCATTGAGCTGCGCCATCCGTTCCTTGTTCTCAAAGACCAGCTCACCCAGCTTCTTACGGTCCAGTGTACCGTCGGAATTAAACACGCCGTGGAATTTCACCTCGATGGCATGGCGCAGCTCCGCACTGTCCCGGAGCATCTCATGGTACACCTCGTCGCAGTCGATGACCCGGCCGCCCAGATCCCGGATGGCCTCCAGCGCGCTGGTCTTACCGGAGCCGGTACCGCCGGTGATGCCAATGACCACCCGCTTCTGTCCAGCGGCGATGGTCTTGAAGCCCGCCGCCTTCTTCAACCGGTTGCTGATAGCAAGGCCAAGGCCCTGACTGTCCGGGCACTGGGCATAGATCTGAGCCGCGTCCTTGCTGTCAAAGGCCCGCAGAGCGTCAAACACCCGCTGGGCCTGGATCCGCTTATCCTGACTGGGTCCCAGACATTCCACTTCCTGTTCCTTGAACAGCTCCGCGAATTCATCAAAGCAGATGACGCCGTCACCGGGCTTCACCATCTGCAAAATGGTCCGGGCGGAAGCCTCCGCCGGGCCGGTGACAACAGTCACCGGAGCCTTGGGGGCATAATGGCGATACTTCATACCGGGAGCCTTGGGCTGCTCTCCGTCCTTCAGCCGCTCTGTTACGGCCTTATCCACCGCCACAGGGCCGGCGACCTCTTCCAATGCCTCCAAAGGCAGTCCGCCGGGTCTCAGCAGACGGGGCGGTGTGCAGGTCAGATCCAAAATGGTAGACTCCACGCCCACCTGACAGGGGCCGCCGTCCACCACGGCGTCGATCTTGCCCTCCATATCCTCCATCACATCCGCCGCGGTGGTGCAGCTGGGACGGCCGGAGGTATTGGCGCTGGGCGCGGCCACAGGGACGCCTGCCTCCCGGATGATGGACAGCGTTACCTGATGGTCCGGGCAGCGGACGCCCACGGTGTCCAGTCCCGCCGTGGTGGCATCCGGCACGATGGGCTTCCGCTTCAGGATCATGGTCAGAGGACCGGGCCAGAATTTCCGGGCCAGCGTATATGCCAGCGGCGGCACGTCCTCACAGTACCGGGGCAGCCATTGCGGTCCCGGAATATGGATGATGAGAGGGTTGTCCTGCGGACGGCCCTTGGCCTCAAAGATCTTGTTGACAGCCTCTGCGTCCAATGCGTTGGCACCCAAGCCGTAGACCGTTTCCGTGGGAATTCCCACCAGTCCCCCCTGCCGCAGGATGTCTGCCGCTGCGGAGATCTGATCCTCGATGATCTTTTGCTGACCCTTGGTGTCCCGCAGGTCAAAATATCGTGTATGCATCATTTCTCGCCTCGAATTATCTTATATTCAACGCCGCCGGGCGTTTGCTCTCAAAGTATGCTCACTCTGCTTCCTGTCCCTGTTTCAGCTTCTCTGCCTGATCCGCCGTCACCAACGCGTCGATCAGCTCGTCCAGCGCGCCGTCCATGATGGCGTCGATCTTATAAAGCGTCAGGCCGATGCGGTGGTCTGTCACCCGTCCCTGTGGGAAATTATAGGTGCGGATCCGCTGGGAGCGGTCCCCGCTGCCCACCTGACTGCGGCGCTCCGCGTCATAGGCGCTCTCCCGCTTTTCCCGCTCCGCCTCGTACAATCTGGAGGCCAGCAGGCGCATGGCCTTCTCCCGGTTCTGAAACTGGCTGCGCTCCTCCTGACACTCGGCGATCATGCCTGTGGGCTTATGGATCAGCCGCACGGCGGAGGAGGTCTTGTTCACGTGCTGTCCGCCGGCGCCGCTGGCCCGGTAGACCTGCATTTCAATATCGGCGGGGTTCAGTTCCACATCCACCGGCTCCATCTCCGGCAGCACCGCCACCGTGGCGGCGCTGGTGTGGATACGGCCGCCGGACTCCGTCTCCGGCACCCGCTGGACCCGGTGGACGCCGGATTCAAACTTCAGCCGGGACCAGGCCCCATCCCCTTCAATAACGGCAGAGCAGTCCTTCACGCCGCCAAGCTCCGTTTCGTTGATGCTGGCGATCTCCAGCTTCCAACCGCGGCTCTCGGCGTACATGGTATACATCCGCAGAAGGGAATGGGCAAACAGGGCGCTTTCCTCGCCGCCCACGCCGCCCCGGATCTCCAGGATCACGTTTCGGCTGTCGTTGGGATCTCTTGGCAGCAGGAGGATCGTCAGCTTTTCCTTCAGCTGTTCCAGTTCTTCCTTGGCTTCCGCCAGTTCGTCCTGAGCCATTTCCTTCATTTCCGGGTCATGGAGCAGCTCCTCCGCCTCCCGGCGGCGGCTGTCCGCCGCCTGATAAGCCCGGTAGGTCTCCACCACCGGCAGCAGCTCCTTCAATTCCCGGTTCACCTGACGCAGCTTCTCTGCGTCGCCATACACCCGGGGATCGCCTAACTGGGATTCCAGATCCTCATACCGGAGGTCCAGATCCTTTAATTTATCCAGCATGACTGTGCTCCTTTCTCAAATGTTGAAATTTGAAAAGGAGTGTCGCTATTCCTCCTCTGCCAGCAGCTCCCGGATCTGCCGGAGAAACTCCTCCTGCCAGAAGGTGTGGCCCACATGGCCCACCCGCAGGGATGTGGCCGCCTGATGGGGCTTTCCCGTATACTGATCCATCTGCCGGTAAATATCCTCGCTCTTGTGCTCGCTGCCCCGGGTCAGCACATAGGCCACCCGGTCCAGTTCCTTGCCGTGCTGCTTCAGAAAGCTGCGCACCACGCTGCTGCACCGTCCGGCCCACACCGGGGTGCCGATGATGACCAGGCGGTAATTTTCCAGCTTCCGTTCCGTTTCAAAGGGCAGAACGTCAGGGCAGTCCTTCCGCATGGCGTCCATGCCGCTGCGGAGCCAGCCCCGCAGGCCGCTCCGCTCCACGCCGTCGGTCAGTGCCAACAGCTCCGCGTCCATTTCTTTGGCGATGGTCTCCATCACCCGTTTGGTATTCCCCGTTCGGGAATAGTAAATGCAGAGTACATCCCGCATGTTTTCACCTCTGTTTCTTATGCCTCGCCTGCCGCCTCGCTGAGCTCCTCCCAGCGGAGGTACAGGGCATCCAGCTCCGCCTGGGCAGCGTCCTTGTCCGCCACCAGCGCATTGAGCTTTTCATAGTCGCAGGCGTTGGCCTCCATTTCGGCGTCCAGCGCCCCGATCCGCTCCTCCGCCTTGGCGATCTCCCGCTCGCAGATGGTCAGCTGCCGCCGGGCCGCCTGCTGCGCCCGGTCGCCGCGAACCGGTTTTTCTGTAACCATCTTTTCCTTTACAGGCTTTGGTGCTTCTGTTTTTTCCGCTTCCTCCTGCGCCTTTACCTGCCGGTACTGAGCAAAGCCCATGGGATAGTCGGTAATGGTGCCATTGGCCACCTCCCAGATTCGGGTGGCGAAGCGGTTGATAAAGTACCGGTCATGGCTGACGAACAGCAACGTGCCGTCATAGGCCTCCACCGCCTCCTCGATCCACTCTCTGGAAGCGATGTCCAGATGGTTGGTAGGCTCGTCCAGAATCAGGAAGTTGATCTCGTCATCCATCAGCATACACAGCCGCAGGCGGCTCTGCTCGCCGCCGGACAGGACGGACACCGGCTTGAGGACGTCCTCACCCCGGAAGTCATAGGCCGCCAGCCGGTTTCGGGCAGACTGGGCGGAAATGCCCCGCTTGGCCGCCATCATGTTCTCCACCAGATTCCAGTCCGGGTGGTCAAAGTGGATGATCTGAGGCAGATAGGCTAGCTTCACCTGCGGCCCCAGCCGGATGCGCCCGCTGTCCGGGTACACCTCGTCGGCGATCATCTTGATGAGGGTGGATTTTCCGGTGCCGTTGTCACCGATGAGGGCGATGCGCTCGCCCCCCTCCACCTTCAGGGAGATCCCCTCGAAAAGCGGCTTCTCGCCGTAGGCCTTGCTCAGGTTCCGGATGCCCAGCACCTCGTCCCCGTGGAACTCCGCGGCGGTGAAGCGGGCGTCCATCTTCCGGGCCTTGGTGGGCTTGGCCGTGGTGCGCATCCGCTCAATGCGGCGCTCCATGGAAATGGCGCGGCGATAGGTCTTGTCCATACCCTGAAATGCCCACATCCGCAGCTGCTCCGCAGACTTTTCCAGCTGGGCGATCTTGGCCTGCTCCTTTTCGTACTGCTTCATCCGTTCCTGATAGCGGCGTTCTTTTTCCACCGCGTAGAAGCTGTAATTGCCGGAGTAAAACTCCGCTTTGCCGTTTTCAATCTCAATGACCCGGTTCACGGAGCGGTCCAAAAAGTAGCGGTCATGGGAGATGGCCACCACGGTACCCCGGAATTTCTGGATATAGGCCTCCAGCCACTCCGTAGCGTGAAGGTCCAAATGGTTGGTAGGCTCATCCAGCAGCAGAATGTCCGTATCCTCCAGAATCAGGCGGCCCAGGTTCACCCGGGTCTTTTCTCCGCCGGAGAGCTGGTCGAACAGCCGGCCCCGCATATCGTCGGAAATGGACAGGCCATTGGCCACCTTGCTGATGGCCACGTCCGTATCGTATCCGCCGAACACCTCAAACCGCTCGGAAAGGCTCCCATAGCGCTTCAAAATGGCCGGGTCTGTCTCTCCCGCCGCCATGCGGCCCGCCAGTTCTTCCATTTCAGCGGTCAGGGCGTGGAGCCGCCCGAAGGCGGAGCGCAGCACATCGTCCACGGTGTACCCCTCCGGGTACACCGGGATCTGAGAGATCAGACCCATGCGGTGACCCGGCGAAATGGTGACGGTGCCCTCGTCGCAGTCCAGTTCTCCTATCAATATTTTGAACAGCGTGGACTTGCCGGCGCCGTTTTTGCCCAGCAGACCTACCCGCTGCCCCTGATCGATCTGAAAGGTGACGCCATCCAGAACATTGTGGCCCACCTCAAAGGATTTTACAAGGTTGTTGACCTGAATCTCAATCATAATACTTCCGCAAGTCCTCCGTCAGCCGCTCAAAGCGCATGGAGTGTGACGCCTTGATGAGCATACTGGTGTTGGGCCGCAGCTGCTCCCGCAACGTGGGGAGCGCCTCCTCCTTCGTGGCGAAATGCACCACGTCTCCGCCGCTCATGGCGGCGCCGTCTGCGATCCGCGCGGCCTTGGAGCCAATGGCGATCACAAAGTCGATACCCAGCATGGCCGCCAGAGCGCCGGCGTTGAAGTGGGCCTGATCCGTCAGGTCCCCCAGCTCGCCCATGTCGCCCAGCACCGCCACCCGGCGTTCACAGTCCGTGCGGCCCAGGACCTCCAGCGCCGCCGTAACAGACTGGGGATTGGCGTTGTAGCAGTCGTCCAGCAGCACCCGTCCCCCAGGCAGGCGGATGACCCGCATTCGGGAGCCGGTAGGCTCATAGGCTGCCACGCCCCGGACGATCTCCTCCCGGCTGAGGCCCAGTTCCTCCCCCACGGCCACCGCCATGGATGCGGAATAGGCCATGTGCTCGCCGGGAGCCGGGATGGTCAGGGCATAGGTGTCACGGGCTGTTGTCACCGTGCAGGTGATGCCGTCCACACCGTGATCCACAATGTCGCTGATTCGGGTCTCGCAGTGCTCGCTCTGACCGCAGCGGACGATCCGCTGGGGCAGCGTCACTGTATCCAACAGTGCGTCATCGCCGTTGAGGATGGCCACGCCGTCTGCCTTCAGATGTTCAAAAATCTCGCATTTGGCCTTCAAAATACCCTCCCGGCTGCCCAGATATTCGATATGGGCGTCGCCGATGTTGGAGATCACGGCAATGTCCGGCCGCACCATGGCTCCCAGATATTCGATCTCGCCGAAGTGGTTCATGCCGGTCTCGATCACCGCCGCCTCATGCTCCGGGGCAAGGCCCAGCAGCGTCAGGGGCGTGCCGATGTCATTGTTGAAATTTTCCGGCGTCTTGAGGACGTTCAGCTTGGCCCCCAGCACGGCGGCGATCATCTCCTTGGTGGTTGTCTTGCCCACGCTGCCGGTGATCTGCACAAAGGGGATCTCAAACCAGTCCCGGTAGGCGGAGGCCAGATCCCGCAGAGCCAGTCGGGTATCCGCTACCTTGATGTAAAACTTATCCTCCCGGATATTCTGGGGCAGCTTGGCGCACAGGCAGCCAGCGGCGCCGGCGTCCAGCGCCGCGTCGATGAACTGGTGGCCGTCGAACTTCTCCCCCACCCAGGGCAGAAACAGGCTGCCGGGAACGATCCTCCGGCTGTCCGTGGAAACGGCGCTCACCACCGGGACCTGTTCACTGGGATTCCACCAGACCCCCTTGACCGCAGATGCGATCTCTGTTACCGTCATTGGCTGCATAAGTTATCTCCTCTTGATTTTTAAGGACTGCCGCACGATCTCCTCGCACAGGTCATCATAGCTGATGCCCACGGCGGCGGCCTCCTTGGGCACGAAGCTGGTGGGGGTCATTCCCGGCAGAGAGTTGGCCTCCAGGCACCAGAGCTGCCCGTTTTCGTCCATGATCATATCCGTCCGGGAATAGACGGCCAGCCCCAGGGCCTTATGGACCCGCAAAGCCATCTCACCCACGGCCTTCGCCTGTTCCTCCGTCAGCTCCGCCGGGCAGATCTCCTTGGCGCCGCCGGCCTGATACTTGGCCTCATAGTCAAAGTTCTCCACGCTGGGGAAGGTCTCCACCGGGGGCAGATACCGCTCGCCCAGTACGGCGTCCGTCAGCTCCCGACCGTAGATCCGCTGCTCCACCAGCACCTCATGGCAGAAGCTGCGGACCTGCTGCAGGGCATCCGCCAGCTCTGCCCGATCCTTGGGCAGATAGACGCCCAGAGAAGACCCGCCAGTGGGAGCCTTCACCACGCAGGGCATGGGCAGCGTCTCCGCCAGTTGGGGGATCTCCGCCTCGGCATAGGTCAATTTCTGCCACTTGGGATTGGGGATGCCGTTGGCATCCATCATCTCCTTGGCGGCGATCTTATCCATGGCGATGGCGGAGCCTAAGTAGCCCGCGCCGGTATAGGGGACGCCCAGCAGGTCCAGCGTTGCCTGGATGCGGCCGTCCTCGCCGTCCTGCCCGTGAAGGCCCAGGAACACGATGTCCGCCAGACGGCAGATATCCAGCACATGAGGGCCGATCCGGCTGGGGCTTTGATCCGGACGGCTGCGGCGGACCACATCCAGATCCGGGGCCTGCACCTCGATCTTCACATCCGGGCACAGGCCATCCGGCGCGTCAAACAGCGTGTTCAGATCTGCGGGCGGATTTTCCAGTCCCATAAACATATCCACCAGAATGGCCTGATGGCCCTTGCGGCGCAGCGCCTGGCACACGCCGGTGCCGGACACCAGAGAGACGGTTCGCTCGGTGGAGATGCCGCCGGCTAAAACAACGATTTTCATGGAAAATCAGAACCTTTCTATTTTTATGGCAGTTTGCGATGGACATAACGATACTATTTTAGTCTATTGTAATTATAGTAGTTTAGCACAAACCCCCGCTGAATACAATATGAACTTTTCCCCCGGTTCTGTTCAGACGCAAGCAGCCTGCCCGAATGGGCAGGCTGCTTGCATCAGCGTGTCGAAAAAGTCTTTTCTCCCCGCTGAGCAAGTTTTCAGAACTTCATA
>OGEQ01002218.1_pt1 | contig 13539 bp, 10 predicted proteins | sample 1570731 | NCBI WGS metagenome assembly OGEQ01 (sample SAMEA2582132, study PRJEB24529) | metagenome | biome: Human gut stool | place: China | collected 2011
TAGGAATTCAAAGAAATCTGGTTCTCAATAGCCGCGCTCAATTGATAGGTGGAAAGAAAGCGCAGCGTCAGCGGATAGACCATAAAATAGCCCAGAAGTACACCGAGAAAGAACATCACCGTACCAATGCACAGGGCTTTCTTCACGCCACGCCGCTCATTAGCATAGAGCGCAGGACTGATAAACCGCCAGATTTCAAAAAAAATATAAGGCGTAGCCGTCACCACCGACATCCAGAATGCAGTGGACATGTGAATAAAGAACGGGGCAGCCAGATTAATATTGATTAGTTTAACGTGGAAATCCTGTGTGAAGAAATCATCATGGAGATCGAAAACTTTTCCCACATAGCGCAGCACGTCGTAGAAAACGAAGTCATTGTGACAGGGAGCTAACACTACGTTATCAAACAGCCACGGCATCGCAATAAAATAAAATTTCCGACAGCCAATTCAAACCATACACCGAGTACCCGAAACAATACACGACGCAGTTCGTCCAAATGATCCCAAAAGGTTAATTCCTTATCTGCCATAGTAGTAAGTAGCTACGAGTTACAAGCTACGAGTGCCATGCGGCATAATCGCGCAACCACTTGTAGCTTTGTAGCTTGTAGCTCGTAGCTTATGTAACTCATTTATTTTTTGAAGCCGGCTCTTCTATATCATCCTTTGCCTTGTTTATTTCTTCTTTTGCTTCATTCACACCATCTTTGAAGCTCTTCACACCTTTACCGAGTCCTTTCATCAGTTCGGGGATTTTCTTACCACCAAACAACAACAGTATTAACAGGGCGATGATAACCCATTCGGAACCGCTGGGCAGAAAGCCTAATAAAAGTAAGTTTGTCATAGTTATATCTGATTAATTATAGTGCAAAGATAGGAAAATTAAGGATTAGGGATTAAGGATTAAGGATTAATTTTATCGCAATCCCTAATCCCTAATCCCTGCCCCCTATCTTCAGTCTTGATAATAAATACGTTTTACCCGTGTAGAAACGCTTGTCAACACCTCATAAGGAATAGTTTCGAGTACATCGGAAAGAACGGTTATAGGCAGATGGTCACCAAAAATTTCCACACTGTCACCCTCCTTGCAATCGATGTCCGTCACGTCAATCATACAGACATCCATGCAGATATTCCCTACATAGGCTGCCCGTTGGCCGTTTACAAGACAATAGGCATGTCCGTTTCCAAGATGGCGATTCAGACCGTCGGCATAACCAATGGGAAGAGCCGCTATACGTGACGGACGGGTGAGATGCCCTTTCCGGCTATACCCCACCGTATCCTCTTCGGGAACATCACGTATCTGGAGGATGGTAGTCTTCAACGTGCTCACATTATTCATAATGGAATTGTCTATGGGATTGACACCATAGAGGCCGATACCCAGGCGCACCATATCGAATTGCGCCCCAGGGAAACGCTCGATACCTGCGGAATTGCAGATATGGCGAAGTATCTTATGCGGAAAAGCCTCCTGCAATTCCATGGACGCTTTCTCGAACATTTCTATCTGCCGGCGTGTAAAACTGTCGAATTGTTGCGAATCGCTCCCTACCAAATGCGAGAAGACGGAACGGGCAATCACAGCATTCTGTCCCTTCAGCCGTTCTATCAGCCGGGGCATATCCTCCGGAGCAAACCCCAGGCGGTGCATACCGGTATCCAGCTTTATGTGGATGGGGAAGTTTGTGATACCTTCCTTTTCCGCTTCTTTAATCAAAGCGTCCAGCAGATGGAAGCTATATACTTCGGGCTCCAGCTTGTAATCGAACATGGTCTTGAAAGCAGTCATCTCAGGATTCATGATAATGATGTTCGCAGTGATGCCCGCTTTGCGGAGTTCGGAGCCTTCGTCGGCAACCGCCACGGCAAGATAATCGACATGATGTTCCTGCAAAGTCTTGGCTATCTCATAAGAACCTGCACCGTAAGCGGAGGCTTTCACCATGCAGACCATCTTTGTTTCCGGCTTCAGCTTGCCACGATAATAGTTCAGATTGGCAATCATCGCTCCAAGATTAACCTCCAGAATGGTTTCGTGCACCTTCTTCTCCAATACTTCCGTCAAGGAGTCAAAACCGAACTTACGTGCACCCTTAATCAGAATTATTTCGTTTTCAAGGCGAAGTTCCCCACGCTGAATGGCACGTATCAAGGCCGCTGTATCCGGATAAAAGGTCTTCTCTATATTAAAGCGTGCAGCGCAGGAAGATATTTCATTTCCTACACCTATGATGCGTTCAATGCCACGGCTGTTTACCAGCTGTGCCACTTGTCGGTAAAGTGTCGGCGTGTTCTGACCGGTCTCCAATATATCCGAAAGAACCAAAGTCCGCCTCAATCCCTTACTTTGCGAACGGCGGTAAAGAAAATCGAGTGCAATATCCAATGAGCCAAGGTCAGAATTATAACTGTCGTTAATCAACAGACAGTTGTTTTTTCCCTCCTTGACTTCCAGCCGCATGGCGATGGGTTCCAGCCTTGCCATACGTTCTGTAATCTGTTCGGCAGGAAGCATCAGATAGAGGCATGCGGCCAGGCAGTTCAGCGAATTCTCGATGGAAGCATCATCTATGAACGGTAGAGTAAACGTATTGTCCATATCCAGATAGCGATAGGAAATGACAGTACAGTCATCCCGTTTCTCCACTTTACTTATATATAGAGGACGTTCCATATCTTTCCGGCTCCACGCAATCTCACGTGCAGACAGCATGGACTTCGCCACACAGTTGCTGACGAACTCATCGTCACCATTATAAATCACTACATCACAATTCTTGAAAAGCGTCAGCTTCTCCATGCATTTCTCCTGCAACGAGAAGAAATTTTCCTGGTGAGCCCCTCCTATATTGGTCAGGATGCCTATGGTAGGCTTGATGATGTTCTGCAAAGCGCGCATTTCCCCCGGCTCGGAAATACCGGCTTCAAAAATAGCAAGTTCGGACTGTTCGTTCATCTGCCACACAGACAAAGGCACTCCAATCTGGGAGTTATAACTGCGGGGAGAACGGATAATGGCACGTTCCGGACTGAGCAACTGGTGCAGCCATTCTTTCACAACGGTCTTGCCGTTGCTTCCCGTAATACCGATGACCGGTATCTGGAACTGGTTCCGATGCTGTTCCGCCAGTTTTTGCAGGGCTTTCAGCGGGTTGGGAACAATGAGATAATTGACAATTGACTGCGCATCATCACGCTGCATAGCATTGTCAATTGTCAATTGTCCATTGTCCATTAATCTAAAGCTTTCTTCGCTAAGCACAAAATTACGTACTCCACGGGCATATAAATCTGTAATATAGCGCGCACCGTCATTCCTCTTGGTGGTCAAGGCAAAGAATAATGTTTCCTCAGGAAAATTCAGGGAACGGCTGTCTGTGAGCAGCCAGTCTATGGTAGCCGGCACGTTTCCCACACGCCGTGCGCCAATACTTTCGGTTATGCTTTCAATCGAATACGACATATTTCTCTCTCTTTTTGGAAATCTAAGTACGGGTATTTTCCGTTAAGTTGGTCTATTTTTAACACAATTTGTCCTAAAAAACGCTTATACTCTTCTGAAGCGGGATAAAATGGCTTATGTGACAACATCTTACGGATATTTTCACTTTCTTCCATAATCCGTAACGCATCGGCAGAGATGCACGACCGGGTAAACCGTTCCCAGACATAGCGAATGGCCGTTTCGGAAGGATGCACCATGTCTTCTGCATAGAAGCGATAGTCACGAAGCTCGTCGAGCAACAGCTCGTATGCCGGAAAATAGAAAACATGTTCCGGGAAAGTGGCTTGCAACTGGTTCACGGCAAGTAGCAGGGTAGCTTTACTGAGCTGGTTGGCATGCATTCCGTCACGTACGTGGCGGATGGGGCTGACGGTGAACAATACTTTCAGCCGGGGAATCCGCGCCAGCAAGCCAGAAAGCAAAGAGGTGTAGTCAGATACTATTTCACAGACAGAAAGCATACGGCGGGTAAAGCAGGACTCAGGTTGCTTATGACAATTGGCAACTACAGTTCCCGTCTTTTTATTTTCATAAACCCAGGCAGATCCGAAAGTCAGCAGCAGACAATCCAACCGGTCCAGCCTTTCATGGGCGCTTTTCAAACGCCCGTTAATGCCTGCCAATGTTTCCTCTGCAGAGACTGAGGAAAAACTACCATGATGCATGGCACTATGCCAAAGTTCATGAAAGAGGAAAATATCGTTTTCATTGTAGCATCTGCCCGCAATGATTTCACGCAATGCCGCAGAAATGGAAAACGGATTATAAAGCACACCATAAGGATTGACGTCACAACGGAACTTGGCATCCACCAGCCTTTGCCCCATCTCGGACGCAAAACAAGAACCCATCAGCAACAGATTATTCTCTTGCGAAAGAAGGGGCATACTGGAAACTACTTCTACAGGCGTATAAAGATTCATAAGTTCGAAATAAATAAACCATTCACTTTCTCAGAAAAAATGATGTACCAACTGCTTGCTACGCCACAAAGATAGTAAATTTCAATATAAAAAAGGCAGGTGATATAACCTCTCATTATATCATCTGCCTTAAATAAAAATACTATATATTCTATTAATACCAATTAGCCGTAGGATCAGCCACCCAATCTGCAAAACCTGGATATTTATCATTAATAGCCTGACGCTCAGTAGTCCATTCATATCTTGTCTCTACACGTATCTTCTGCGGAGCTTTGCCTATCTCTGCTTTCAGTGTATATACTTCAGCATTTTGGCCTTCCACTTTGATATTTACGGCACCGGTACCGTTAACTCTGTACATCACCGGAGCCTTAGTTGCTCCAGCATCCGTATTTACCATTGTAGCACTAGAAACACTAAAGAGTTCATGAACTTCACGGCTATCACCGCCTACCTCAATATACAAAGGCAAAGTACCACCCGCAGCCTGCAGGGTAATGATAGTTGCTCCCCCATTGGTCGCTACATCAAACACGACATCGTTGAAGTCAAAATCATCACTGTCTCCAAGGTCTTCTGCTATGATTCTGTACGCATTTGTATATACGGCCGGAGAGATCTTCACAATCCAATCACTATAATACCCATCTGCAGCCACTTGTTGATTTGGGTTCTGTCCGGTAGCTTCAAAGTCAAATCCCACATAATAAGCACCCTCAATATATTGTATAGTATAATTATAGTGCATTTTACCATCCAGAGAAGCCCTATAACCAAAAGAAGACGTTCCACTATTCTGCATTAGCATTATAGCCCCCTCAGTAGCATTAAAATTATTGATATGGTCATCTGATGCCGCAACCAAAAAATCCATATTAGAGTGTGAGCCACTTACATGTTGAACAAAAAAGTCAGTCCAATCCACACCAATGGATTGTGGATTCTGATGTGTTTTAAACCATTCCGTAACCACTTCTTTTTCTGTAGCCGTAATACCCTCGGGTACTTCCGTAAAATCTTTCCATTGATTGCTATTAGTGTTAGCAACACGCGTTGTCGGTGTTGCCCCAAATCCCCAATCCTGATCAACTGCAATTTCTCCATACTTCTGCACGAAAGCCGATGCATACTGTGCCTCTTTCTTAGCCGCCGCCTTTTCCGGGTCGAACAAATCGCTATCAGAACCGCAAGCGGAAAATACCACTACGCCCATAATAGCCAAAATTCCAAAGTTGAGCTTTTTCTTCATATCATTCATTGTTTATTCATTTAACAATTCGTGATTACACCCCATTCCGACACATATTACAACCAAGAATATCATTATATACAACTCAAAATTGTATAACATATTGATAAATAGGACATATTCTACTTCGCAAATATACATAATACTATATCAAATAACAACCAAAACCTCAAAAAGTTGCAATAAACAATTTATTAAGTTGTATTTTTCAACAAACATTAAATTTAAAGCATTTCTTATCATAGATGCACACATACGAGAGTACAAGTCAATTTTTGAAAGGATTAATATCTTTGCCTACCAAAATTAAATTATTCCTATATGGAGAAAAAATCGTTCCACCATGGTGGAACGATTTTTCCCCCAGGATGGAACAATATTTTCTCCATGGAGGAACGATTTACTATCAGGCATCTTTTCCCTTAACCATAGGCAGGCTGAACGAGAAATATGGCGTATGCAAAGAGAAAGTAAAAACAGAAGTGAACAAAAGAGGCTTTTTTTCCTTCTAAAACTTCCCGCCATCCGTTTTCTTTTGCTATTTTTGCATTTTGTAATCTTCAGATTAGAAATGAGAACAGAACCAACAACATATAACTTGCTTAACACCATTACATTTCCCGAGGATTTACGCCAACTCAGCGTAGAAGAGCTTCCTGAAGTCTGTAAAGAATTGAGGCAAGACATTATAAAGGAGGTTTCCTGCAACCCCGGACATTTCGCAGCCAGCCTGGGCACGGTAGAGCTGACCGTTGCCCTGCACTACGTATTCAATACTCCGTACGACCGCATAGTATGGGATGTAGGCCATCAGGCATACGGGCACAAGATACTGACCGGACGCCGTGAAGCATTCTCCACCAACCGTAAATTCAAGGGAGTTCGTCCTTTTCCCTCACCAGAGGAAAGCGATTATGACACATTCACCTGCGGACATGCGTCAAATTCAATCTCCGCCGCCCTTGGCATGGCTGTTGCCGCTGCCGAAAAAGGCGAGAAGGACCGCCATGTAGTGGCCATCATCGGCGACGGAAGCATGAGCGGCGGCTTAGCTTTTGAAGGACTGAACAACGCTTCGTCCACCCCAAACAACCTTCTTATCATTCTCAACGACAATGATATGTCGATAGACAGAAGTGTAGGTGGCATGAAGCAGTATCTTTTCAACCTAACTACCAGCAACCGCTATAACCAGCTGCGCTTCAAAACTTCCAGACTGCTATTCAAAATGGGACTTTTGAACGAGGACCGCCGCAAAGCGCTGATTCGCTTTGCCAACAGTCTGAAATCAATGGCCGCCCAGCAGCAGAATATCTTTGAAGGGATGAACATCCGCTACTTCGGTCCTATCAATGGACACGATGTGAAAAACATAGCCCGTGTCCTGCGGGACATCAAAGATATGCAGGGACCGAAAATACTGCATCTGCACACTGTAAAAGGAAAAGGATTCGAACCTGCCGAGAAGAATCCCGATATCTGGCATGCACCGGGCAAGTTCGATCCGAAAACCGGAAAACGCCTCAAGGCAGATACCAGCAACCTGCCTCCGCTTTACCAGGACGTGTTTGGGGAAACACTGGTAGAACTGGCAAAGGAAAATCCGAGAATCGTCGGAGTAACCCCCGCCATGCCCACTGGCTGCTCTATGAACAAGCTGATGGACACCATGCCCGACCGTGCCTTCGATGTGGGTATTGCCGAAGGACATGCAGCCACTTTCTCGGGCGGTATGGCAAAAGAAGGAATGCAACCTTTCTGCAACATCTACTCCTCCTTCATGCAGCGGGCATACGATAATGTCATCCATGACATCGCCCTGCTCCGCCTCCCCGTCGTACTTTGTCTGGACCGCGCCGGACTGGTGGGAGAAGACGGACCGACCCACCACGGAGTTTTCGACCTGGCCTATTTCCGTCCGATTCCCAACCTGACCATATCTTCACCGATGGACGAACATGAATTGCGCCGCCTGATGTACACGGCACAATTGTCAGACAAAGGTCCGTTCGTCATCCGCTATCCCCGCGGACGCGGCGTATTACTGGACTGGAAATGTCCGCTGGAAGAAATCCCCGTAGGTAAAGGGCGTAAACTGAAGGAAGGTAAAGACCTGGCAGTCATCACCCTCGGTCCCATAGGCAACGTAGCCGCACGTGCCATAGAGCGCGCAGAGAAAGACAAAGGGATCTCCATAGCCCATTACGACCTGCGTTTTCTCAAACCGCTCGACGAAGCCTTGCTGCACGAGGTAGGACTCAACTTCCAGCATGTCGTCACCATAGAAGACGGTGTCAAAAAAGGAGGAATGGGCAGTGCCATACTGGAGTTCATGGCAGACAATGACTATATCCCCCATATCAGACGTATCGGTGTACCCGATGCCTTCATAGAGCACGGCACCATACAAGAGTTGCATCATCTTTGCGGAATGGACGAAGAAGGAATCTATAATCAATTGATAATTGATAGTTGAAAATTGACCGTTTAAGTATCTACCCCATATGTCAACTATTAATTATCAACTATCAACTAATTAAAAGTGAAAATAATTATTGCAGGTGCCGGCGCAGTAGGCACACACTTGGCTAAATTGCTGTCCCGCGAGAAGCAGGACATCATTCTGATGGACGACAACGAAGAAAAGTTGAGCACCCTAAACTCCAACTTTGACTTAATGACGGCTACGGCCTCCCCTACATCCATAAAAGGCTTGAAAGAAGTGGGAGTGAGAGAAGCCGACTTGTTCATAGCCGTCACCCCTGATGAAAGCCGGAACATGACCGCATGCATGCTGGCAAACAATCTGGGAGCACAGAAGACCGTAGCCCGCATTGACAACTACGAATACCTGCTGCCCAAAAACAAGGAATTTTTCCAGAAGCTGGGTGTCGATTCACTCATCTACCCGGAAATGCTTGCCGCCAAAGAGATCGTATCCTCCATCCGCATGAGCTGGGTACGCCAATGGTGGGAATTCTGCGGAGGCGCCTTGATACTGATAGGCACCAAAATACGCGAAAAAGCCGAGATACTGGACATCCCTCTCCACAAACTGGGCGGACCGGAGCTGCCCTATCACGTGGTAGCCATCAAACGGGGAAGCGAGACACTGATTCCCCGCGGTGACGATACCATCAAGCTACATGACATCGTATACTTTACCACCATCAGGAAATACGTCCCCTACATCCGCAAAATAGCTGGCAAGGAAGATTATGCTGATGTGCGCAACGTAATGATTATGGGTGGAAGCCGAATTGCCGTACGCACCGCCCAATACGTCCCGGACTACATGCAGGTGAAAATCGTGGACAACGACTTGAACCGCTGCAACCGTCTGACCGAGTTGCTTGACGACCGCACCATGATTATCAATGGCGACGGGCGGGATATGGACTTACTTGTGGAAGAGGGACTGAAAAACACGGAAGCCTTCGTTGCCTTGACCGGCAATTCGGAGACCAATATTCTAGCCTGCCTTGCCGCCAAACGCATGGGAGTCAGCAAAACCGTAGCAGAAGTGGAGAATATAGACTACATAGGCATGGCTGAAAGCCTTGACATCGGCACTGTCATCAACAAAAAGATGATTGCCGCCAGCCACATTTATCAGATGATGCTGGATGCGGACGTCAGCAATGTGAAATGCCTGACCTTTGCCAATGCCGATGTAGCGGAATTTACCGTTAAGGCCGGCTCAAAGATTACCAAACATCCGGTAAAAGACCTCGGCCTCCCGAAAGGAACCACCATCGGCGGACTTATCCGTCAGGGGGAAGGCGTCGTGGTTATGGGTAATACCTTGATACAACCGGGTGACCATGTGGTGGTATTCTGTCTAAACATGATGATTAAGAAAATCGAAAAATACTTTAACTAATAGAGAATGAGTCGTTGGTAAATGATTAACTTCAAGACAATCATACGGATTATCGGTATTCTGCTATTGCTGGAAACAGTCATGTTTCTGGTCTGTTCGAGCGTGTCTTTCTACTACAGAGAAAGCGATATGCTCGATTTCTGGAAAGCAGGAGGTATCACAGCAGGGATAGGCTTATTGCTGGCAGCTCTCGGTAAAGGAGGTGAACGGCAACTGACGCGCCGTGACGGATATGTACTGGTCAGCTTTGCCTGGGTGGCATTCTCTCTTTTCGGAATGCTGCCTTTCTATATAGGCGGATACATACCCGACATTGCCGATGCATTCTTCGAGACCATGTCCGGTTTCAGCAGTACGGGTGCCACTATTTTGGACGACATCGAGTCACTTCCTCATGGAATACTGTTCTGGCGCAGTATGACACAGTGGATTGGCGGCTTGGGAATCATCATGTTCACCATTGCAGTGCTTCCTATCTTCGGAGTCAGTGGTCTGCAGGTATTCGCAGCCGAAGCAAGCGGCCCCACACATGACAAGGTTCATCCGCGTATCGGTATCACCGCCAAGTGGATTTGGAGCATCTATACCGGCATAACCACTTTACTTGTCTGCCTGCTGATGCTTGGAGGCATGGACTGGTTCGACAGCATCTGCCATGCATTTGCCACTACCGGCACCGGTGGATTCTCTACCAAGCAGGCCAGCGTTGCCTACTATAATTCTCCTTATATAGAATATGTCATCTCCATCTTCATGTTTATCTCCGGTATCAACTTCACTTTAGTATTATTGTTCGTCAACCGGAAATTCAAGAAGTTCATCGGCAATGCCGAGCTGAAATTCTATTTCGGTTCAGTTGTGCTCTTCACTGCCGTCATAGCCATCGTGCTTTACTATACCAGTCCCATGGGGATGGAAGAATCCTTCCGCAAATCCTTGTTCCAGGTAATCTCCCTCCAGACCTCCACCGGTTTTGCGACAGATGACTATATGCAATGGACACCCGTCTTGTGGGGGCTGCTTACCATCATCATGCTGATGGGAGCGTGTGCAGGCAGTACCACCGGAGGCTTGAAGTGTATACGTATGGTAATTCTTACCAAAGTCTCACGAAACGAGTTCAAACACATCCTACACCCCAATGCCATACTTCCGGTACGGATAAACAAGCAGGTAATCTCTCCCTCCATTGTCTCCACCGTACTGGCTTTTTGTTTTATTTATATCTCCATTATAGTCATCGGCACACTGCTCATGATGGCTATGGGTGTCGGGGCTGAAGAATCAATGGGCTGCGTCATTTCCAGTATCGGTAATATGGGACCCGGATTGGGTGAAACCGGACCTGCCTATTCGTGGAATGCCCTGCCCGATGCAGCTAAATGGCTGTTATCCTTTTTAATGCTTCTGGGTCGTCTTGAGTTATTTACCGTACTGCTGCTTTTCACACCGGATTTCTGGAAACGGAATTGATTTAGGATAAAAAGTGTAAAAATAATCATTTTTTGTTATGCGGGGATAGCAAATTGAACAATACTTATTATATCTTTGCGTCCTTGAAAGAGAGAATTGTGGTATGAAGCAATGCATTAAATACTGTTTAATCATAATCTTTGCAGCCCTATTGCACGACAGTGCAACCGGAGCTGCAGATATTTTGTGCGTTCCTGCCACCCGACAAGCAGAATGCTGTACGCTGTCACAAGCTCCTACCACCCAACAAGCAGTCCAGAAGTTCTACGACTTGTTTTCACCAAACTCCCTCTGCATAGAACATGTGGACCATACGCAAGTACCAACCAACAAAAGCGTACTCCTGCGCATGTACATCTACAAGATGCAGCAGCATGCCTATGCACCGGAATGCGACCGTTTGTTGAATCTGTCTCCTCATCCCGTACCCGACGCGAATTATTACGTGTTCGGGCTAAGAAAGATTATCATTTAGAAGGCCTGCAAGCGCAGACGCTTGCCCCTGACCTCGCCGGACAACAAATCAGAGGTTTTGTCCTCCGGTGCGATGTATCTATTATTATATATCTAAAATCTTATCAGGTTTATGAACTTTACTTTGTTAGTGGTCGTCTTATTGACGGCAATCGCTTTCGTGGGTATCGTCATCGCGCTCTCCAATGCGATAGCACCCCGTTCGTACAATGCACAGAAGATGGAGCCGTACGAGTGTGGTATCCCTACCCGCGGTAAATCGTGGATGCAATTCCGGGTAGGTTACTATCTGTTTGCCATCTTGTTCCTGATGTTCGAAGTGGAAACGGTATTTCTGTTCCCTTGGGCAGTCATCACCCGCGAACTTGGCGTGGCAGGACTTTTCAGTGTTTTATTTTTCCTGATTATATTGATTCTGGGCCTTGCTTATGCCTGGAGGAAAGGAGCTTTGGAATGGAAGTAACAAAGAAACCGAAAATTAAATCTATCCCTTATGAGGAGTTTACAGACAACGAAACGTTGGAGAAACTGGTTCGGGAACTTAATGCCGGAGGCGCCAATGTCGCCCTTGGCGTACTGGACGATTTCGTCAACTGGGGACGCAGCAACTCACTGTGGCCTCTTACGTTTGCAACCAGCTGTTGCGGTATCGAATTCATGGCCCTCGGCGCAGCCCGCTACGATATGGCGCGCTTCGGGTTCGAGGTAGCCCGTGCCAGTCCGCGCCAGGCAGACATGATTATGGTTTGCGGAACAATAACCAACAAGATGGCTCCCGTTCTGAAACGTCTTTACGACCAGATGGCCGATCCGAAATATGTAGTAGCCGTAGGCGGCTGTGCCGTCAGCGGAGGCCCGTTCAAGAAATCCTATCACGTGGTGAACGGTGTGGACAAGATTCTGCCGGTGGATGTCTACATTCCCGGTTGCCCTCCGCGTCCGGAAGCATTCTACTACGGCATGATGCAATTGCAGCGTAAAGTGAAAATAGAGAAATACTTCGGTGGAGTAAACAGAAAAGAAGAGAACCACTAATCAGTACTTAAAAATATGGAAATAAAATACATAGAGCCCTCAGTCCTGCACGACGAAATGCTGCGTCTGCGGAAAGAGAAACAAATGGACTTCCTGGAATGCCTCAGCGGTATGGATTGGGGAATACCCGACGAGAAAGACGCACCGGACACCCCCCGCGGACTCGGTGTAGTCTATCTGTTGGAATCTACTGTTACCGGCGAACGGATAGCGGTACGCACCGCCACTCTAAACCGGGAACATCCCGAACTTCCTTCCGTCAGCGATATCTGGAAAGCTGCGGATTTCAACGAGCGCGAAGTCTACGACTTTTACGGCATCGTTTTCATCGGTCATCCGGATATGCGCCGACTCTATCTGCGCAATGACTGGGTAGGCTATCCCATGCGTAAAGACAATGAGCCGGAAAAAGATAATCCGTTGCGTATGGACAACGAAGAAACGGTGGACACCACTATGGAATTGGAGCTGAATCCCGACGGTAGCATCAAGAATAAGGAGATGCAACTTTTCGGTGATGAGGAATATGTGGTGAACATCGGTCCCCAACATCCGGCCACCCACGGCGTAATGCGCTTCCGTGTATCATTGGAGGGTGAAATCATCGACAAGATTGATGCCAACTGCGGCTACATCCACCGGGGCATCGAGAAGATGTGCGAAAGCCTGACCTATCCGCAGACCTTGGCTCTGACCGACCGTCTGGACTACCTGGGCGCACACCAGAACCGCCATGCCTTGTGCATGTGTATCGAAAAGGCAATGGGCGTGGAAGTAAGCGAACGCGTGCAGTACATACGTACCATCATGGACGAGTTGCAGCGAATAGACTCTCACCTGCTGTTCTATTCTTGTCTTGCTATGGACCTGGGTGCATTAACGGCCTTCTTCTACGGTTTCCGCGACCGCGAAAAGATACTCGACATCTTTGAGGAAACTTGCGGCGGACGCCTCATCATGAACTACAACACCATCGG
>OGEQ01002229.1_pt1 | contig 13505 bp, 8 predicted proteins | sample 1570731 | NCBI WGS metagenome assembly OGEQ01 (sample SAMEA2582132, study PRJEB24529) | metagenome | biome: Human gut stool | place: China | collected 2011
GTATTTTGCCTGTTGACGACGCATATGTAAAGTGTAGATTTTCATCATTGCAATAGCCAATGAATGGTCTTTTGCAATAGCCCCTTCCAACACATCATAGCGTATACAATAAACAGAGCAATCCTCCCGAGCAATGGCGTTGAACACATATGTTCTAGTGTTCTCCTCATACAACGGAACCTCACCAATTACATTATTCGGCCCTACTAAACGCAACGCAAAAATGTGTCCGCTAGCTTCGAACTTCTTAATGCTCATTCTACCTTTTACTACTACGTAAAAGTATTCTGCCTTGTCCCCCTCACGGAAGAGAAAATCACCTTTTTTAAGATGTAGTTCCTCACCCGGCAAAGCAAGCAATTGGTTAATTAAATTTTGATCCATACCATTATCACTCCACAGTACTTTTATAACAAAATCCATTAGTTATACTAATCTATTTATAGTAAAAGCACGTATACTATATACTTTTTCGTATATATATGATTATTATAACTTATTAATTTCAGAATATGTGTGTTTTACATCACATTCACAAAAAAAATTACACTATATAATATATCTGTGATGTAAGACATTGAAAAATATTAATGCTACAATAATTATAACGCAATTTTGTAAGTAAATCGAATGCTTTCTATGGAAATTCTTTAGATTTTACTATTAATATATCTATATATATATATATATATAGTATATATAATCTTATATATTTTTCTTGTCTACGTGTATAGTTGTTACAGTAAGGAGAAGTTCAAAATGAACGAACTAAAAATGCCTCAAGTAGGTGCAAGCCGCAGCGAAATCGTGGCTAATTGGCAACCGGAGAATCCGGAATTTTGGGAAAAGTTTGGCAAAAAAATTGCTAAACAAAACCTCGTTATATCCACTATTGCCTTAACACTTTCATTCTGTGTTTGGTATTTATGGGCAACCATTGCGGCTCAGCTAAATAGCGCTGGATTTAACTTTACTACTGATCAATTATTTACATTGGCTGCCTTACCAGGCCTAGTAGGTGCCACATTGCGATTTGTATACACATACATGCCAGCACTGTTAGGCGGAAAAAACTGGACATTTATTTCCACAATTATCTTATTAGTTCCTGTTGTGTGGCTCGGCTTTGCTGTACAAGATACAACAACTTCTTATGCGACATTTATGATTTTAACAGCCCTTATCGGTTTAGCAGGTGCCAACTTCTCATCCTCTATGGCATACATTGGTAACTTCTTCCCTAAATCTGAAAAAGGCACAGCTCTTGGTATCAACGGTGGCGTTGGTAATCTTGGTATTTCTGTAATCTACTTCCTAGCTCCATTTGCTATGGGATCTGCGGCTTTAGGTAGTGTATTTGGTGTAACGCCAACAATTATTAAGGGCAACGCAGTATATCTAGCTAATGCAGCTTTCATGTGGGTTGTACCTCTTGTTGTTATCCTTGCATTGATGACTCGCTTCATGGATAACCTACCTCTAGAAAAACCAAATCCTAAAAACCTCGTACAAATCTTTGGTAACAAGCACACATGGGCACTAACATTGCTCTATACATGTTCTTTCGGTGCATTCTCTGGTTACGCAGCAGCACTTGGTCTATTAGTAGGCAAAGAATTCCCTGAAATTCCATTTGCTTCTATCGCATTTGTAGGTCCACTCGTAGCAGGTGCCCTTCGTCCTGTGGGTGGTTGGTTAGCAGATAAAATCAATAGTGGTACAAAAGTTACCTTTATTAGTCTTATCGGCTTATGTGCATCCACCGCATTAATTGCAGTTGGTGTAGATATGCACAACTTCCCATTCTTCTTTGCAATGTCCGTATTAACCTTTGTATGCTGTGGTTTTGCTACCGGTGCAACATTCCGTATGATTCCACACGTATTTGGCAATCCATTGCTCTCCTCTTTAATTACAGGTTTCGTAGCCGCTGTAGCTGCATATGGTGCCTTCATTACTCCTAAAATCTTCGGTTTTGTATATTCCATGTTTGGCAATATTCACCCAGCCTTTGCTGTATTACTTGCGTTCAACCTTGTAACAGTAACGGTGTGCTACTGGTTCTATGTGCGTAAAAGCGCTAATATGAACGTATAAGGGTGTAACAGAAACTATAATTCACAACCAAATAAGGTAATAAAAGACTCCCTCAACAATCCTCCATGCGAATTAGTTCTGCGGCCATAGGCCTTGAACCCGCAAGTCGGATTTTATGAGGGAGTTCTTTTATTAAAAATTAGATGTGTATTAGCATTTTAGCAAAATGTAAATTATAGTTTCTATTATCTAAGTGGGAAGGAAGAACCTCGTAAGTCGGATCGATGCGGGGTTCTCTTTTATAAAAATATAGTCATGAATAAGATAATCGAATATAGTGAATTATATTTTACACAGTACAGTGCGTATACAAAATTTTCTGTTCAAAATTATCTCCTTCATTTTAAGGGAAGAAAAATGGACTGCTAAGCAGTCCATTCATTCTAATTTGACGATATATATCTTTATCTCTATAATATAAATAGATAGTCAGACGAGTAGGAACGTCAGGCGCATCTCAAAAACAAAACATATAGGAAATGGCCTTTCTGTTTAGCTAATTACGCATGGTAACGGAGGGCTATTTGCTTTTTGTGAGGCAAATAAGCGCTATAAGTGCACCAAAGGAAACGACTAATGTCAATATTCCAATGATAACTGTAATAAGTTCAAAGTCACTCATTAGCTCACCCCCTTCTATAACGAAGAGAGACCCAACCTCGCTGACTACCTCAAGAACATTATAATCTGAACAAACATACGATACAATAAGCAGTTATTTATCTATATATATGAATTAAATAATAAAAGAGCCTGCTAAGGCAGGCTCTTTTATTATCCAAAGATTTCTTCTAGTAGTGCGTCGTCGATGATGGTACCAACGTAGAAGTCGCTGAAAATGCCGTATTTTGCACTGGCTTCTTCGAAGCGCATATCGTATACAATTTTTTTGAATTGGATGTCGTCGTTACTAAAGATAGTAATACCCCATTCCCAGTCGTCTAGGCCACAGCCACCAGTAGTGAATTCAGATAATACATCCAAGTATGTTTTACCAAGTTCACCGTGAGCTTTCATCAAAGCACCGCGCTCTTGCGGTGGTAGCATGAACCAGTTATCTGCACCTTCACGTTTTTTAGTCATGTTGTAGAAGCAGATGTATTTATCGCGAGGTACATGAGGGTACAGTTTTTGGTTAACTTCTTCTGTATCAAGTTTAGCCTTAACATAGGTGCTTACTTCTGTTACAGATGTATAGGAGTAAGTTTGTACCAATACACTTGCAATAGCAAGGCGACGGAACTTGCGTTCTACTTGAGCCAAGTATTCAAGGGATGGACCAAGAATCCATAGGATTAAATCCCCTTTTGCACCATTACAATCATAGAATGCATAGCTACCTTCTTTAGCTTGATGTTTAGCTTCAAGGTCGACTAAGAATGCTTTTAATTCATTGCGCGCTGCTGCTTTTTCATCCTCTGTGAAGCAGTTCCATGCGCTGAAATCCATGGCAAATACCATGTGTTGGCTATGCCAACCTTCTACTGTAGGGATTGCTTTTCCCATTATGATCACTCCTATCTATGGTGATTATATCAAAATAATAATGTATATCTATAATTACGGAAATCAAAAGACTCCACTTACTATTATAGCATATAGAGTCTTTTCAATTTAGTTTCTATTGAGATTTTTTATTAGTATATTCTTTAGTTAAGACTAAATTACTGCTTTTAGGCTGAGATAATCCTATGTCGCTTAATACTATACTAACTCTTTTAAGCAAGTCACTATTTTACTTGTCATTCACAAGTTTTTCTACGAGTTCTTTTGCTTGTTTTACACCGTCAGGGATTCCGATTCCATCAAAAGGTGTGCCGATGAGGTGTAGATTTGGATACTGCTCGGCTACATGTTCACGTACGACTTTAATACCTGCACGATGGCCTACATTATATTGAGGCATGCAGTGAATGAGACGATTGATGCGCACCCACTCTGGCTTGGCAGAAAAATTCATAATATGCTGAATTTCTTTGACTGCCAATTCTGAAAGTTCCTCTTCACTGAGTCGTTCTACTACATCATTACCTGGCTTACCAATAAAGACGCGCAAAACCACCTTATCATCAGCGGTAGTTTGAGGCCATTTTTGATTAAGAATGGTACACGCTGTAAGAGGTGTATCCGTATTACGGGTAATAAGCAGACCCGATCCTTTTAAATCACCATCAAAGGTACTTTTATCAAAGGCCATAATAGCAATGGCGCAACTAGATTGTTCCATGGAACGCAAGAAGTCAAAACCCGCATCATCCTTGAACCATTGAGTATATGTTGCCGGCGGTGTAGTGATAATCACATGGTCTGCCGTAGATTGACAGCCACAAGAATCGTTACACGACTTCACTACATCGATTGCATATACGCCATCAATATATCGAATATCAGAAACTAGTGCACCTGTATGCAAATGTACATTACTAGGCATAGCCTCAACGATAGCGGTAATCACGCTTTCAAGGCCACCTGTCAATTGACGGAACATACCAGATTGAGCAGCAGTACCCTTTCGACTTTCCATATCCGCTTGCGCCTTAACAGACTGATGATTAGAACTAGTCTTTGTCACATGGCTAGAGCCGTTTACACTATTACTAGCAGCACTATCTTGACTAGTCTTAGCTTCGTGACTTTCAAATTGACGATCCGTCATGGTTCCTTTACCAGCTCGAGGCACATCACCTTCAGTAACAGCCCCTTTGGCGGCCTTAGAGACTCCTGCTTTGGAGTGACTCATCTTAGCAGCCATCATACCTTTTACCATGTTCCCATATTTTTGTTCTACTTGAATAAAATGAGGGAATGTCGACAATAGGCTAATTTTATAAATATCGCCACCATAGATACCCGCTAATAGGGGCTCGATGAGTTTATCCATCATTTCTTGTCCTAAGTGGTATTTGAAAAAATGACCAATGGATACATCCCCATTTTTATCGAGTTGGTATGGTTTCTTAAAATAATCTAGGCCAGCACGCAATTTACCAGGCCATGAAATGAGTGTTGCTTTCACAAAGGGCATCATTTCCGTAGGAATGCCCATGATGGAGCCGCCTGGAATTGGGTGGATAGAGCCCTTATCATATACAAAGGCTTGACCTGTTTCATTAGACACAAGGGTATCCCCTAGCCCAAGATCATGCACGAGATCTGTCATTTCTGTTTTACGACCCAAATAGGAGTCAGGACCGAGTTCCACTACGAAGTCATCCACACGTTGCGTTTGTATTTTCCCACCAAATCGTGGTGCTTGTTCGTAAAGAGTAATGGTCCATTCCGGCTTTGCATGACCTAAATAATAAGCCGCTGTTAGCCCTGTTAAGCCACCGCCCACAATTGTTACGTTCACGAATGAATCCTTTCTATTATTGCACTCGCCATTGCTTGTAAAAATGTTTCATTACAATTTGGCATGGGTGTACGCATATATGTTGCGCCCTTTGCTTCAACGAGTTCTTTACACTCCACATCATTATCGTACAGTACCTCAACGTGATTGCTTACAAATCCAAATGGTACAAAAGCAATGCGAGTAGCATCAGTTTGTAAGGCTTCATTGATTGCATCCTCTACAGTAGGGCTCAACCATTGCCCATGAGGAGCTGCACTTTGCCATGCTACAGTCCATTTCGGTAATTTACAATGTTCAGCAATCTCTTTAGCACTTTCCTCTAAAGCTAACACATACGAATCGGCACCATGATTATTGATAAGAGGTATACTGTGCGCACTAAAAATAACGAATACATCTTTAGCATTATGCACACACTCTGAAAGTGCTTTTACCCAGTATTCCTTGAAAGTTGGTTGGTCCCACCAGGAACGGATAAAGTCGAATGTCACATTATCATGGTTTGAAATAGCTGCTTGTACTTGTTTTTCATAAGCCCCTGTACCGAGAGCGGTAAAGAATGGAGCTGTTACAATAGCGATAATATGCTCCACTCCATGCTGGACTAAAGAGTCAACCGCATTTGCAATGGATGGTTTCATATGTAAAAAACCAATAGCGGAAGGCATAATTGGCAACAGAGTAAGCAAGGTTTTATATTGGCACTCTGCCATAGTTTGGAGTTCAACATTTTCCCATTGACCGATTGTATCATAACGCTTAGTGAGATTTGTAAGCTCTGCTTCCGTTGGTACACGGCCACGACGAATACTCGTCATATAGGGTACTAAATCATCCTTACTTGAAGGGCTACCATAAGACAGGAATAATAATCCTTTTTTTTCTACGTTCACTAGTTTACCCCTCTTGAGCCCAAAGTTCACGACTACGTTCATGTACATAGTCAGTAAGCCAATGAAGTTTTTGAGGATCTGCCTCTGGGAATACGCCATGACCTAAATTGAAGATATGGCGACCATAGCGAACTCCTTCGAGCAAGATGCGATCGACTTCGTGGGCCAATGTTTTTTCGTCTCCGAACAAATACGCCGGGTCTAAGTTACCTTGTACCGTTTGTGTTACGCCACGCTCGTTTGCCATAACGATGGAACTACGCCAATCAAGGGCAATGACATCTAAAGGCAAGTGAGACCAAATAGACACCAAATGATCCGTACCAACGCCATTCATGGCCATTGGCAAATGAGGATATTTAGCTTTCACAGTCTTTATGATCCGCTCCATATGAGGGTAAATTCCTTGTTTATACTGGTCTGCATTAACAGCACCTACCCAAGAGTCAAAGATTTGAAGTGCATTAGCACCCGCTTCGGCTTGCATAGACAAGTACGCAATGGACATGTCCGCCAGTTTAGTCATCAGTGCATTCCACACATGAGGAGCACCTATGAGCATGCCGCGAGTCTTATTGTAATTCTTCGTTGGTCCCCCTTCGATAAGGTAGGATGCAATCGTAAACGGTGCACCACAAAAACCAATGAGCGGCACGTCTAGCATGCCAGATGTTAAGAGTGTAATCGTTTTACCGATGTACTCTACCTTGGTAGGATCAAAGGATTCTAGAGCATCTACATCAGCCATAGAACGGATAGGTGTGCTAAACACAGGTCCTACACCGGCCTTGAGTTCTACATTCACATTCATGGCCACCATGGGGCTCATAATATCTTTGTAGAGAATCGCCGCATCGACGCCGTATTCCTTAACAGGTAATTCTGTAACACGAGCACATAGCTCAGGCTCTTTTGTAATTTCAAATAATGTATATTTTTCTTTGATTTTGCGATATTCCGCTTGGCTACGACCAGCTTGACGCATATACCACACAGGCGTTACACCCGGGTTCTTCCCTTGGATCATGTCCAAATAAGCTGTGTTCAAGTACTCAACCCCTTTCATTCTAAATGTATACTAACACACTATGGTAACCAAAACAGTTACTTTAGTTACAATCACTTACATTATTTATTCTTTAATAATCCCTAATAATCCCTGTAAAAGCATATGCCTCCACAGGGATTATTATTTCATTACCACTTTAATTCGACTGAGTCTTTAATTCAAGTCTGAAATTCATTTAGCTACGACTTAATCTATGGCAATCGATACCCATAATAGATTGAGCCATATCATATACGGAGCGTTGACAAGTAAAGAGCCAAATCTGTTGATTTTTCCCAAGCTCAGCCAATAATTCTAAAGCACTACGCTGACGATTTTCATCAAAGCGCACAAGAATATCATCCAAGATAATCGGCAATGATTCTACTTGATAAGAGAATACCTTAGCTAGGGCGAGTCGTAATGACAAGTACACTTGATCAGCTAGACCACTGGACCAAAATTTAAGTTCTAGTCGTTCTCCATTATTGTTGATAAGTGCTACCCCTTTATTAATGCCTAGAATATCAAGCGTATACCTCTCACCAGTTAGTTTTTCAACATAAGAGGAGGCAAGCTCTAACATATGAGGTTGTTTTTCTTGTTCATACGATTGTTGAGCCTTATCCATACAATGGCTTATCAATACTTGCGTAGCCCAATCTTCGAGAGCAGACTCTAATTCACTTTGTAAAGCCTCTCGTTCTTGCAACATTTGGTGTTGCTCCTGGTCAGATCCAAGTGTACGCATTGCTTCAACGATTTGACCACGGCGTTCGTACAAGGTAGCCAATTTATCTTCAATAGAGGCTATTTCACGCTCAGAGTGAGCCAATTCATCTAACCAGTTATCTTTGTTGCCTTCTCGCAAACGACGATAGAACAGGTCTTTATTCTCCGCATCAGGAGCAAGTAAATCCAGCTGTACCTGACTTTGCTTGTAAATAGTTTGCCACTGTTTATATTGGTCCTCATCGATAAGATGTTGACGATACTCGTTGGAACTTTCCATACCAGCTTTATGGAGCAGTTCTTGTTGACGAAGAAGTAGCTCTTTTTCCTTACGATGCCAATTATCGTATTCATTGCGGAAGCTTTTACGTTGTGCTTCCTTTTGTTCCCATACAATTTTATTTTGTTGAAAGTTCTTATATTGATTATAAATACGTTTTAATTCCGTAGGAGATACTGGTGACTCTATTCCAAGGTTATACCACAAAGCCATCGCTTGGTCTTCAATAATGCGTAGACCTTCTTTATGCTCCGCTAAACGCTTTTCATAGCCTTCTATAGTACGTAGTTGCTCATGATATTGATCATATTCATGTTTGAGACCAAAGAAATCATCTTCATCGAGACTCTTAGCCGCCCCTTGCGGTAACCAGTTTTGCCATGCTGCGAGGGCTTCATCATAAATACCTTGTAAGGTATGCCCTTCCTGAATCCAACGCTCAAGATGTGCCTCTCCTTCTAAGGTTGGTACAGGGCTCACTGTAGGTGTAGCAGCCTTGATCAAAGTCTCTAGCTGATGTTCTACATCAGATTTACGGGAAGATAAAATTTGTAACTCATAGTTTAATTTAGACACATCAGAGTTACCATTATGAAGCCTCCAGGTAGCATACCAGAATAGCCCCATAGATAGAATCAAGAAAATAAAACCACCTATAGTATATAATGCAGATTCAAGAACCAACAGGCCTGCTAATACTACCAATACAGCTATAACAGCACCTATACCACTAATGCGTTGTAGCCATTTTGGCAGAATTGTGGGCTGTGCGTCTGAACCATAACTATTCCGTCTAGCCTCTACTTGATCTATATCCATTAAGATACGATCTAATTCACGTTCTAAATATTCTTTTTTAGCTAATTCTTCTTCACTAAAGTTAGGTAAAGTTGCACCATTAAGGTTCGCCGTCGGCACCTCATCGGTAGCCCCTGCAGGTTTGCGGTCTTGCCAATGTAAAAGTTGTTCTTTTGCGGTACGCAAACGACTTGCCAAACGTTCCCCATCAAACCAATTGATGTCTTCTGCCATTGGCTCATCGTGACGCCACGCAGAATGTAAGGTGCGTGAAAACTCTAATTGTTCTCTAACCTTACGGATGTACGCATCGCCTTCTTCGCACTCACGGCGTAATTGCTCCCATTTAGCACCTTGTTGAATAAGATCTTCAATATCTTGACCGTAAGTTCCAAATGGGCTATCAGGACTAAAGTTAGCGGGCATCAATGCCGCTTCCTTTTCCTGCCATAATTGCATATTGTCGCGAGCCCGTTTTATTTCTTCATCAAGACGTAGGAACTCATCACGACTCAAGGCGAGCTCACTATTATACTGCTGCATGTGCATACGCGCCTCTTCACTGCGACGATACGTATCCCACGCACGCAATACTACATCGATACCATCCCGATATTCCTTCCATTCTTTCAACTGATTTTGCAATTCCATTTCGGTTTGCTCCGTACTGTGAAAGACGGTTTGTAATTCCACATATTGCGCTTCATGCTCCGCCAACTGACTCAACTTTTGACGGTTTTCTTTAAGCTCATCCATCAATACATTGATGCGACGTTTACCATTCGAGGATGCTACAAGTAGGTCTGTAGCCCCTTTTTCAACATCCTTAACAGCTCCACCTAAGTGTTCTCCCCCTTCGGCGCCAAAGAATCGAGAACGAACCTCTACCTCTTGTAATACATCAAGGCCTTGTAGATCGTCTAATGTTAACGCAAATATGCGGTTGTATGTTTTTTTATCGATGCCATGCCACCAATGTTGAGCCGGCTCTTCATGGATGGCAGGATGACCAGGGCTGTAAAAGTCTAACTGCTTACCCTTACGACCGATATAGTAACTTTCACCATTACGGTCCACATCAAGGGCCCCCGTCATAGGGCCATAAGCCTTATGAGTACCGCCAAATAACAAGGTGCGCATCCCTTCGAGCAAGGATGTTTTACCACTTTCATTAGGGCCATACATGAGTTGAACCCCATTGTCACCCGTGGTGAAAGACCAGTCGCGATACGGGCCAAATTCATCAAATCGTATACGTTTAATGTTCATCATTAGCCCCCATCAACACAGTAACACCTTCAATTTCACAACGTTTCAAAGCTCGTGCCAATAATTCATCACTCAATAAATCGGCATATGCGCCTAAGCGCTTAAATTCAGGACGATTAGCCATGATTTGACGCGCAGTCTGTATCGCATCTCCATCTACCATATCGTCATAAGCACGCAAGTAATCACCTACTACATCTGTTAATAAACGTCGTTCAACTAGATTAATACTAGGTCGTGTATTAGAAATAATACGGTAAGGCATAACGAATATAGATTTGCCTTTCTCTTCATTTTGAGACTCTTGCAACCATAGTTTTCGAATCTCCTCTTGCGTACATAGGCGATGTAGAGGTCCCGTTCCGGACAAAACGAGGGATAGCAAGATGTTTTTCTTATGTTGCTTTCGCAAGTTTTCTTTTTTATGCCGCAAAATCTCTAAGAAATCTGTTTCATTTTGCATGCCAGCAATATCAATTTTGATTTCCTCAAATCGGACTGCACAAGTGTCGATAAATCGCAAATCACAATGACCATTATGAGATACGGATACAAGATAACATCCTTTAGGTCCATGTTCTTTACGATGCAATCCTTGCGAATTACCCGCATAAACTACGAGAGGTTCCTCGCTAAGAACTTGAGATCTATGAATATGGCCCAATGCCCAATAATCCATGGCAGCCTCTGTTAAATCAGTTAAGTTACAAGGTCCTGTTACATTATGATTTTCAGAGCCTACACTAGAGCCTACAGTACCATGCATGACAGCAAGGGAAAACTCATCCCGTTCAAAAGCTCTGTATTGACGAGCATAGTTGTCGCTTTCATTACCATGACCACAACTAATGCCATATACGCCACCAATTTCTATATTATTAACGATGAGCGGGAAACGCTGTACCTGTTCGCTAGAAAATATATGGACATTATCTGGCATCTGCAATTGCGCTTTCCAGCTTTCAGCAGGATCATGATTACCTTGTACCATATAGACATCAATACGATGCTCAGCCAAGCGATACATGGCACGCACAAAACGGACTTGAGCCTCTAAATTATGGTCTTCGCTATTATAAATATCCCCAGCTATTACGACAGCATGTACATGTTCTGTAATAGCAGTATCAATAATTTTATCTAAGGCTACATAGGTTGCTTCACTTACGGCGCGATCAACAGCATTGCTAATACCTGTAGCATATTGAAAGGGTGCTCCTAAATGCAGATCACCACAGTGTATAAATCGAAACGGCTGCATCTATATCCACTCCTCCATTAATATTTTTATTATAGTTATATATAGTAATTACAATAGTTTATTATACTACAAAACCTTAAAGATAAGTTAAAAATAACTATCATTTAGCATCAAAAAGATATAGTTAAACTAAACTTCTCTTAACTATTAATAAATATAAATTATAAGATAAGCTCATATTCTTTTCTCATAAGATATGAACCATAACATGTTATTATTTTTGTTAACCAATTCATGTATTAAGTTGACAATTTATACGTGAACGTTTACAATCAAATTGTCAATATATTATGTTTTTATTAAGTTAACAATTTACCGGAGGCTATTATGGCTTTGCCTATAGATCAACAACCATCCCAAGTGGGTACATACGAAAAAATTCTTACCATTGCAAACCGCATCATGAACGGCGGCGAAATTACAAAAGAAGAGGCAATCGAGCTGATTCATACTTCAGATGATGATACCATGATTCTACTCGCTATGGCTGATAAAATTCGCCAACATTTCAATGATAATTCTGTGGATGTATGTGCCATTGTTAATGCTCGGTCCGGCAAATGTCCTGAAAACTGTAAATTCTGTGCTCAATCCGCACACCACAACACAGGCGTTCAGGAGTATCCTTTCATGGATGAAGAAAGCATTCTCCAAGCAGCACGTAAAGCTAAAGAGGCTGGTGCAATTCGTTTTTCCATCGTAACAAGTGGTCGTAATACTAATAACCCTGATGAATTTGATCAAATCATCCATGTATTAGGCCGTATCAAAAATGAAATTGGTCTTGAAATCTGCTGTTCCCTTGGGTTGTTAACTTACGAACAAGCACTCAAATTAAAAGAAGTTGGCGTTACTCGATACCACTCCAATATCGAAACGGCACCTAGTCACTTCCCAGATATTTGTACTACACATTCCTACGAAGACAAAATGTTTACCATAGATAATGCACAAAAAGCAGGCATCCGTGTTTGCTCTGGCGGTATCCTTGGGCTCAACGAAACATTAGAACAACGCGTAGAAATGGCGTTCGAACTTAAACGTTTACATATTGACTCCGTGCCATTAAACATTTTGAATCCTGTTAAAGGGACTCCATTTGAAAGCAACGAAGCTTTACGTCCATTGGATATCTTACGTACCTTCGCCGTATTCCGTTTCATCTTGCCAAACGCATTGATACGGACTGCAGGTGGCCGCGAAGTAAATCTACGAGACTTACAAGCTTATGCTCTAAAAGGTGGCCTAAACGGTATCATGGTTGGTGGCTACTTAACTACTGGCGGTCGTTCACCTCAAGACGATCTCCAAATGATTCAAGACTTGGAGTTGACTCGCAATACAGCTCAAGTCTAAAAACCTCATATATACCATTCTCCACATCTAGAGGATGTAGTATATATAATATTCCCTAATGCTTTATAAATATTTTACACATAAAAAGAACCATCTAGTTTGCTGTACTAGATGGTTCTTTTATTTCCATAATAAAATATAAATGGCTTGACCATTTGTGTTCCCTGCAATGGGCTCAGGATTCTCATTAAATTCTACATTCTCATACGGCGTCCCGTCTGACATGTACGCATCTACCTTCAATGTTTCCATGGTTCGATTATATCTACTGATATAAACTTTATATCGCAATTCGTCGCCACCCAGTTCATTAACTCGCAGCCACAAAAGCGCATCGTAATCACTCTTCTGTACACTGTCATTGTCAATAAATAATTGGTTTCCTGATGCATCTGGTCCAACATAGTACCAGTCCG
>OGEQ01002231.1_pt1 | contig 13491 bp, 14 predicted proteins | sample 1570731 | NCBI WGS metagenome assembly OGEQ01 (sample SAMEA2582132, study PRJEB24529) | metagenome | biome: Human gut stool | place: China | collected 2011
GATCAAATTCAAGATCCACGGCATTTAAATTTCTAAATTTTTCAACAATTAAGCGAGAAATGGCCATTATTTTTTAGAGGCGCATTGGCATAATAACGTATTCTGCGCTTGCATCTTCACTGTTTTCAATTAAACAGCTTGATGACGCATCAGTGAGGCGAATACGTACTTGTTGGCATTTTAAGGCGTTCAATACATCTAAAATGTAAGTCACATTAAAGCCCACTTCCATTTCTTCACCTTGATAATTCACATCCACGATTTCTTCTGCCACTTCGTGTTCAGGGTTAGATGCGGTAATTTTAAGTTGGTTTTCACTTAAGTTTAAACGAACGCTACGTACACGTTCATTTGAAAGGATAGAAGCACGTACAAAAGCTTGTTTTAAGGTTTCCCAGTTACCTTCTACGATACGAGTTGCATTACGTGGTAATACACGACGGTAATCAGGGAAACGACCATCAATGAGTTTTGAGGTAAACACAATGTGGTTTAAGTGGATACGAAGATTATTCGTGCCGATTTGCAAACGAGCAAGTTCGTCACTGCTTTCTAATAAGCGATTCAGTTCTAATACACCTTTACGAGGGAGAATAACTGAATGAGTTTGCAGATCTTGATCTAATTCGATCGTGCAAACCGCAAGACGGTGACCGTCAGTGGCAACAGTACGTAATAAATTACCTTCTGTTTCAAATTTCATGCCGTTTAAGAAATAACGAGCATCCTGGTTTGCCATTGAAAATTGGGTTGCTTCAATTAAGCGACGCAAGGTGCTTTGCGGTAAGGCAAAATCCACTTCAGATTGCCAATCCGTTAGATTTGGATATTCTTCAGCAGGCAGCGTAGTGAGATTAAATTTACTGCGGCCTGATTCTACAATGGCGCGATCTTCTTCAAAGGTAACTGTAATTTCAAATTCATCTGATAGCGTACGGCAAATATCTAAGAATTTTTTAGCCGGAATGGTGAACGCGCCATCAGCGGTTGAAGAAGAAAGTTGAGTATAGCTAGAAAGCTCAACTTCAAGGTCTGTACCTGTAATGGTTAAACGGTTATCTTCAATTTGTAATAACACGTTATTTAATACAGGAATATTCGGACGATTGCTCAATACGCCACAAACTTGCTGTAAGGGTTTTAATAGATTTTCTCTTGAAATGCTAAATTGCATCATGGGCTCCTTATGCAGATAATGTGCGAATTAAATTCGCCCAATCTTCTTGAATACTGCTGTCTTTTTCACGGAATTTTGGCACTTCACGGCAGGCATTTAAGACAGTCGTGTGGTCGCGTTCAAAGGCTCGACCAATTTCCGGTAAGCTTTTATTGGTTAATTCTTTTGCTAACGCCATCGCAACTTGACGAGGGCGAGTGACTGATCTCGCTCTGCTTTTTGATTTTAAATCAGCCACTTTAATTCGATAGTATTCTGCCACGACTTTCTGGATGTTTTCAATGGTCACTAAACGTTCTTGTAAGGCGAGAATATCTTTTAATGTATCACGCACAAAATCAATATCAATGTGACCACCTTTGAAGTCTTGCATCGCTTTTACACGGTTTAACGCACCTTCTAATTCACGAACATTGGTGCGTAAGCGTTGGGCAATAAAGAATGCCACTTCTTCTGGCAGATCCATATGATGTTCTTCTGCTTTTTTCAGCAAAATCGCAACACGAGTTTCTAAATCAGGTGGCTCAATCGCAGTGGTTAAACCCCAGCCGAAACGAGATTTTAGGCGTTCTTCAATTTTCTCAATTTCTTTTGGATAGCGGTCAGAGGTTAAAATAATTTGACGGCTAGTTTCAAATAAACTATTGAAAATATGGAAAAATTCTTCTTGTGTTTTCTCTTTCTCTGCGAAGAATTGAATATCATCTACTAATAATGCATCAAGAGAACGATAGAATTTTTTGAATTGATCCATTTTATTATCACGCATTGCTTTTACCATGTGCTGCATAAAATTATTAGCATGGATATAAAGCACGCGGGCATTCGGTTTATTCGCTAAAATGCCATTACCGATTGCGTGTAATAAGTGGGTTTTACCTAAACCTGTACCCCCATATAAAAAGAATGGGTTTGCCGTTGGTTCACCTGGTGCGAGAGCAAGTTTTTGACCTACTGCACGGGCGAGTTGGTTTGATTTACCTTCAACAAAGTTTTCAAATAAATGCTTACGATTTAGATGTGATTCAAATTTAGTTGATGTATCAGATTCTTGCTGAAAACTCACCGCACTTTCTTGATGATTAGCTGTTTGAGTTGGAGCTGGTTCAACTGCTTTTGGAGCCGGTTTTACCCCTTCTTTTACGATAATGTGTAAATTCGGGTTTTTAGCAAGGGCTTGGCAAATTTGATGAATTTGAGCTAAATAATGATTTTCCACCCAGCTTTTTACAAACATATTGGACGCATATAACACCACTTGATCTTGCGAGATTACATCCGCTTGTAGTGGGCGTAACCAAGTGCTGAGATCCATCGGAGAAACCTGATCTTGTAGTTGTGATAAGCAATCTTGCCATAGGGTGGAAAGGCTCACGATAAATTATCCTTATGTTATATGCGTATAAAATAAAAGCCGCAAAAGTGCGGTTAAAAATCGAAGAGAATTTTACAATAATTTAGGCAAAAGATCTTCTGTTGGTCATCAAAAAAAGACAAAAAGGTTACTTGAGATTTTGCCCAAAATCCGTATAATCCCCACGATTTTAGAAGAAACGGAAGATTATTTCGGAATTTTCTCTTTTCTTATTTGACGAAAGCCCAATTTATGATTAAAATTGCGGTCTATTTTTTATAACCCTTGTTGTGTTTTGAATATCAAAACAGTAAACCATTTTGATTTAGGTAGATTACAATGAAACGTACATTTCAACCTTCTGTATTAAAACGTAGCCGTACTCACGGTTTCCGTGCTCGTATGGCAACTAAAAACGGCCGTCAAGTTTTAGCTCGTCGTCGTGCTAAAGGTCGTAAGAGTTTATCTGCATAATCACCTCTTTTAGTGATTAAGCTAAACTTCTCTCGGGAGTTACGATTGTTAACTCCCAGTCAATTCAAAAATGTCTTCGAAGAACCGTTTCGAGCAAGCACCCCTGAAATTACCATTCTCGCACGCAAAAATAATCTTGAGCATCCACGCTTAGGTTTAACTGTGGCTAAAAAACATCTTAAACGAGCGCATGATCGTAATCGTATCAAACGTTTAGTTCGTGAAAGTTTTCGTTTATCTCAACATAATTTGCCCTCTTGTGACTTTGTCTTTGTGGCGAAACGTGGCATTGGTCAGCTTGATAATCAAACGTTTTTACAAACTTTGGATAAATTATGGGCACGTCACATTCGTTTGGCGCAAAAATCCTCATCGCTTTAATTAAGTTTTATCAAGTAGCGATTAGCCCTTTAATTGGGCCGCGTTGTCGTTTTGTGCCAACCTGTTCTTGTTATGGTATTGAGGCGTTAAAAACACATGGATTGTTAAAAGGTAGTTGGCTTACGCTAAAACGTGTATTAAAATGTCACCCCTTAAGCGCCGGTGGATTCGATCCTGTTCCGCCGAAAAAGATTAATAATAACGATGAGAAAAAATAATGGACTCAAGACGTAGCCTATTAGTGCTTGCACTACTCTTTATTTCTTTCCTTGTTTATCAGCAATGGCAACTTGATAAAAATCCACCGGTTCAACAACAGACCACGGAACAAACAACAACCGCCTCTTCTGATGTACCGGCAAGTTCTTCTTCATCTGCTGAGGTAGTGGCAGATTCACAAACAAAAGGCCAAATTATCACATTAGAAAATGATGTATTCCGTTTGAAAGTGGATACATTAGGTGGTGATGTAATCAGTTCTGAATTATTAAAATATGATGCAGAATTAGGTTCAAAAGAACCTTTCGTCTTGTTAAAAGATACAAACGAGCATGTTTACATTGCACAAAGCGGCTTAATCGGTAAAAACGGGATCGATACAAAAGCAGGTCGTGCACAATATCAAGTTACGGGTGATAATTTCAAATTAGCAGAAGGTCAAAATGAACTTTCTGTACCATTAATATTTGAAAAAGATGGTGTCACTTATCGTAAAATCTTTGTATTAAAACGTGATAGCTACGATGTAGGTGTTAACTTTGAAATCGTGAACCAAAGTGGTAGCACAATTGAAGTTGAACCTTACGGCCAATTAAAACATACATTAGTTGAAAGCAGCGGTAACGTGGCAATGCCTACTTATACCGGTGGTGCATATTCTTCTTCTGAAACAAATTACAAAAAATACAGCTTCAGCGATATGAAAGACAAAAATCTTTCTATCGATACCAAAGCAGGTTGGGTTGCTATTTTACAACACTATTTCGTATCAGCTTGGATCCCAAATCAAGATGTAAATAACCAACTTTATAGCATTACAGACAGCAAAAATAACGTTGCGTCTATTGGTTATCGTGGTCCTGTGGTTTCTATTCCAGCGGGTGCAACAGAAACAATTACCAGCTCATTATGGACAGGTCCAAAATTACAAAACAAAATGGCTGAAGTGGCTAACCACTTAGACTTGACTGTCGATTACGGTTGGGCATGGTTTATCGCGAAACCATTATTCTGGTTATTGACGTTCATTCAAAGTATTGTATCTAACTGGGGTGTGGCAATTATTTGCGTGACCTTAGTGGTGAAAGCGATTTTATATCCGCTTACAAAAGCACAATACACTTCTATGGCGAAAATGCGTATGTTGCAACCGAAAATGCAAGAAATGCGCGAACGTTTTGGTGATGATCGCCAACGTATGAGCCAAGAAATGATGAAACTTTACAAAGAAGAAAAAGTGAATCCACTTGGCGGTTGTTTACCATTAATCCTTCAAATGCCAATTTTCATCGCATTATACTGGACGTTTATGGAAGCGGTTGAACTTCGCCATGCGCCATTCTTTGGTTGGATTCAAGATTTATCGGCACAAGACCCTTACTATATTCTCCCAATCTTAATGGGCGGATCCATGTTCTTGTTACAAAAAATGTCACCGACACCAGTTGCAGATCCAATGCAACAAAAAGTGATGAACTTCATGCCGTTGATCTTCATGTTCTTCTTCCTCTGGTTCCCGGCAGGCCTCGTACTTTACTGGTTAGTGTCTAACTTAATCACTATCGTACAACAACAAATGATCTACCGTGGTTTAGAGAAAAAAGGGTTACATACCCGTAAAAAATAACAGATAGAAGGCATCGAAAGATGCCTTTTTTCTATCATTGATTGATATATAATCTCATGGGCGTATTAATGCGCCCTCTCATTTTTTAATCGCAGATAGAAGCGCGGTCAATTTTTAGTGAGTTTTTATGAAAGAAACAATCGTCGCACAAGCGACAGCGCCAGGACGTGGTGGTATTGGTATTCTGCGAGTATCTGGCCCAAAAGCGGTTGAAGTGGCACAAGCGGTATTAGGTAAATGTCCTAAACCAAGAATGGCAGATTATTTACCTTTTAAAGATGCTGATGGCACAGTATTAGATCAAGGCATTGCGCTTTATTTTAAATCGCCGAATTCCTTTACTGGTGAAGATGTATTGGAATTGCAAGGTCACGGTGGACAAGTGGTATTAGACTTGCTGCTAAAACGAATTTTACAGCTTGATGGTGTTCGTCTTGCACGTCCAGGTGAATTTTCTGAACAGGCTTTTTTAAACGATAAATTAGATTTAGCTCAAGCAGAAGCGATCGCGGATTTAATTGATGCCACTTCGGAGCAAGCTGCTCGTTCAGCATTAAAATCACTACAAGGTGAATTTTCCAATAAAGTGAATCAGTTGGTCGATTCCGTCATTTATCTGCGTACTTATGTGGAAGCGTCGATTGATTTCCCCGATGAAGAAATTGACTTTTTGGCAGACGGTAAAATCGAAGCAAAATTACGAGAAATTATTGATCAACTTGATTTAGTTCGTAGCGAAGCGAAACAAGGCTCTATTTTGCGTGAAGGGATGAAAGTGGTGATTGCCGGTCGTCCAAATGCAGGTAAATCCAGTTTACTGAATGCTTTAGCGGGCAGAGAAGCAGCCATTGTGACAGATATTGCAGGAACAACGCGCGATGTGTTGCGTGAGCATATTCATATTGATGGCATGCCTTTACATATTATTGATACCGCAGGGCTTCGTGAAGCGACAGATGAAGTTGAACGTATCGGGATCTCGCGTGCCTGGACGGAGATTGAGCAAGCCGATCGTATTATCTTAATGTTAGACAGTAGCGATCCTGATAGCCAAAATATCGAAAAAGTGCAGTCAGAATTTTTATCAAAATTGCCAAATAATATGCCAGTGACCATTGTTCGCAATAAAGTAGATTTAAGCGGCGAGGCAGTTGGGCTAAAAGAAGAAAATGGAACAACGACCGTTTGTTTATCCGCTCAAACACATCAGGGTGTAGATTTGTTGCGTGAGCATTTAAAACAGGCGATGGGTTTCCAAACAGGGATGGAAGGTGGTTTCTTAGCGCGTCGTCGCCATCTTGATGCTTTAGAAAAAGCGGCCGAACATTTACAAATTGGGTTAGTCCAATTAACTGAGTTTCATGCCGGTGAATTGTTAGCGGAAGAACTTCGCTTAGTGCAAGCTAACCTGAGTGAAATTACGGGGCAATTTACTTCGGATGATTTGCTCAGCAATATTTTCAGTTCTTTCTGTATTGGAAAATAAGCTTTAATTTATGACGTTTCATATGTTGTGGGTCATTGCTCTTGGTCTCTCGATGGATGCTTTTGCTGTTTCCATCTCTAAAGGCTTAGCAATGCGCGCTTTTCGATGGAAACAAGCATTAGCTATCGCATGCTGTTTTGGACTATTCCAAGGCATCATGCCTGCGATAGGCTATGTTGTCGGACTACAATTTAGTCAGATGATTCAAAATTGGGATCATTGGATTGCCTTTGTTTTGCTTGCTCTCATCGGTGTGAATATGATTCGAGCAGGACTTAGCCCGGATGATGAACCCGCTCCCTCATTGATTAGTTTAAAACACTTGCTAACACTTGGTGTGGCAACGAGTATTGATGCGTTAGCCGTCGGTGTCTCTTTTGCTTTTCTTTCCGTGGACATTTTATTGGCTGTCTTCATCATAGGTTTAACAACCTTTGTCATCTCTTTTATTGGCGTAAAGAGCGGTCATTTTTTAGGGAAAAAATTCAAAAGCAAAGCAGAGATTTTTGGCGGTTTAGTATTATTAGTCATGGCTGTGAAAATCCTACACGAACATGGTGTTTTTTAAGTGCGAATTTTCGCCTTTTAGATTATAATCTTACGAACTTTGTCTTTTTTAAAAGGGTAATAATTGAATGTTAATTGAAAAAATGCATGGCATCGCCCATAGTTTTATCGGAAAAGCGATCTTTGCTTTAATTCCAGTTTCATTTTTGATTGGTGGGATGTCGGGTTATCTGTATAGCAGCAATGATAGTTTTGCAGCAAAAGTAAATGGTGAAACAATCTCTCAACAAGATTTTTTAAATCGTTACAACCAGGAATTTGAAGCGCGCGCACAACAAGAAGGCGAGAGTTTCTTAGCGAAAACTGACTCTGTGGAATTTGTGACAGCACTTCGTCAAAATTTAATTCAACGTTTAGTGGATCAAGAATTAATCCGTCAATATGCGAAAGAATTAAAATTAGGTGTAAGTGACGACATGATCAAACGTGCGATTGTAAGCGATCCTAACTTACAATCTAACGGTAAATTTGATAACGCCCGTTATCAACAATTATTGACTCAAAATGGTTTAACGTCCGATACTTATGCCGCCATTTTACGTAATGCATTAACACTTGAACAAATGCAGAACGGTTTGGCTGATAGTGAGTTTGTTGTGCCGGCTCAAGTAAAAGATAGTGCACAAACCTTTTTCCAAAAACGTATCGCTCGTCTTGCAACACTTCCATTAGCGGATGAAGTGGCAAAACAAAAGGTTACAGAAGAAGAGATTAAAGCGTATTACGATGCGAATGCGAAATCACTTGTTCAACCTGAACAGGCGAAAGTGCAATATATTCGCGTTTCAGCAAATGCATTAGGTAAATTACAACCTGTAACTGAAACACAAATTGCACAATATTATCAAGAAAATAAAGCGCAATTCATTAGCCAAAAATTAGCACATATCCAATTAGCAACAGAGAAAGAAGCGGATGCCGTTTATCAAGAACTGCAAAAAGGTGCTGATTTTGCTGAATTAGCAAAAACAAAATCCCTAGATAAACTTTCTGGTGCACAAGGCGGTGAATTAGGTTGGGTGAAAGACAACGAATTACCGAAAGACTTTGAAGATGCGGCATTATTATTAAATGTTGGTCAATACAGCACACCAGTTAATGTGGATGGGGCTTACCATATTATTTTAGTGCAAGATCGTAAAGAACGTACTTTAGAAGAAGTGAAAGAACAAATTGCAGATACTGTACGTAAAAACTTAGCAGAAAGCCGTTTCCAAGCGGTAGAAAAAGCGGTTCGTGAAAAAGCAGCAGAAAGTAGTGATTCTTTAGCTGCGGTAGCAGAAGCCGCAGGCGTGAAAGTGGAAGAAACAGATTATTTCGGTAAAAATAATGTTCCTGCAGCATTAAATTTCCCAAATGTGACTTCTGCCATTTTTGAATCAGATATTGCAAATGGCGGCGCAAATTCTGAGCTATTAACTGTTGGTGAAAATGAATTTGTTGTGGTACGTGTCGTGGATCACAAAGCTGAAGGTTTACAAAGCTTTGATGAAGCGAAATCAACGATTGAGCAATTCTTAAAACGTGAAAAAGCCGATAAAGTATTGACTGAAAAAGCAGAGCAAGCGGTTAAAGCGTTATCTGCCGATCCAACCAAACTACCAGCAGGTATTAGTTTTGGTGAGCCACAAACCTTTACGTTAGTAGATAATAAAGATCCAGTGCTTTATGAAGGTGTATTTGCCATTGCAAAACCACAAGATGGCAAAGCGGCTTATCAAGTTGCTCGTAACAGCAAAGGTGATGTGGTTGTGGTTGCCCTTGAACGTGTAGAAGAACCGACTTTAAATGAGCAAGAATTAGCGAAATTTAGCACTCAACTTGTTCGTGCGCGTCAAGGCGAATTGCAAGGACAGTTAATGCAAGCGTTACGTGAAAAAGCACAAATCGAGATTAATACCAGCTTTATTAATCAAGATGATTCAGAAGAAGGTGCGGCTCACTAAGCCGATTGAAATGTCATTCATCATCAATTTCTGATGGAAAATACAAGCAAAGTGCGGTAAATTTTGACCGCACTTTTTTATATAAAACAAGGAGAAGACTATGGCTCAAGAAACCATTTTCAGCAAAATTATTCGCAAAGAAATTCCTGCTAATATTGTTTATCAAGATGAATTAGTGACCGCATTCCGTGATATTTCACCGCAAGCGAAAACCCATATTTTGATTATCCCAAATAAAGTCATTCCAACGGTTAATGATGTGACGGAACAAGATGAAGTTACCTTGGGTCGCTTATTTACTGTCGCGGCTAAAATTGCTAAAGAAGAAGGCATTGCCGAAGACGGTTATCGTTTAATCGTGAATTGTAATAAACACGGTGGACAAGAAGTATTCCATATCCATATGCATCTTGTTGGTGGTGAACCTTTAGGTAGAATGTTGGCGAAATAATGAAAAAGATCCTAATTACCGCAACGGTATTATTTTTAACGGCTTGTTCATCTGCACCAAATATTGTGGGAACCAATAAGCCAATTTTAAATATGGCGGCAAATTTAGCACCGGTTTTAGATGTTGATTTGTCTGATAATACGGCAGCTTTAAAAAATAAAACCACGCAACAACTCAATGTGCTTTACCATCTTTATTGGTATAACACACAAGGTGTAACGCAAGTTTGGCCGAATCAGCAAGAAAGCCAATCAGGCAATATTTTATTGCAACCACAAGAGAAGAAAGTGTTTGAATTACCAAAACCAAGCACAGAAAGTAGCAATTATCGTCTTTACTTACAATAGTTTATGTCCACATTATTAATTGACCTTGAAGGTCATGAACTCAAACAAGAAGAAGTTGAATTACTGGAACATCCTTTAGTTGCCGGTTTGATTTTATTTACCCGCAATTTTTATGATCGTCAGCAAGTTCAAGCGCTAATTAAATCCATTCGTCAGCGAGTAAAAAAGCCTTTATTGATCACAGTTGATCAAGAAGGTGGTCGTGTGCAACGTTTCCGTGAAGGTTTCACTCAGCTACCCGCAATGCAGGCTTTTGCGGCATTAGTTAAGGATTCAACTCAGCAACAGCAAATAGCAAAAGAAGCGGGCTGGCAAATGGCAGCTGAAATGGTGGCGCTAGATATTGATTTGAGTTTTGCTCCTGTGTTGGATTTAGGTCACGAATGTCGTGCGATTGGTGATCGTAGTTTTGGTTGCGATGTAAAAAGTGCGGTCAATTTGGCGGCTGCTTTTATTGATGGTATGCACCAGGCGGGCATGGCAACAACAGGAAAACACTTCCCAGGACACGGTCATGTTTTAGCTGATTCTCATCTTGAAACCCCTTATGATGAGCGTGCAAAAGAGACGATTTTTAATCACGATATTTTACCATTCCAACAGCTGATTCAACAAAGTAAGCTTGATGCGATTATGCCGGCTCACGTGATTTATACGCAATGTGATAGCCAGCCAGCAAGCGGTTCGAGTTATTGGTTAAAAGAGATTTTGCGTAAACAGTTGGGCTTCCAAGGGGCGATTTTCTCTGATGATTTAGGCATGAAAGGCGCAGGCTTTATGGGCGATTTTGTGGCTCGCAGTGAAAAAGCTTTGAAGGCTGGTTGTGACTTATTATTGCTTTGTAATGAGCGTGAAGGTGTCATTCAAGTGCTTGATAATCTGAAGTTAGAGGATACAACGGAGCATTTTGCAGCTCGCCAAGCTCGCTTGAAATCGCTCTTTAAACAAAAATCCTTTGATTGGTCAGAACTTACAAAAACTTCGCGTTGGATTGAAAATCATCAAAAACTGACCGCACTTCAACAAGAGTGGCTTGCTTCTAAATGATTGATTGCCATCATTATCAAAAAGGCGATTGCCGTTCTTGTCAATGGCTTAAAATGCCTTATGAAGAGCAACTCGCTAAGAAAGAAGAGCATCTTAAACAACAACTTGCCAAATTAGATTGTGATGATTTAATTTGGCATCCGCCTTTTTATTCCTCCGAGTCTGCCTTTCGTAATAAAGCGAAAATGGTGGTAAGTGGCGCGGTGGAACGTCCCATTTTAGGTATCTTACAAGACCCGAATTATCCACAAAGTGCGGTGGATTTATGTGATTGTCCGCTTTATCCACAACGCTTTGCTGAACTCTTTCCGATTCTAAAAGATTTTATTGGACGTGCGGGTTTAGTCCCTTATAACGTGGCTAAGCAAAAAGGTGAGCTCAAATATATTCTGCTCACAGAAAGCCAACATACAAAAAAATTGATGTTGCGTTTTGTATTGCGTTCAGAAACTAAATTGCCGTTAATTCAACGTGAATTTGCAGGCTTATTGGAAAAATTACCACAACTTGAAGTGGTGAGCGTGAATATCCAACCGCAGCACGCAGCGATCTTAGAAGGTGAGAAAGAAATCTTTTTAACTGAACAGCACACCTTATCTGAGAGTTTTAACGGTATTCCGTTGTTTATTCGCCCACAAGGATTCTTCCAAACGAATCCACTTGTTGCGCAAGGGTTATATGCAACGGCACAAGATTGGGTGCAAGATTTGCCGATTACTAAACTCTGGGATCTCTTTTGTGGCGTTGGTGGCTTTGGACTTCATTGTACTAAAGCTTTACAGGATAAACATCAACAAGAAGTGGAGTTGACGGGGATTGAAATTTCCCTATCTGCTATTCAAGCGGCGACTCAATCCGCTCAGGTGTTAGGGCTAAAAAACGTTAAATTCCAATCTTTGGATGCCGCTAATTTTGCGTTAGCACAAGATGAAAATAAACCGGATTTGGTGATCGTCAACCCACCTCGTCGAGGCATCGGAAAGGAACTCGCAGAATTTCTCAATGAAATGCAACCGCACTTTATTCTTTATTCCAGTTGCAACGCGATTTCCATGGGAAAAGATTTGCAACATCTAACCAATTATAAACTTACTCAAATTCAATTATTTGATATGTTCCCGCATACAGCACATTATGAAGCACTGACATTGCTGGAACTCAATCCCTAATAAAAAAGCTAACAGAAATGTTAGCTTTTTTTATTTATAAATTTAACCGCACTTTTATTTTGCTATAAATCAGGGCAATTAAGAAAAATACGGCCTGCAATAAAATAATACAAGCGCCAGTGGACGCATCAAAATGATAGCTAAGTAGTACGCCTAGTAGGCTTGCAGTTACAGCGCTGATGATTGCGATAACAAGCATCTTATCGAAGCGATTCGTCAGGGTTAGCGCGGTGATACCAGGCGCAATTAGCATCGCTACAACTAAAATAACCCCAACGACTTGCATCGTACTCACAATAGTGAGTGCGAGTAATGTGAGTAAGCCATAATGCAATAATTTAGGCGAGAGACCTGCAACACGAGCATGGCTCGGGTCAAAGCAATAAAGCAGAAAATCGCGACGTTTTAATCCAAGTAAAATAAAAATAATCAAGGCGACAATAGCCGTTTGAATCAGCTCTTGTCGGCTTACACCTAATACGTTACCGAATAAGATATGTGTAAGATGTTGTGAGGTTTGGATTTTAGTGAACAGCACCAAACCAATGGCAAACATCCCCGAAAATACAATCCCCATCGCGGTATCTTCTTTGATACGGCTGTTTTCTTTTAAATAACCCACCCCTAAGGCACAGGCAATACCAGAGACAAATGCACCAATCACTAATGGAATACCAGCTAAAAAAGCTAAGACAATGCCAGGTAGGACAGCATGGGAAATGGCATCACCCATTAATGACCATCCTTTTAACACTAAATAGCAAGAGAGTAGCGCACAGATAACGGCAACGACTAATGCGGTGAGTAGCGCATTTTGCATGAAGGCAAATTGAAATGGCTTAACGAAAATGGCGAACATCTCAGTCATAATCCACCACCTTACGTCGTTTCTGGGTAATTAATCCGTATTTTGGTGAGAAGAGGAAAGCCAATAAAAATAACAAGGTTTGCAATGTCACGATGACACCACCTGTAGCCCCATCGAGATAATAGCTTAAATAGACACCGACGAAACCAGTGATTGCACCTAATGCTACAGCAATTTTGATGAGAGTTTTGAATTTATCTGTGAGTAAATAGGCAGTTGCGCCTGGTGTGATTACCATCGCAATCACCAAAATCGCCCCGACAGTTTGTAACGCCGCAACGACACAAGCACTCAAGAGTGTAAAAAAGAGAACTTTGTAAAATAGTGGTGAAAGTCCAACTGTAATTGCTTGCGTTTCATCAAAGAAAATCAGTAACA
>OGEQ01002239.1_pt1 | contig 13472 bp, 9 predicted proteins | sample 1570731 | NCBI WGS metagenome assembly OGEQ01 (sample SAMEA2582132, study PRJEB24529) | metagenome | biome: Human gut stool | place: China | collected 2011
TCCCCGGCCTGACCGGCATGGAGAAGATGGCTTCCATCATGCAGAAGCTGCGTGATAACCCGCCCGCCGAGCTGGCTGGCCACAAGGTGGTCAAGGTGACCGACTACAAGAAGCCCGAGGAGACCGGCCTGCCCGCTGCAAACGTGCTGATCTACAGTCTGGAAAACGGCGCTACCGTTGTGGTGCGTCCCTCCGGCACTGAGCCGAAGATCAAGACCTACTTCACCACTCTGGGCAAGGACCTGGCCGAGGCTCAGGCTCAGAAGGATGCTCTGGCCGCTGCCATCGAGCCCATCCTCGCATAACGCAGAAATTTCATAAAAAATTTATGCCCCCGTACAGCGCCAAAAGTGTTGCACGGGGGCATTTTTGATGGGCGAGGGCTGTTGCAGTTTGCGGGTGGATACGCTATAATATTCAATGAATAATAATGCGCTCTGTGCAGTGCGGCGCAGGGCAGGAATAAAATGGGGCAGGTGTAAGAAATTGGAACATCGTGTGACGGCAGTCCTGGTGGCGGCTGGTTCTTCCACCCGGATGGGATTTGATAAACTGAGCTTCGATCTGGGCGGTGAGACCGTCCTGGAGCGGAGCGTCCGGGCCTTTGACGAGTGTCCGGAGGTGGACGAGCTGGTGATCGTGACCGGCGCGTCCGGTGAGAATGCCCAGCGGGCCGCTGCCCGCTGCAAAAAGCCGGTGCGGCTGGTGAAGGGCGGCTCGACCCGCGCCGAGAGCGCCCGCAGCGGTGTGGCCGCTGCCCACGGCAGACTGGTGGCAGTCCACGACGCGGCCCGGCCCTTCGTGAGCCAGAGCGTTATCGCCGATACGATAGCGGCCGCTGCCCGCTGCGGTGCCGCCGCCCCGGCGGTGCCGGTGAAGGACACCATCAAGCGGGCGAAGGGCGGAAACGGCAAGACTGTGCCGGAAGGCTGCATGGTGGAGAACACCCCCGACCGCAGCACCCTTTATGCGGTGCAGACGCCCCAGTGCTTCGACCGGGCCGCCTATCTGGCGGCGCTGGATGAACTGGACGAGGCCAGCGCCCGCCTCGTCACTGACGACTGCAGCCTGTTCGAGCTGACGGGCCGTCCGGTGGAGCTGGTCCGGGGCGACTACGCAAACATCAAGATAACCACCCGGGAGGACCTGCCTCGGGCCGAGAACGGAGGAAAGAAAATGCGCATTGGTCATGGTTACGACGTCCACCGTCTGGTGGAGGGCCGCAAGCTCATCCTGGGCGGCGTGGAAGTGCCGTATGAAAAGGGCCTGCTGGGCCACTCGGACGCCGACGTGCTGGCCCACGCGGTCATGGACGCCGTGCTGGGCGCAGCGGCGCTGGGCGACATCGGCCAGCACTTCCCCGATACGGCGGAAGAGTACGCCGGGGCCGACAGTCTCATGCTGGCCCGCCGTGTGGCAGAGATCATGACCGGGCACGGCTGGCGCATCGAGAACATCGACGCCACCATCCTCTGCCAGCGCCCGAAGCTGGCCCCCCACATCCCGGCCATGCGGGCAAAGCTGGCCGAGGCTTTCGGGATGCCGGTGGACGCCGTGAGCGTCAAAGCCACCACCGAGGAGCATCTGGGCTTTACCGGCGAGGGGCTGGGCATCGCGGCCCACGCCGTCGCCCTCATCGAAGCAGTGTGAACGGGAGAATGTGACCCATGACTCTGAACTCTATCGTAGCAAATTTCCAGACCTTCAAGCTGGTAGACCTGCTGGACATCCTCATCATCGCGTTCCTCATCTACCAGCTGCTGGGCATCGTCAACCGCACCCGCGCCGGCCAGCTGGCCAAGGGCGCGCTCATCGTGCTGGCGGTCTATCTGGTAGCCAACATCCTGAATATGCGCACCGTCACCTGGCTGCTCAACTCGCTGCTGCAAGTCGGTCTGCTGACGCTGGTGGTGCTGTTCCAGCCCGAGATACGGCGTGCGCTGGAGCGGATGGGCCAGACCGACCAGTGGGCCTATCGCTTCTTCAATAAAAACCGCTACAACGACACCAGCCTCAAGGGCGCGTGGCGCAGCGCCATCATCGCCATCTGCGACGCGGCAGAGCGCTTTTCGGAGACCAAGACCGGCGCGCTTATCGTGCTGGAACGGAACACCAACCTTTCTGAGATCGTCCGCACCGGCACGCCCGTGAACAGCGCAGTCAACCTCGAGGTGCTGGGTACCATCTTCTACGAGGGTACCCCCCTCCACGACGGCGCAGCCATCATCGAGAATGGCCGCATCAAGGCCGCAGGCTGTGTGCTGCCTCTTTCCAACAACCTGGACCTGGGCAAGGACATGGGGACCCGCCACCGCGCCTGCCTCGGCATCGCCGAGAACTCCGACGCCATCGCCATCGTAGTCAGCGAGGAGACGGGCATCATCTCGATGGCGAAAAACGGTGTGCTCATGCGGCACTTTGACCGTCAGACCCTTTACACCCGGCTGGTGGATGAGATGATACCCAAGGAGACCGCCAGCGAGAAGAGCGCTGCCGAGGGCTGGAAGGCCCGGGGCAAGCGCCTGCTGAACTGGGTGAACAACAAGGAGGAGGATGAGCAGCAATGAGCACTGAGCAGAACAACGGCAAGCCTGCCGTACCCCCCAAGCGCAATCTGCTGAACGACCGCCGCATCCGGCTCCTGCTTTCTTTGCTGGGTGCAGTCATCGCGTGGATGGCTGTCACCATCGTCGTGCAGCCCGGCACCACCACCACCATCTATAATGTTCCGGTGGACTTCAGCTATGATTCGGCTGCCTACACTTCCCGGGGCCTGAGCATCGTCAATGCGGAGGAAAAAACGGTCAACCTGAAACTTTCCGGCGACGGCTACACCATCGGCAGCCTGTCGGCCAACGACTTTGTCGTCTACCCCGACTGGTCCAGCGTCCGCGACAGCGGCGAAAAGAGCCTGCGCCTTCAGGTGCGGAGCCAGAGCACCCTGCTCACCGGTGTGTCCGTCTCCATCGACGGCGACAACACCGTGGACGTGGTGTTCGATGTGGTGGAAGAAAAGACCCTGCCCATCCAGGTGACGACGAATTACCTGAAGATAGCAGACGGCTATATCCTCTACGGCACCGACATCTCGAAGGAGACGGTGACTCTCTCCGGACCCAGCACCGAGCTGAGCAAGGTGGAGACCTGCACCGCCGAGGTGACCTACAGCGGCGAGCTGACCAGTCCCGTCACTCTGGACACCGGCCTGCGTTTTTACACCCGCAGCGGCGGAGAGGTGAAATTTGAGTATACTACTCTGGAAACGGACAGCGTCGAGGTCACGCTGCAGGTGTATAAGCTGGCCACCCTGCCGGTGGAAGTCAGCTTTATCAACGCGCCCCGCGACTTTGACCCCTCGGTGCTGGTCTACTCCCTGAGCAAGAAGACCCTCAATGTGGCCGGCCCGGAGTCCCAGATCGACCGTCTGTCCACCCTGTCGGTGGGTACCATCGACCTTTCCACCTTTGCACTGGATAAGGTGTACGAAATGCCCATCGAGCTGCCCAGCGGCATCCGTCTGCTGGACAACATCTCCACCATCACGGTCAGCTTCGACAGCTCCCGTCTGGAGACCAAGACCATGAACCTGCCCGCCAGCTGTGTGCGGGTCATCAACCTGCCCTCCACCTACACCCTGACCGTGGAGACGGAGCGGCTGATGAACGTCACCCTCTGCGGCCCGGCCGGTTCGCTGGAAGCACTGAATCCGGAACAGGTGGTCATTGAGATCGACGCCGACGACTTCTATGTCGCCATCGGCCAGCAGAACATCGCCTGCCGCCTCTATGTGCCGGCCAACGACAAAATTTTTGCGCTGGGCAGCTATGTGGTGCAGTGCAAGATAGAAAGTAACTGAGTATATGATCCTGATCCATGATATTCGCCTGCCCCTCTCCGCCGGGGAGCCGCAGGCCTACGAAAAAGCCCTCCGCCTCGCCCGCATCCCCCGGGGAAAGGTGAGCCATCTGGGCATCGCCCGGCTCTCGGTGGACGCCCGCCACGGCCAGCCCAAGCTGGTGTACACCGTGGCCGTGACCCTGAAAGAGGAGGGGGAAGAGGCCGCCTGTGCGGGTGCTTCCCGCAGCGTCACCGTCCGGGGCAAGACCGATCTCTCGGTGCAGAACGGCACTCTGCCGCTGACGCACCGGCCTGTGGTCTGCGGCCTCGGCCCGGCGGGCCTCTTTGCGGCGCTGCTGCTGGCCCGTCAGGGCTACCGGCCCATCGTGCTGGAACGCGGCCCTGCGCTGGACGAGCGTGTCAAGGCTGTGGAGCATTTCTCCGCTACCGGTGAGCTGGACGAGAACGCCAACATCCAGTTCGGCGAGGGCGGCGCCGGAACCTTCTCGGACGGCAAGCTCACCACCCGCATCGGCGACGAGCTCTGCGGCTTCGTGACCGAAGTGTTCCTCGAGCACGGCGCGCCGAAGGAGATCGCCTGGCAGCAGAAGCCCCATGTCGGCACCGACCTGCTGCGGGGCGTCATCACTTCGATCCGAAAAGAGATCGAGTCGCTGGGGGGCGAAGTCCACTTCAACACAGCCCTCACCGGCTTCGAGCGGCGGGACGGCCAGCTCGTCGGCATCCAGACCACGGACGGTGCGTTCCCCTGTGAGGCGCTGGTGTTCGCGGTGGGCCACTCGGCCCGCGACACCTTCGGGATGCTGATGGACAGCGGCCTCGTGCTGGAGTGCAAGCCCTTCAGCGTCGGCTTCCGGGCAGAGCATCTCCAATCGGAGATCGAAAAGAGCCTCTACCACGAGGCGGCGGGCCATCCGGCCCTGCCGCGCGGCGAATATCAGCTTTCGCAGCACGTTGAAAAACGGTGCGTTTATACGTTCTGTATGTGTCCGGGCGGCCAGGTGGTGGCTTCGGCCAGCGAAAAGGGCCGCGTCGTGACCAACGGCATGAGCTATCACGCCCGCAGCGGCAGGAATGCCAACGCGGCCGTGGTGGTCAGCGTGGGCGGCGAAGACTTCGGCAACGACCCCCGGAAGGCCATCGCCTTCCAGCGGGAGCTGGAAGCCCGGGCCTATGCGGCAGGCCGTCCCGGCGGAGAGTATGCCGCCCCGGCGGAGAACATCCAGAGCTTTTTGGAGGGCAGGGGCCGACTGAACATTGGCCGCGTCCAGCCTACCTATGACCGGGGCGTCGTCGCTGCGGACCTCGGCGCGTTGCTGCCGACCGAACTGGCCGACGCCCTGCGGGCCGGTCTGCGGGCTTACGAGCGGAAAATTGCGGGTTACACCGCCCCCGAGGCCATTCTGACCGGCCTCGAGACCCGTACCAGCAGCCCGGTGCGGCTGAAGCGGGAAGAAAATTTTGAATGCGCCCAGCTGGCAGGATTGTATCCCTGCGGCGAGGGTGCCGGATATGCGGGCGGCATCATGAGTGCCGCCGTCGATGGCCTGCGGGTGGCCCGCGCCATCATCAGCCGGTACAGCCCGGCAGAAGGGTGAGAAGTTGAATGACTGATCGTGAAGACGATTTTGACCGCACGGCGAAGGACAGCGAAGGCCGTAAGGTGCAGCAGGAGCTGGAACGCCAGCTCCGTGAGCTGGGCGACACCATGTCCGACTCCTTCCGACACGGCTTTGAGGGCCGGGGCGAGGAGATCGGCGACCGTGTGTGGGATGTGGGCCGCGCTGCGGTGAACGCCGCCGGTTATGGCATCTCGGAGGCAGGCCGGGCCTTTCAGGCCGGAAAACAGGAGTACCAGAAGCGGGCCGAGGAGGCCCGGAACGCAGCCCCGAGCGGGGAGAACGCCGGCGGGATGGCCGACTGGGCGCGCAATTTCTTTGCAAAGAAGCCGGAACCGACGGCCATCGAGAATATCCGCACCAGCGCCAAAAAGCGCCACAGCGCAGGCGTCGCCATGCTGGCGACCGGCATCACCTTCGCCGTCCTCTTCGGCATCACGGCCATCGCCTGCTTCGGCACGGCGGGGGCGTTCACGTCCGGCGGCGTGATAGTGGCGGCTGATATGACGTTCCTCAGTGCCATCGGCGATCTCGCACTGGGTGCGATCGCGGTGACGGGGTGGTGCTCTGCCGCTGTGACCGCTGTGTTCGGCTGGCTGACCGCAGCGGGCGCGTCCCGTATGAAAGCCGCCAAGACTCTGGAGCTCTACGCCGATACCGCCGAGGGCTTCGACTGGCACAAGGGCCTGTCCCTCTCCATGCTGGCCGACCTGACGCATAAAAAGAAGACCAAGGCTCTCAAGATGCTGCGGAAATTCATCCACAAGGGCTGGCTCAGTGCCTGGCTGGACGAGAAAAACGACAAGCTCTACCTGACGGCAGAGGACTACCGCGCCGCACAGGAAAATCAGCCCCAGCCCGAACCGGAAAAAGCGCCGGAACAGGCCGGAGAAGTCCCTCTGAACCTCGAGACGACCCGCCGCTTTGCGCAGGTGCTCGAGAAGGAGCAGGAACTCATGGAGGATGAGCGGGCTGTGGAGGAGCTGCAGCATATGCAGAAGACCACCGAGTCCATCTGTGCCTGGCTGGAAGCCCACCCCGAGAGCCTGCCCAAGGCCCGCCGCTTTGCGGAATACTATATCCCCACCACCCTCAAGCTCCTGCACACCTACAACGACGTGCAGAGCCAGCAGGGCGAGAACGCGGAGGCCATCCGCCGGGATATTGCGGGCATCCTGCACACCCTGAATCAGGCGTATGATAACCTCTACGATAAGCTTTTGTCGGACGTGGCGCTGGACGTTTCCAGCGAGATCGCTGCGCTGCAGGGGATGCTGGCGAACGATGGTCTGGCCGGGGAGGGATTGCGATGACCTACCGGGCCTGGAACACCAAGACCGTTGACCGCGCCGCCCTGAAAGAGCTGACAGCGGCCATCGCCCAGCAGAACACCGAAGAGCTGGAATACCAGAACATGGACGAAGAGTGGAGCGAGGAAAAGTACCGCTCTGTCCTCGCGGCCCAGCAGAAAGAAGTCGGCCTGCTGGCCGGCATCCTCGCTGCCCGGGGCATCACCGACCCCGCCGAGGCGCTGACCCTTCTGGCGGGCGAAGAAGAGCTGAGCGACCCCATGCTCCTGACCGACATGGACAAAGCCTGTGAGCGCATCCTGCGGGCCATCGACGAGGGGGAGACCATCGTCGTCTTCGGCGACTACGACGTGGACGGTGTGACCGCCACGGCCCTGCTCTATCAGCACCTGAAAGGGATGGGTGCCGCCGTCAAGTGTATGCTGCCCAGCCGGGAGGGCGACGGCTACGGCCTCTCGAAGAACGCCATCCAGTCGATCTACGATAAGGGCTGCCGTCTCATCGTCACGGTGGACAATGGCATCTCTGCCGTAGAGGAAGCCGCATTCGCGGCCAGCCTCGGCATCGACCTCATCATCACAGACCACCATCTGCCCCACGACACCCTGCCCCAGGCAGCGGCCATCGTGGACCCCCGCCGTGCCGACGACCACAGCCCCTTCAAGGGCCTGTGCGGCGCGGGCGTGGCCTTCAAGCTCTGCGCCGCGCTGGATGGCTGCCCGCCGGAAGAGATGCTGGAATACTGCGGCGACCTCGCCGCTGTTGGCACCGTGGCCGACGTCATGCCCCTGACAGGGGAGAACCGCACCATCGTCAAAGCAGGTCTGCGCCAGCTGCAAAATACGGACAGACCCGGCTTCTGCGCCCTTTTGGAAGAAGTGGGCCTTGCAGGCAAGCCGGTGACGGCAGAGAACATCAGCTACGCCATCGCGCCCCGCATCAATGCGGCGGGCCGGATGGACAGTGCCGTGACCGCTTTGCAGCTGGTGCTCTGTGAAGACGAAGACCGGGCGGTCGAATTGGCTCATAAGCTGAGCGACATCAACATCCAGCGGCAGGAGACGGAGATGGAGATCGTCAAAGCCGCGCAGGAACTGCTGGACGCTGAGCCGGAACGCCTCGAAGACCGGGTCATCCTGCTCTGGGGCAGAGACTGGCACCCCGGCGTCATCGGCATCGTGGCCTCCCGCCTTGTGGAAAAGACCGGACGCCCGGTCATCGTGGTGTCGGTGGATGAGCACGGCGAGGGCAAGGGCAGCGGCCGCAGCGTGCAGGGCTTCAACCTGCACGAGTGCATCGCCTCCTGCGCCGACATCCTGCTCCGCTTCGGCGGCCACGCCATGGCAGCGGGCCTCTCGGTGCGGGAAGAGGATCTGCAGACGCTCCGCCAGCGGCTCAACGACTGGGCGGCCCGGGAGTGTCCCGTGCTGCGCACCCCGCCGCTGGAATGCGATCTGTCCGTCCACCTCGACCGCCTGACGGTGGAGAGCGTCCGCCGCCTCGACCAGCTGGCACCCTACGGTGCCGACAACCCCAGCCCGGTCTTCGTGCTGGAAAGGGCTGTCGTGGAGGGCGTCTACGCCGTCTCGGAGGGCAAGCACTGCCGCCTGCGTCTGCGGCAGGGCAGTTCCAGCATCTATGCCGTCTGGTTCGGGATGCACCCGGAACAGGTGCCTTACTCGACGGGCGACGTCGTGGACGCAGCCGTCAGCCTTTCGGTCTACGATTCGCCCCGGGGCGCACAGCTGTCGGGCCGCATCATCGAGCTGCACCCGGCGGGCCTCGGCAACACAGCTGCAGAGCAGGCCGCGCTGGTGCAGGCGCTGCGCCGGGGTACGCCCCTGACGCCGGAGCAGAAGGAGAGCATCGCCCCGGAGCGCAGCCATATCATCACCGTTTATCGGGAGCTGCAGGCGCGGCGCTGGCACGCCGAAGACCTGCAGCCCCTGTTTGCAAAACTCGGCGAGGAGAACACCGGCCGGACGCTGGTGGCCATCTCTGCGCTGGAACAGGTCGGCCTCATCACAGCGGCTGACCGGGGCGGGGCAAAGTTCTGGGAACTCGTGCCTGCCACCGGCAAGAAGAACCTTGCCGATGCGCCCATCCTGAAATGTCTGGAGGAACGATAAAGATGCCTGAGGGAAAGAAACCTGTCGTCCCCGCGCCCGCAGCATCGGCTGCGGCGAAAGAGGACAGCTATTCTGCAAAGACCCATCTCCATCAGCCTGTGCCGGTGACGGAGATGTCTACCGTGGCCGCAACGGCCCTGCCGGCCAACGCCCCTGAGGGGACCCTTCCCTCGGAGGTGCGGCCCGAGATCGTGACCTGGGAGAAGCTGGTGGAGGCCATCAAAGCCAGCGGCAAGGCCTACAACATGGCCATGATCGAAAAAGCCTACAATATGGCCAACGACGCCCACAAGGGGGTCTGCCGCCGCAGCGGTGAACCCTATATCTGCCACCCGCTGGCCGTGGCCCGCCTCGTGCTGGACCTCGGCATGGACAGCGAGAGCATCGCCGCCGCCCTGCTCCATGATGTGGTGGAGGACACCCCCACCACGCTGACCGATCTGACCGCCGCTTTCGGCGAAGAGGTGGCTGCGCTGGTGGACGGTGTCACCAAGCTGACCAAGATCCAATTTTCCAATATCGAAGAGCTGCAGGCCGAGAACCTGCGCAAGATGCTGCTGGCCATGAGCCGTGACGTCCGCGTCATGATCATCAAGCTCTGCGACCGCCTGCACAATATGCGCACCGGCGACGCATGGCCGGAGCAGAAGCGCCGCGACAAGGCCCGTGAGACCATGGAGGTCTACGCCCCCATCGCCAACCGTCTGGGCATCCTGAACGTCAAGGAGGAGCTGGAAGACCGCAGCCTCCACTACCTCGACCCCGTGGGCTACGAGGAGATCAACAAGATGCTCAGCGAGCGCGCGGGCGACGAGTTCCTGGCCAGCGTGTCGGGCGTCATCAAGAGCCGCCTCGAGGAGAGCGGCATCGAGGGCGCGACCATCAAGCGGAGAGTCAAGAGCATCTACGGCATCTACCGCAAGACCATCATGCAGAACAAGTCCTTCGATGAAATTTACGACATCTACGCGGTGCGCATCATCCTGGACACCCTGGCTGAGTGCTACAGCACCCTGGGCCTCATCCACGATATGTACCACCCGCTGCCCAACCGCTTCAAGGACTATATCTCCACCCCCAAGCCCAACGGCTACCAGAGCCTCCACACCACCGTCATCGGCCACGAGGGCATCCCCTTTGAGGTGCAGATACGCACCCGCACCATGGACGAGCAGGCCGAGTACGGCGTTGCCGCCCACTGGAAGTATAAAGAGGGCCTCGAGGGCCACGATAAGCTGGACGAGCGGCTGGCATGGGTCAGCCAGCTGCTGGAAAACCAGCGCGTCAGCGAGGATTCCGGCAATCTGCTCCACGATTTGAAGAGCGACCTGCTGCCGGAGGAGGTCTTTGCCTTCACCCCGAAGGGCGACGTCATCAACCTGCCTGCGGGCGCCAACTGCATCGACTTTGCTTACGCCATCCACTCTGCCGTCGGCAACCGGATGGTGGGCTGTAAGGTCAACAACCGCATCGTCCCCATCGACCATGTCGTGGCGACGGGCGAAATTATCGAAGTCATCCTCGGCCCGGCGGACAAAGGCCCCAGCCGCGACTGGCTCAAGATCGTGCGCACCAGCGAGGCCAAGAGCAAGATACGCAACTGGTTCAAGAAGATGCGCCGCGAAGAGAACATCCAGCAGGGCCGCGACGCGCTGGCCAAAGAGCTGCGCCGGGAGATGATCTTCATCCCCGACGACCAGCTGGACGAATTCGTGGGCAGCTGCAGCCGCCGTCTGCGTCAGAACAACGCGGAGGAGATTTACGCCGCCATCGGCTACGGCGGCATGACCATCGCCAACTGCCTGCCCAAGCTCAAAGAGGAGTGGCAGAAGCTTAAGGCCGCCGAGGCTGCTGAGAACAAGTCGGTGGAGGACCTGCCTAAGGTCGATCTGAGCCGCGTCCACGCCACCGACGGCGTGGTGGTGGAGGGCTTCGACAACACCCCCATCAAGTTTGCAAAGTGCTGCTCGCCCCTGCCCGGCGACCCCATCGTGGGCTTCATCACCCGGGGCTTCGGCGTCTCCATCCACAAGCAGAGCTGCGCCAACGCGATGTCCAGCATGAAAGACCCCTCCAACGCCCCCCGCTGGGTCAAGGCGTACTGGGCCGACAGCGTCAAGGACAGCTACAAGGCCGGTCTGGAGATCATCGCCCTCAACCGCAACGAGCTGCTGTCCGATGTGCTGGCCGCGCTGGCTGACATCCGCGTCCCCATCTACGCCATGAACGCCCGTCAGGTGGAGAACAACTGTGCCGTCATCAGCCTGACCATCGGCATCAACAATACAGAGCACCTCAACCGGGTCGTGGCCCGTCTGTCCAAAGTCAAGGATGTGCTCAAGGTAACAAGGAGCTAATATGCGTGCAGTCATTCAGGCCGTATCCTCGGCCAGCGTCCGGGTCAACGGCGGTGAGCCGCGCCCCATCGGTCCCGGCCTCGTCATCCTGCTGGGCGTCAAGGACACCGATACCCTCGACATCGTGCCGAAACTGGCTGAAAAATGTGCAGGCCTGCGCATTTTCAAGGACGAAAACGACAAGCTGAACCTCAGCGCAAAGGACCTCGGGTACTCTGCACTGGTGGTGAGCCAGTTCACCCTCTACGGCGACACGAAGAAGGGCTTCCGTCCCAGCTTCATCAAGGCGGCAAGACCGCCGCTGGCTGTGGACGCCTACGAGCTGTTCCTCGCCGAGATGAACAAGCAGGGCCTCAAGGATGTCCAGCACGGCGAGTTCGGCGCGGATATGCAGGTGTCGCTGGTCAACGAAGGCCCCTGCACCATCGTCATCGACACCGACGAGTGGCATAAAGGAGAAAAATAAACCATGAAGGCATTTCATCTGGTCGGCCCTGCGCCGTTTTACACCAACAGTTTCCTGCTCATCTCGGACGCAGGCAACGCGGTGGTCATCGACCCCGCCGCCGAGGTGCAGGAGTACGATAAGATCTTAAAGGAGCACGGCGGCAGGCTGAGCCTCATCCTCTGCACCCACGGCCACTACGACCATGTGGGCAGTGCGGGGGTCCTGAGCCGCGAGTGGGGCGCAAAGCTCTACTGTGAGCCCGCCGACTGTCGGGGGACCCAGCTGCTGCCCCTCAAAGGCTCGGACAGCGGTTACGAAGAAGGCGAGGTCATCCCCCTCGACGAGCTGCGCTTCACCGTCTGGCACACCCCCGGTCACACTGAGGGCAGCGTAGTGCTGCTGTGTGAAAACTATCTCTTCGTGGGTGATACGGTCTTTCAGGGCAGCATCGGCCGCACCGACCTCGAGGGCGGCGACAGCCGGAAGATGGACGAGAGCCTGCGCAAGTTCGCGGCACTGCCCGTCCCGGCTGAGGCACAGGTGCTGCCCGGCCACGGCGATTTCTCCACCTTCGGGCAGGAGGCCGCCACCAACTTCTATATCAAAAATGCGCTGAGAAACGCATAAAAAGGCGAGGTTTCACATGAATATCTATATTACGGGCCTCGGCTCAGGCTATGAGGTGGAGCACCTCGTCCGCCTGTTCTACCCAATGGCCCCGCTCACCCTCACCCCGCCCGAGGACGGCGCAGACTGCGTCTGGGCCGAGAAGCGGCCTGACAAGCTCTGGGCCATGGTGCGGCAGGGCGGCAAGAGCCAGACCGTCGAAGCACCTCTGCCCATTCCCGTGGAGGAGGGCGGCGAGACACCGGAATTTGCGCTGGCCAGCCTGACCTATGACCTGCTGCGCAGCTGGACGGGCATCCGCCCGCCCTGGGGCAAGATGACCGGCGTCCGCCCGGTGCGCCTCGTCCACGACAAGCGGGCCGCAGGCTGGACGGAAGAGGAGATCGACGATTTCTTCCTCAAGCGCTTCGACTGCTCGCCCGAAAAATACGGCATGGCCAAGGCCATCGCGGACTTGCAGGAGCCGATCCTGAAAGCAGGCAGCGCGCCCAAGACCTACAGCCTCTATATCGGCATCCCGTTCTGCCCCTCCCGGTGCAGCTATTGCAGCTTCGTCAGCTGCAACCTCGACCGTGACCGCAAGCTGGTGCAGCCCTATGTGGACTGCCTGTGCAAAGAGGTCGAGGCCATCCGGGACGAGGCTGACAAGGCCGGGCTGAAGCTCTGCAGCATCTACATCGGCGGCGGCACCCCCACCAGCCTCTCGGCAGCGCAGCTGCGCCAGCTCATGGGGACGGTGCGGGACTGCTTCGACCTTTCCGCCATCGTGGAATACACGGTGGAAGCCGGACGCCCCGACTGCACCGACGCCGAAAAGCTGGCCGTCATCAAGGAATACGGCGCGACCCGCATCTCCATCAATCCGCAGACCTTCTCGGATGAAGTATTGGCGAACATTGGCCGCAGGCATTCGGCCCAGGACATCCTCGACTGCTATGCCGAGGCCCGGGCCGCAGGCCACGACGACATCAACATGGACCTCATCGCTGGCCTGCCCGGCGACACGGTGGAAGGGTTCGAAAAGAGCCTGCGTCAGGCCATCGCCCTCGACCCTGAGAACATCACCGTCCACACCCTGACCCTCAAGCGGGCCTCCCGCATCGTCATCGAGGACCAGAAGGAGA
>OGEQ01002244.1_pt1 | contig 13428 bp, 10 predicted proteins | sample 1570731 | NCBI WGS metagenome assembly OGEQ01 (sample SAMEA2582132, study PRJEB24529) | metagenome | biome: Human gut stool | place: China | collected 2011
TTTACGGTGATATGAAGGAAGCGGTGTACAATACGGCTTCTTATTTCAAATACGACTACGAGGAAAGCTGGATCATCGACCCGATGGTCAAGGAAATGATTCAGGATGTAGATAGCTCCACTGTGATTGACAGTGGTATCATCGACAGCCCGGTCTTAGGCAAAATTCCACCGACTGCTTTGTCTGGTGGTGTAAAGACACTGATTTTGGTAAAGTTTGAGCCAGAGAAAGTGTTCAATGCATCGACTTGTGGTGACCATCACTGACTTAACGGCGTTAGTTTGAGTGGCCTTTCACTATTCTGAAAAAACATCAAAAAATATCTGATGCCATTATAAGTAGTCCAACAAAACCTATTTATACCAATTTCCTTCAGATAGTACCAACGCGGGTCTTTAGAATTACGGTGTTTCCCTCCACGCGATAGGAACCACTGTTTGCGGGCAGAAAAAAGCTATCCCCTTTTTGCAGCGGCATCTTCTCGTTTTCTCCGATCAGAGTACCATTTCCGTCCAGTATCACCAGTGAGGTGAACGACTCGTCATCACATACATCAGTAAAACTACCGGTCATGCGGTCTACCGTAAAGTACTCGCACCGGATCAGATGCCCACCAAAATTATAATCGTCACGCGGCGGTGTCCGCTTTGCAACATCCTCCGCTTGTTCTGTGTGCAGCTGACGCGGTTTGCCGGTGGCATCCCTGCGATCATAATCGTAAACGCGGTAGGTCACATCCGAATTCTGCTGGACTTCGGCAATCAGGATCCCTTTTCCGATAGCATGGACTGTGCCGGATGGGATATAGAAGCAATCTCCTTTGCATACAGGTACTGCATTCAGCACCTCAGGCAGCGTATTATCTTCGATTCGCCTAGCAAATTCCTCCCGGGTGATTTGCTGCCGGAATCCATAGTATAAAAATGCTCCCGGCTCGGCATCCACAACATACCACATCTCTGTTTTACCATACTGATGTTCGCGGTTTATAGCATAGAAGTTGGAGGGATGTACCTGAATGGACAGCGGCTGTGCTGCATCAATCAGTTTAATCAGAATTGGGAAAGGATGAAAAAGCATTCCAAAGCTGCCCAGTACCTGCGGACCTTCCGCATCCAGATACTGCTGCAGCGTTTTGCCGGAATAGGTTCCGTTTTCAATCATGCTGGGAGCAGACGGATGACAGGATAACATCCACGCCTCCGCAATGTTAGCACCTTCGTACTGCATATGATAATCTTTTCGCAGACGCTGTCCGCCCCAGATCGTTTCGCGACAGGCGGGCTGTAATTTCAGTATAGCCATAGTCTGGCATCCTTTCTGTTTTGTTATAGCAGGTTGTATTTTTATGATGCTCCAATGGTTTAAGATGAAGACTACATGAGAAAATCGCTCATATCAACTTACGAATTAACGTTGTATTTTTTGCAAAAAATGCAAAAAAGCAGCCCGGATCCTTCGTTCCGGGCTGCTTTTCAAGGAGGAATCTGTTCTGCTGCATCCCGCAGCGTAAGATAATTACAATTTTTCGCTGTTCAGCAGTTCCTGCATTGCCGTGGTCACAGACTCTTCATTGGCACCTTCTACCGTGATGTGCAGTACATCCCCGGGCTTTGCACCAAGGCTCATCAGTGCCATCACACGGGCAGCGTTTGCTGTTTTGGAGCCGCCAATCTTAGCAAAACTGATCTCGCAATCCGGATGTGCCTTGGCAAGCTTTGCAATCTGACCAGCTGGTCTGGCATGGATGCCCAGCTGATCCTGCACAGTATACTCAAACTCTTTCATTGTTCCGGTTCCTCTTATACAAAAATCACTTGTTGGCAGCGGCCGTGCGTGCCAGTTCCATGCAGCCCTTGCCATCCATGCGACCATAGGTCTGCATAGGGATCACACCAAAGCCCTTACCCTTCTGCTCACACAGAGGCTTATATTCCTTTTCCAGATATCGCACCTGCGGACCCAGCAGCAGCACATCCCAGTCATCCAAAATATCCGGCACGGTACGCACAGGGCGTGCCTCGATGACATCGGACGCATCGGCAAACTTTTTCATATTATTGACCAGCAGACTGGTGGACATGCCTGCGGAACAAGCTAACAGAATCTTCATACTACTTACTCCCTTTCTGAATCATGATTTTACTTGCTTTCTTTCAGGGTCTGCACCGTCTGGTACAGATCCATAAACTGCTCGGCCATATCGCGCATCACCTGTGCCATGGTCAAATGGTCCTGTGCGTGCACCAGAATGATGTTTACGGGCACAGGATTGCCTTCGGCCTCCTGCTGCAGCATTTCGGTCTGGGCATCGTGGGCTTTTACCATGGTCTCATCGGCGGCAGCCAGATGCTTGCGGGCACCTTCAAAATCTCCCTGCTTGCAGCAATCAATGGCCTGCATACTTTCCGCCTTGGAATCGCCTGCAATGCCAATCAGGGTAAAGGATGCCTCGTATAGTGCTTCCATATCTTCGCTCATAACGATTCATACTCCTTTTGAGTCTTGCTGTTTTGTTTTTGAGTTTTATTCTCTCTGCTTCCACCGTTTTCCCCACACAGAAGCCGCATGAACCAAGGGTAATCCCGGCATTGGATCAGGCTTTTCACACGGGCGGTATCCTGCATGAAGGAGGTAATGGACAGATAGAACTTCTGAAGCTCAGGGTGCTCCCCATCTGCGATAGAGATAAGCAGCAGCACCTGTACATCGTTTTCTACCCAGCGAATGGGTTCGTCCAGAATGCCTACAGCCACAAAGGTATTTTCACTTAATACCTTGTACGCGTGCGGGAATGCCACAAGCGGGCAGAAATCCGTGCGGGCAAGTTCTTCGCGCTTAAGTACCGCCGAATAGAAACCCTGCGGCAGCGGCATTACCCGGTCGATCTGCGTACATAGATTAAAGATGGCTTCTTCCTTAGTACGGCCTTCCACATGGGGGAAAAACAGCTCCGGCCGATAATATGCGGACAGAAAATCTGCTGAGCTGCCTTCCAGAATGCTCTGTACGACCCGCATACTGGACTGGTTGAGAAAATCCTCTACCCGGATAATGGGAACATTCACCTTCTGGTGGATGGGCACTGTGGAAAAGATGTAATCGATCTTGGAAAAATCATATTGTTCCAGATGAAAAACGTCGCATACTTCGATGTTGTCCAGATACTTGGAAAACTCTTCCTCGAACCGATAGGCAATCAGGCGGGAGCTTGCCCCACCGGAAGAGCACACTACCAGAACGTTCTTTTTTTCAAAGCCCTTCCGTTCCTGCTCCAGTGTGAGTTGGAAAATATAGGCCAGAAACCCGATTTCGTCCTCCGAGACGTTCCGTCCATAGTGCCGATGCAATGGGATCGCTGCCTGTTCGGCCAGTGCATACGCCAGGGAATAATGCTTTTGCACCTCGCATAGCAGTGGGTTTTCAATGGGCATTCCATAGCGCAGACGAATATCCATTGCGACCAGATGCTGTCCCAGATTCATGCGCAGCAGAAAGTTTGTGCTGTAATCCAGCTTGAAGCTTTCGTAGATGGATTCCAGCATATCGTCCACCAGCGCCATGATCTCCGGAGCGATGACCACGTTTTCATCTTCGCGGTCTGCGCTGCTGTAGTTGCATTTGCCGGCAATATTCAAGGCCAGAAACAGCACCTCCGGCTCCGGAAGACGAATATCGAACTGTGCTTCCAGCAACTCAGCCAGATAGTGGGCGGCAGCATACACATTCTCGTTGATGTCCGGTGCGCTGTCCTCTTCCAGCAGTGGAATAAATGCGTGCTGTAATGCGCGGTGAATGGTTGCAAAAATGGTGTTGACCAGATTGCGGAAGTTGATCTCGGAAAAATGCAGTGCGTGTTTGTGCATAGCACTCATCAGACACTGCGATATGCGCTGTGCCATATTGCGATAGCCTGCACCGCCGTCCGGCATCATATTGTTGTAATTGGCCAACACGTGTGCCGTGCAGTTGCGGATATCGATCTCTCTGCCAGTAACGCGAATGCCATAATTCGGACGCCGCAGGATCGACAGATGATACTTGGCCAGTTCTTCCTCTACCTGATGCAGGTCACCGGAAATGGTATACTTGCTGACGTATAACTCCTCGCTTACATCATCCAGCTTTACATAGTCTACTTGACCGAGCAACAGCACCAGCAGGTAACGTACCCGTTCCTCGCTGCCGGAAGGAATAAAGTGTGCGGCAGCATTTTCTCCGCTGCTCAGGGTCTCAAACAGAGCACGGTCATTCACCTGCAGAAGATAGCCATGGCGGGTGCGCGCCAGAATGTCCGCACCATTTTCCTGCAGCTTTTCGCGCAAATCCTTTACCATGCCCTGCGCTGTCTTGGAGCTCACTCCCAGCGCTTTTGCCAATGTGCCGGAAGTGCAATATTCTGTCTCAGAAAGGGCCAGCAACAGTGCCCGCTCCTTCGCTCCTAACATTCGCACACTTCCCTCCATTCGGTGCCTTTATCAGGCGGTAGTACACTGGAAATAAACTGTGTTCAACTGCGGGTCTGCCTTGCACAGCTTCTTCAGCTCAGCAGCCTTCTCCTTGTCATCGCCGTTGGGAGCATTGAAGCTGAGCTTCATCCCCACTTTGGAAACGTACACAAGACCCAGACTCTCTGCTTTTTCACGGAAGAGATCCGCACGCAGCGGAGCATTTACGATAACCATAATTAGATTCTCCTTGCTTATTGAGTAAAGTTTGAAAAATGTTTTTTCAGAGCCAGTTCAGACGGAACGCAATAAAGTAGAACAGGATGAGTACACAGACCGCCGTTTGCACGTATTTTTCCCGCTGGCTGAATTCTGATTTTTTGCACCAGATACGGTATAGTGCATAGGGCGGAAACAGCACCACAAAGGGATAGGTGATTTTTTTGTACCGGGTAAAAACGTGAGGATCGTTGGGATCCGGCGCGTTCAGCTCGTCGCGCATTTTCTGGATGCGCAGCTGCTGTTCTGTGGTAGCCTGCGGGGTCACCTGATAATAGGTGGTCTTTTGCTTTTTCTTTTTCTGTGCTGCCATGTTTACGTCCATCCTTTCCTGCCTTCCGCAGTGTAGAAAGCATTGCGGCGCCACTGTTTACCGGTATTCGGCGCTGTCGTCCTCCAGATCAAAAGACTGCTGCTCAATAGTCTGTTTGTAGAAGAACGCGCTCTTTTTCAGGTGACGATCCCGGTTGTGCTCCAGATCGATCTCCACCAACCCATAGCGGTTCTTGAATGCGTTGCGGGGGCTTACGTTATCGGTAAATGCCCACAGCATATAACCCTGGCAGTTACAGCCCTCTTTAGCGGCGCGGATCGCACAGTCCAAATGTTCCTTGATGAAATCGATACGATAATCATCCTGAATGATGCCGCTCTCGCTCCGATAACGTTGCTCGTTTTCTACGCCCATGCCGCTTTCGGAGATGAACCAAGGCATATTGCCGTATTCATCGCGCATCCGAATGCCCATATCATACATGATCTCGGGACCAATCTCCCAGCCGCGGAAGGGATTCATACGGCGTCCCGGCATATCCCACTCTTCATAGTAGAAGTTGGGGTGGAAGGGGGCTTTGGGGTTCACTGCAGTGGTGCGCCCCTTGACACGGTTAGGGTGATACAGGTTCAAGCCCACCCAGTCCATAGTGTTTTCCTTGATATCCTTCAGCTCCTTGGGGGTTGCGTCCACATGGATACCGTGGCTTTCCAGCAGATCAAAGAACCCCGGCTGGAACTCACCCTTGATGGCGGGATCCAAAAAAACCTTGTTGTAGAACAGATCGTACATTTCCGCAGCTTCGCGGTCGTAGGCAGAATTGGAGCGGGGGTAGGCCATCTCCACATTGATGATGGTGCCAAATTTGCCGCCGGGCTGACGATAACCGCCTTCCTTGAACAGCTTCATCACGCGGTTGGTAGCCAGCGCTTTATTATAGTTCCAGTCCATCCACTTCTGGCTGTTCTGCTCAAAAGGCCAGCGCTCAGAGTCCAGATAAACGCGGGTTTGCACCACCACCGGCTCGTTGAAGGCAAACCAGTATCTTACCTTACGGCCAAACCGCTGGAAAGCAGCCTCGGCATAGCGGACGAACAGATCAACGACGTGTTTGGAACCCCAGCCGCCATATTTGATGAACAGCTCGCCGGGCAGCTCGTAGTGCTCCAGACAAATCATAGGCTCCACGCCTGCCGCGCGGCAGGCATCGAGCATCTTTTCAAAGTAAGCAGCATATTCCTCGTCCACAACCACGTTTTCGTAGTCGGTCAGGAACCGTGCCCAGTTCAAGGAGGTGCGGTAGCATTGCAGACCAATCTGCTTCATCAGATCCACATCTTCCTGATAACGGTCGTGGAAGTTGGTTGCTACAGCCGGGCCGTAGCCGTTGTGCCATGCACTTTTATGGTTTTTGTACCACAGATCCATGTAAGAATCCTGCGTATCCTTTTTGCCGTTCCAGCCTTCCGTTTGCCATGCGCTGGAGGCCGCACCCAGAAAGAACCCCTGCGGCAAAGTAACGTGTCTGAGCATAATTTTTCCTTTCGTTCCGTTCAAAAAATAAAAGTGCTGCCCTGCAGCCCGGGCCGAGCCACATGGACGGTCCCGACGCGGGCAGCACTTTCAGATAGAAGTTAAGCAGTTCAGTCAAGTTGAAAAGGAATCGTGTGCGAATCAGGCTTCCTCTGCAACGGGTTCCTTGTTTGCCAGAATAACAAACGGGGCGTAGATCACCACGGAAACCACAATGCAGATCAGCTGTGTAATCACTGCGCCGATGCTACCGCCGGTGGACAGCCATGCACTGATGATCGGGGGCGTAGTCCAAGGCATAGCATACAGTGCTACACCTGCAAAGCCGATCTTGGTAGCAAAGTAGCCAATGGTGCCGTTGATCAGCGGGGTGATGATGAAGGGCAGAACCAGATAGGGATTCAGCACGATGGGCAGACCAAAGGTCATGCACTCGTTGATCTCAAAGATGCCGGGGCCGACGCTCAGTTTGGCGATGGCACGATAATCTGCACGCTTGGAGAACAGGAAGATCGCAATGATCAGACCCAGAGTACAACCGGAGCCACCCAGAGACATATAGGTGTCCCAGAAGCTCATGTTGATGATGTTGTACTTGCTCATGTCGGTAACGCCCTGTGCAATCAGGTCGGTGTTTGCCAGAATGGCTGCGTTCAGCAACGGATCGCGAACAGCCTTGATGATCTGGTTGCCGTGGATACCGATGCACCAGAACAGCTGTGCCACCAGCATGAGGATCAGCAGACCGGGCAGACCCTGCATGACGCTTTCCAGCGGCTTCTGCAGGAAGGTATAAATCAGCTCGTAAAGGCTCTTATTGCACAGCTTGACCAGCGCAAAGTTGACAGCTGCGCAAATAAGAACGGTGAATGCAAACGGGCACAGAGAACTGAAGCTCTTGGTCACGTTGGCGGGCACGGTGTCCGGCATCTTAAAGTCGAATACGTGAGATTTTACAAACTTGCTGTAGATTTCCACCGAGACCAGTGCAATGACCATACCAAGGAACAGGCCGCGTGCTGCGGTGTAATCCTTGCCCAGCACATTGGGAACGGTGACCTGAACGTCATTTACAGTGGTCACAACGTAAGTAGGCAGGACCGAAATAAAGGAACATACAGCCACAACGCCGGAGTCCGGACTATCGCCTAAGCCGTTCTGCTTGGCAAGTTCCATACCGATCAGAAATACAGCAGCCACCGTAAAGAAGTTCAGTGTCGCGTAGTTGGCGGCGGTGAACAGATCAGTGAACATCCCAAGCCAGGACATACCGGGCAGCTTAGCCAAGCTGATACCAGTGGTAGTGGTAGAGCACACAACATTGGAGATCAGTGTGCAGAACGCGCCGGTCAGAATGACAGGCATTAAGGTATAGAATGCATTCTTGATGGATGCCATGTGCTTTTGGTTGCTGATTTTTCCAGCCACCACAAGCAGCTTCTCACTGGCGTTGTCAGTGAATTTGCTCATGTTTTGTCTCCTCTTTCTTGAATTTTTGACCTTCGTTGACTGAACGTCTTACATCTTTGTTTCCATTTGACCGATCGTGAATCAGGCAAACGGAAAACCGATCACATCCATATTGTACATAGTTTTGTCATAATAACTCAACAGAGGAATCTTCTCCAATAAGTTTCACAATTAAAGAACTTCCGCATAGTGTTATGTAAACCACCACGGCACAGGTTAAGGCTTAAAACAATCATTTGAACGCCGACCTTCCATTGCATTAAATCCTACGAACCAATGATACCGCGGGTGACCTGTGATTGCAACGGATCAATCGTCGAATATAGTGTTGAAAACAGATTTGTCGGCACCGGAGTGCTATTATTCTGTTTTCTAGGTTACCTGCAAATGGTGCCTGTAAACGGTGATTTCTGCTTTGAATCGGGCGCAAAGGTAAGCAAGAATGTAGTTGAGTACCAGAAAGTGAATTATGCAAACAAAAAAGAAAGCTGCCATCCATGAGAGAAAAATTCTCATGGATCGGCAGCTTTTCTCTTTGAAGCTGTTATACCTTCGTTGTGGTCAGAACCTCATTATTGACCAGCTGATTGGCCTTGTCAAAGGCTTCGATCATTTGGTTGGCTTTCGGATGGAGATAGACTTCATCCAGCGTTTTGGATTTGGGTGTGTGCCCAACAGTACGTTTCAGGATATCTTTGCACGAAAAGAAAACAGAAAAACAATAGTCAGCAGACGTAAAGCTATCATAATTTGAAACAAAAGCTCTTGACAGAAAGCTATTTGCAAAATATCCTTAAAAATAAGCAGAAACATTGAGCTCTAAAAATAAGGAGCGGACGATGGCATTTGAATTAGGCGGACGCGCTGATAAGTTTGGCAATCGATACGAACGAAGATATTTCGTGTCTCTCATGGCAAAGGTTTTGCAGGGCGGCCTGCTGAGTGTACAGAGTGAGCCCACAGGTGACGATGAAAGCGGCACGGATATTATTATAGAATACCAAGGCGGAAGGAAGGATTTTCACCAGTGTAAGGCACGCAACGGCAGCAATGAGCACTGGACGATGTCTGCGTTAGCACGGCATAAGGTGTTTCAGCATATCAAGGATCATGTAAAGACGGAGCAGAATCGCTTTGTGTTTGTGACTGCACTTCCCTTTGTGGCGCTGAATGATTTGTGTCTGGCGGCCAGAAATTCGGACTCCTGTCAGCGCTTTGTAACGGATCAGCTGACGACGCATGACCGAAAAAATCTATTCGATCAGTGGCGAAAAAATCTTGGACTGGGAGAGACAGCAGCGGATCAGGAACAGGCTGCATTCTATCTGCGGCAGTTTGAAATATGTACGCTCAGTGATGATTCGGTAGAGGGAGATCAGTGGAAATACGTGCTCGGCAGTATGTTCACCGGGAACCCGGATGATGTCTATGATGTCCTTTTGAACCTGACGGAGAACGATAATTATGGCAAAACGCTCACGGCGGGGATATTGCAGCAATATCTGGAACAGCGGGGATACCAGCGCCGGCTTCTGGCCTCCGATACCAATATCCCACTGCAGATCGAGCGTCTGAATCATCGGTTCAAGTCCCACTTCTACCCCATCGGCGATCATCCTTTCCCCATACAGGAAGCTCACACGGTGTTGCAGACCATTCTGGCAGGCAAAAATGTTTTGCTCCTTGGCGGTGCAGGCATCGGCAAAAGTGGTTGTGTGCAAGCATTGTTGGATGAGCTGGATAATGAGCATATTCCGTACTTGGCGCTTTCAGTTGACCAAAAGCTTCCCCAAGGCACACCGGAATACTACGGCGAAGCTTTGGGATTCAGGGCTTCGCCAGTGCTTTGCCTAGAAAGCCAGTTGGCCAGTGGTCAGATGGGCGTTCTCATCTTAGACCAGTTGGACTCCCTTCGCTGGGCGACCCGTTCCTGCGAAGAAGCACTGGATGTCTGCGGAGAGATGCTGCGGCAGGTGCAGGCTTTGAGCTGCAGTGGAGACCGGGTTGTCCGGGTCGTTTTAGTCAGCCGCAAGTTTGACTACGAGAACGATCTGGCACTGCGCAGGCTTTGCACTCTGGCAATCCCTGAGCAGTCCGATCCCTGGGAACAGATCAAACTGCATGCATGGGACGAGGAACGAGTGGAATTTTTTGTAGGCAAAGAACGTTATGCCCGTATGCTGCCAGCCATGAAGCGCATTTTGCGAACCCCCTGTTACTTATACATCTGGCAGTTCCTGGAGGATGCACGAAAAGATAATGCGTTTACTACTCCGGTTGACCTGATGCAAGAATGGAAAACGCAGATCATTCAGCATGGAGAGCAAAAAAACATCCACGCAGATGCCATCGAGTCATTTCTAAACGCTTTACTGAGCTTGATGCAGGAAACTCCTTGTGTCCCGGAAATGGCTCTCCCGGGCAACCAGCAGGTGCAGGAATTCCTGATTTCAGAAAACGTATTATACAGAAATGAAGGCTGTTTGGCATTTGTTCATCAAAGCATGGCCGATTACCTGAATGTAGAGTGCTGGCTGCAAGATATTCTGCACAGGAAAAAGGTGGAAGAACTTCTGCCTTCTTACAATGCCCAGGGGCCGGAATATCGGGTGCGGCTGCAGATGCTCTGGCAAGTGCTGCTGCGCGCTGGAACAACATTGTTTTTAGACAGAGCCGAAAGTTTTCTGACCAGCAAAAACATCCGTTATTATTACAAGTGTACCGTTTGGGAAGCGCTCGGGCAGATAGAGGCTCCCGGAGAAAAAATCATAGCGTTCATTCAGGCGCACTGGAATGAAGATGTCTGGAGAGAAACAATCCTGCACCGTGTTTTCTGGAGGCACAGTGCATTTATTCGGCAGTATGTAACGGCCGGGTTTGCCGCATCCTGGGCCGACCCCACGGCGTTGTGGTTGCTGCGCCCGCTTGTAACGAGCGACCAGGCTTTTGTAAGAGAAGCGGTGCTGCCCTATATTGGAAAAACGCCGGAAAATGACCGGAATATTTTAAGTCTGTTCTGGATGCACAAAAATCTGGAACGTCAAACGGTTGAACTATGCCTGCAGATCCTGAAAACACAGCCAGCTCTGGGGCTGAATACCAGTGAGTACGAAGCCTGGGTGGAGACATGCCCTGATAAGGCGGTGGAATATCTGGCCCTTGCCTTTAGACAGGTATCGTCACATCAGGAATATATCGCACCAAAATTCATGGAACTTTCCCAGAAACGCCCCAAGGGTGTATTGGAAACGCTGTGTCCGTTGGTAATTGAGGTATCCAAAGGGGAGGATGCTCGGATGCGATGGCGAGCGTATGACAGATATTACAATGGTGTACGCTGCTATGTAAAGCTGATACAGGATTCGCTGCAGCAGCTGGTGCAGCAGGATCTTCCGTATGTAGAAAAATTTATAGCAAATCATCTGCATACAGAATCTTGGTTGGAACATGAATGGATTTTAAAAACGCTCCTACTTTTACCGGAGCAAGACGCCATGCTGGCCTATCAATGGCTGATGGAGAAGTTCCCGGAACACTTTCTAGACATAACGAGCCCGGAAGAGCGGATGACGACCTATGCGGCAGAGGTTCTGAAAAAGTTCTCTCCCTTCTGGTCCGATGATCAATTTGACCAAATGGAGCAGCGCATTGTTTCCAATCGCTCTCCCAATATGCTGGAAATCGCGCGAGAGCGGTTTAAACAAAAAGGATATTGGCCCTACTGGGGCGGCCTGCAGGAGACGCTTTTGTCCGCGATGGATCCAGCCAGAAGCAAAAGCAAAGCGCTGCAAGCTGTGCTGCAGCGTCGGAAAGAACAGGGTTTTGGAGATGTATGGTATAAAAAAGGAGGACTCATAGAAAGCTATACCGTTCGTTCGTCCATTGCAGATCATGCAGAAAAGCTGAGCGATGCGGCATGGATCCGATTGCTCACTTCGGACATGTCGCATCTATCACCTCGTGATACCATTCAGCAGCACTTCCATCGGCCGGGACTGGAATCCTCTCCCAGAGAGTTTGCCCGGACACTGGAAAACTTTTTCGTTACAGAGCCTTTGCGGCTGGCTGGTATTGCAGAAAAACTACCTGAGCAGATTGATGCGCATTATTCGGCGGTAATCCTGAATGTATTCGCCAAAAAAGAAGTATTTGATGCGGTCGGGTTTGAAACTGTTGAAGCCGTCGCTGAAAAATTCACACGCTGCATGACAGCGGAGATGGATTATGAGCTGGCTTCAGGATTTTGCGGTTTACTGATCAACCACCCGGAAGCCCCTTGGTCTGCTGAGAGCTATCAGCGTCTGCGCTTTCTGGCAGTTGAGCATAAAAATCCGCAGGAAAACACATACAATATAACATCGTGTAACGACCCACAGAACAAATCCTGCCAGTGTCTCCGGGACAACGTACTGAACAGCATCCGGGGGTATGCGTTCCGAACGATCGCAGAAACTTTATGGAAGTACCCGGAAAAAGTAGAGGATTGGAAGACCGTCCTCGAGCATGGTCTTCAGGATCCGCATCCTTCGGTTCGCTATGCCGTGATAGATGCACTTGCAGCAGTCAGTAGAGTAGACAAGCCTTTTGCCTGCGAAGGCTATTGGGAAGTTTTGCAGCAAGATCCGCGCTGCATTTTACACTATACATCCGGATGGTTTATCATGCAGCTTTACCCAGTCCATCCGGAAGAGTGCCGTGCCTGTCTGATCTGGGCGTTTGAGCAGAGCGAAACGGAGCAGGATCTTGTTCGTAATGCTGCCCATATTCTGGCTGAGCTGTGCATCAAGGGAAATCTCGATGTCCATGCCTACCTTTTCCGACGGCAGTATATGCCAGAGCAGGCCTATGGAATTTTGGATCAGTGTTTCGACGACCTAAACCAGGAGCCTAAGAACACCGCTGCCAAGCGGTTGCTGCTTTATACACTACAAAATTGCCAGGAAATCCCGCAGCATATCGTGTGGCAGTATTGTCGGGAGCCTGGGCCTCACGATCCGGACGTTTTACGGCTTTTTGTGGAACGGTGTGCAAACCGGGCTGAGTACGCTTTAATCCATTTTTTTCTGGAATCCAGAAAAGAAAACAGCCCTGCTTGGTGGGAAAATCTGTACACTTTTTGCGCCCGGGCCTGTGCGGATGCAACTAAGGGATATGGCCTTGCCGTCGATGATTTCTGCAAGCTTCCGTTTTTGCTGCTGGAAACAGCGGCTACTGTGCAGCAAAGAGAAAAAGCTCTGGACGTTTTTGATGAAACTTTCCGCAGCAATGTCATCCAGATGGAAAATTTTTTGCGGGAAACCAATCGATAATATAAAAACAGAAAACATCGTGTGTTGTGCATAGCGTAATTCTCATATAAAGCTCTTGCATGCATACTCCTGCGGGAGTATAATTAGAGCGAGGAGGTGGTTCTGTGGAAAAAAC
>OGEQ01002251.1_pt1 | contig 13390 bp, 7 predicted proteins | sample 1570731 | NCBI WGS metagenome assembly OGEQ01 (sample SAMEA2582132, study PRJEB24529) | metagenome | biome: Human gut stool | place: China | collected 2011
CCATAATTCAATAGCTTCAATGGGTGGTACAGCCCTGTCAAATACATCCCCTGCAAGCAAGATGCCATCGATTTTTTCTTCTTTCAAAATAGTAAAGAACTGATGCTCCAACACATAAGCTTGGTCATCTGTTAAGTACTGACCATAAAAAATACGACCTAAATGCCAATCCGCAGTATGTAAAAAACGCATTTCATCCCCCTTTCCAGTTCTCCCTATACCTTATATATATTTAGTTTATACCAATTATTATATAACTCAATTTATTTTGCTTGATTATTGATTATCTACAATAGAGCGCAACATAGCAATTTCTTTAGCATAGCCATCTAATTCATTTGGCGTTTCCAAGTAGAATGGCAAATTCGTCAATTTAGGATGTGTTACAATGCGGGCAATTGCATCGATACCGATATGACCTTCCCCAATTTTTTCATGACGATCTTTATGTGCCCCCATAGGATTTTTTGAATCATTCAAGTGAATAGCTTTCAAACGGTCAAGACCAACAATACGATCGAACTCGTCGATAACACCATCTAAATTATTAACGATGTCATAACCACCTTCGTGAATATGGCAAGTATCTACACAAACACCCATGTACTCTTTTAATTTTACACCGTCAATAATACGAGCAATTTCTTCAAAACGAGAGCCAATTTCCGTACCCTTACCAGCCATAACCTCTAAAAGAACCGTGGTTTTCATGCCGGGGAATAAGATTTCATTCAAGCACTCCACAATGTATTCGATGCCTTGGTCAACACCTTGCTTTACATGACTGCCGGGATGAAAGTTATACATCTGGCCGGGTAAATATTCCATGCGTTCTAAGTCTTCTGTCATGGCTTGTTTTGCAAAAGCGCGCAAATCTTCTTTTGCTGCACATGGATTATACGTGTAAGGTGCATGAGCTAATAAGGTGCCAAAGTTATGTTCTTTCATATACGCACTCAAGCTATTCATATCCTCTACATCGAGGGCACGCATACTACCACCACGAGGATTGCGCGTGAAGTATTGGAATGTATTACCCCCAATTTTGGTAGCTTCTTTCCCCATGTTTAAATAACCTTTGCTAATTGATAAATGACTGCCAATGACAAACATAATACTCCTTTATATTTATATAATTCTAAAATTCTAAAATACTCAATTCTAATATCTATTCTATTACGCGTACATATATTCCAAAAGCCTAATGAATATAAGACATATATAACTAATATAACCCCTACCGTGAAGGAGCCCTTCGCGACAGGGGTTATGTATTAATGGCTTTCTTTTTTAGCACACTCAGGGCATATACCTTCAAAGGTAATATGTTGACCTGTGATTTGATACTCGCTACCTTGATCAGCAATTGTTTTGATAGCTTGTAAATCAATGCCCATCATATCCTCTACCTTATTACAACGAATGCAACGGATATGGGAATGAGCTTGTGTGTCCCAATCGTAATGAGCGCGCTCATCACCTACTTCTAAAATTTTTACAAGACCGATTTTTTCAAAAATCTCCATCGTCTTGTACACGGTTGCCAAGCTCATGCTTGGATGTTCAGGGCGCAACGTATGATACAACATTTCTGCTGTCGGATGATCATGATGACCACGCAAGGCATCATAAATCGCAATACGTTGTGGGGTTACTTTGAACCCTTGGCTACGCAGAATTTGTGCGATATCCATAATACTCTACTCTACCTTTCTCCACTTGGAAATCTATAAGGCATCGACCATTATCGGCCATTCACAAGAAATAATTATTATCTATTATAGCAGAATTCTCACCACTTATCAAGATAGATAGTATTAACTATTAAGTAATAAAAAATGTGGATTGCCCGAAAGCAATCCACATTCTATTAGTCTTTAAAGTAAGGTTTGAAACCTTCACCTTGATGACGAGGTTTTCTGTCACCACGTGGACGATCAGATCTACGATCATCTCTGCGGCGGTCATCACGACGTTCACCTCTGCGGTCATCGCGACTGCGACGAGGGCGGTCATCGCGACGACGATCTCCGTCACGGCGGCGATCACCATCTCTACGACGGTCACCACGGCGGCGGTCACTACGGCCACCTTCACGACGACGGCGTACGCGCAATGGTTTTTCTTCTGTAATATTTACAGGAGTTGTATCTGGTTCTTTTGTTAACAATTTAAGAGCTGCTGCCAAAAGTGTTACGGAATCTGTATCATTCAACAATTCCTCTGCACTAGATTTGAATGGTGCTAATGCTTCTAAATTATCTGTCATTTCAACGAGACTTTCAATTGCCAAACGTTGTTGACCTTCAAGAACTTCACCTAAGGAAGGTGCACGGCGGCGTGCGATTTTACGTTTTGTTAAACGCTCGATAGCATGTAAATGCTCCATTTCACGAGGGATAACGAACGTGAAAGCTTGACCAGCTTTACCGGCACGGCCTGTACGACCTACGCGGTGTGTGTAGCTTTCAGGATCTTGAGGCATATCATAGTTATATACGTGAGATACGCCAGAAATATCAAGACCACGAGCTGCCACATCAGTAGCCACGAGAATATCGATGGTACCTTCGCGGAATTGACGAATTACGCTGTCCCGTTTTTGTTGAGACAAATCGCCATGGATGCCTTCCGCCATGTAACCACGTTTTTTAAGACCTTCAGTTACTTCATCAACACGACGTTTTGTACGTGTGAAGATAATCGCAAGTTCAGGTGTTTGAATATCGAACAAGCGGCAAAGAACATCGAATTTTTGACGGTCTTGCACTTCGATATAATATTGTTCAATTAAGTCCATCGTAACTTGAGTCGGTTTCATACGAATCAATGTTGGCTCTGTCAAATATGTTTCAGCTAATTGTTGGATAGCTTTAGGCATAGTTGCAGAGAACAACAATGTTTGATGGTCTTCTGGGATAGCACCCAAGATTTTATTGATATCATCAACAAAGCCCATGTTTAACATTTCGTCGGCTTCGTCCAATACCACAACTTTCACATGGTCAAAGTGGATAGAACCACGATCCATATGGTCCATCAATCGGCCTGGAGTGGCAACGATGATTTGAGGGTTCTTTTTCAAGGCACGGAACTGACGATTAATATCTTGACCACCGTAAATAGGTAGTGCAGTGATATTCGTGTATTGAGCCATTTTGTTAAGCTCTTCAGCTACTTGGATAGCTAATTCTCGTGTAGGGGATAAAATAACTACTTGAACGTGACGCTCATTCCCGTCTACGCGTTCCAACACAGGCAAGCCAAATGCGGCTGTCTTACCAGTACCTGTTTGAGCTTGACCGATCATGTCTTTACCGCTCATGGCAACTGGGATAGCTTCCTGTTGAATTGGCGTAGGCTCTTCAAAGCCCATATCGTTTAACGCACGCAGAACAGGTTCGCTAATCATTAATTGTTCAAATTTTTCTAACATCTAAATGTGTTTCCTCCTATCGCGCACGAACTATGCGCATTTAAGTAGTATATCATATTTCGATGGTGAGCGCTATTAAATTAATGGCCATTTTGAAGTATACCTTTACTACTTGAAGAATATATTCTTTAATGCATAAGCAGAACCAGCAATACCAAATAATATAGAAAAAATAGCAAAAAGTCCGCGTTTATAATACAAACTATTCCGCTTTTGATAAAAACCTGTACACATTATAAAAAGCACGAATATGCCCCAAGCAACACCAAAGCGGGCCATAAATACATAATCTTTGTCAATTAGAAATTTAAAATTTAATAGAACTATACTTATAATTGCAATTATTGCTAAATACTTGGTTAAATCGCCAAAAGCCCTATGCCTTTTGATATATTCATACTCTTCATCAATGACACGTTTACTGATCTCAAGTTTATATAACCCCATAGATAACATCATAGATGTGAAAATCCAAATATATCCTAACATTTCAAGTTTGCTCATTTTATTCCTTTATCTTTCCACCGCTTATACTCTTCTCTTAACTCATCTTTCTCATATTCTGCATAAACACCATACCCAGTATTTATAGTTACAAAAGTTCCGCCTACTACAGTTCCTCCAAATACATTAACAGCACCTACTCCCAATGTAGCAACGGAGCCAGTAGCACCTATAGCAAGTGATGTTTCATCTAATTTATCGGCCTTTTCAATCAAATCAGGCCGACCTTCAAAATCTATCCTATTTTGATTCATATTAATACCTGTAAATGCAGCATCACCAGCAAGCCCGCCAACCTCCATAGCTACGGCTTTAGTCGCACTTTTTGCCAGCGGTTTTACTAAGCTTTTGACCCGTTCTTTTGAGACAACTTTATCAACCATCTCCATTCCTTCATGATGCAAGGCCCTGCCAATAAAAAGACTGCTTGCTACCCCTCCACCTACAGCAATACCTCTGTTAATAGACTCAGTTGAAACATCCGTAGGATTATTAATTTCATTCATAGCAACATTATACGCTTGTGTCGCTTCAGTTTCTCCTCCAGTAACTTGCTCTGCAACAGACGGAGTATAAGGGATAGCATAATTTTCCTCATTTCCAGGTTCAGAATTTGTCATAGCGGCCTGCACAGTTTCAGCAATTTCATTAGAATATGCCTCTTGTTGAGCATATGCCTCATCAACTTGCTCTTGACTATATCCACCAATACCACCTAGGATATTGGCGCGATCTTGAAGTGTCAATGGCTCTTCATCCGGTTTATCAGGGAACTGATAACTTGGCCCATCTCCTTTAGGTTCAAATAATCTACGCTTAAATACCTGCAATGTATTATCTATTGACTCAGGAAGTTCAAAGCCTTCATTATATTTTGCCCCCATTCGAGCCACATAAGCACCCGACTGCCCATTTTTTCCAAAACTCTTATTAACAACATAACCAAATACACCTGCTATTTGTTGTAAACGCTCCGAATTTACATACTTCTTACCGTCAGGTCCGGTTATTGTGCCCGCCCATTTTTCAAATTGAGGCATCATAGCTTCTGTTAAGCCGCCTGCATAAGCTCCATCAGAAAATTTATTTCCGCCTAATTTAGCAGCTGTACCGGCAAAAAATGTATGTAATGCTACCTTACGAGGGTCCCCCTCTTTCCACCCCTCATGTTTTGCAATTTGGTGAATAGCTTCATTGGCATTTATACTAAATAAATTCGCCAATTCTTGTTTTTCTTCAATAGATTTACGATCAAAAATTGCTTCTAATGTATTAAGTGAATGTTCAATATCCGTATTTACTGTTTTTACATCGATAATACGTCCGTTCTCTTTAATTATACCTTCACTGATAGCACTTTTGGTAGTAGATGTAGCCTTATCATGTGCACCAATACCACCAGTTGGTGTTGTACCAAGATGTTTATAGATTTTATCTAACTCTTTTTTACTTTTGGATTTAATATTTCCAAAATTGTTATATTGTACACCATTTTCTCGAACGGTATATTCAGCCTCATTTTGAATATCTTCCACGGTAAAACGTCTAGTAGCTAAAGTATTCTGATTTTTCGGTGCTTTACTAGAAACAACCGCACCTTTAAGTTTTGTCTCATTTCCGGCCTTAACAGTATAACCATCCGCACCGGCATATATACCCGCTTGTTCTGTTACACTACGCCATTTACTATCCATTCGACCTACACTGGCACCAATACTACCTAATGTATCTTTAAACTTAGGCGAACTGGATACCGAGAATCCGCCGGATTTACTATGTTCCTTAAAGTTATCAACCGCTTGCAAACTTTCAATTTGAAGATTATTCCCCGTATCTACAGTAACACCTTTACCACTTACTGTAGAACCGATAATAGTTGTATCTCTTTTTGCCTTTAATTGAGCTAACTCAGTAGCACGAATTGATGTCGGTTTATACGAAATCTGTTCTGTTACACCATTTTGTTTCGCTAAATTACCACTTGCTTCAAATCCAAGCAAACTGCCGGAAGTTAAACTGAAATTAGCACCTACACTCCAGCCGCTTTGTTTATAGTCATCATGAGCATGTAATGTATCTTGTCCGGCAGTCAAATTTACATCGCTTGCAGAATCAATTACAATCTTCTTGGCTAGTACATCTTGTCCAGTTAAGTTTACCCCTGATTTGGATGCATCTGTAGCCCTAACTTTCACATCAGAATTACTGATAATTGTACCACCTTTATATTCAGATGTATCAACAGACTGGTTTTGATGACGTGAAGTACTACCAAGTGATACAGATAAATTCACCGCATTGTCAATATTCTTTTGATCTCGTAAAGAATGGCCTTTAGTATCCTTTAACACCGCCCCATTATCATTTCGCAATTTAGCTCCTTTAACAGCCTCATCAACAGCATAATAACCATCTTGCAACTGCTTACGAGCCTCATTTAATTCTAATGCAGCCAATCGTTTATCATCACGAGAACCCGCTCGTTTAATCGTTCGAGTCGCAGTTGTTACTGCATCAATAGCGGCACCACCGAGAGATACGGTGAGACCGGACTTTTTATAACTTTCATTATGACTCATATGACTCGCATCATGATTCCCATCAAGAATAACTTCATCCCCTGTCAATTGTATACCATCTTTGCTAAGTATATTTCCACTCGTAATATGTAATTGATGGTTTGACTGTACATCAACTGTTCCTTCAGGGCTAGCAATAGTATTATAAGCTGTCACTTCCTTACGGTTTAAATCATCTGTATTTAATTTTTCTGTACCGATAGAGAACCCGATACCAGCCCCTCCTAATAAACCTGATTTCTTATGATGGTAGCTGCTGATAGACTCTATAATATGCTTGTCTGCTCCTAATGCTACGCTATCATTAGCCTGTAATGATACGCTATTCTTGCCAATAACAGTAACGGATTTACCTGTCAATGCTTTATTAGCTTTTATATCAACATCTTTACCGCTCACAACAGACCCCGTTACGGCAGTCACTTGCGTCACACCGGTTGCATCCGTACGTTCCCGTTTAACTAGACTTTTCTTCTTGTCCTTATACACATGATTGGCAGTACTTGTTGCCGATGCGGTATCCAGTTTTACATTCTGACCTTCCACCTGTGCCTTATCAGCGGCCAGAATTTCACTACCACTAAGTGCTACATCAGCTTTAGCAGACACAGTCACATTGTTACCTTCCACACTGCTGCCTACAGATGTCGCTTCATTCACTACATCATGTGTTTCTGTAGTCTGAGAATGACCGCCACCGGATTTACCTTTGTCATAGCGATGTTCCTCTAATTCATGATTTGCTGTCATAGACTGCATGTTTACCTGACGTCCAGCTACTAGAGTAACATCCTTATCGGAAGTCACTTTACCACCCTGCATAGCAACATCACGACCTGCTGTAACTACAGCATCACCTTTCGCCGTAATTTGACCTTGATCTACAGCGGTTACCGTTTCACGGCGGCTATTGGCACTGTCCCATACCACCTTACTATTGCTGGCTTCATACTTAACACCGTTATTGATAACATCACGATCGGCCGCTACGACAAGCTTTCCTGTTTCATCGGTTTGCTTAATCGTACCGCCCTCATTTATCACATCATTCTTAGCATATACAGTTGTACGGTCACGGCCTTCTATCGTGCCTTGTGTATTACGAACATCGGTATCCGCCACCACTGTTGTTGTGCGACCTTTAATCAGTCCGTTATCATTGTGTATCGTATTACCATGTACAGTTATCGCATCATCCGCCACTATGCTACCGCGATTATGCATCGTACCGACTTGCAAATTAATCGACTGAGCCTGCATATTCGCAGCCCCCTCAACACGTTGTGTGGTCGGCGCCAAATATAATGTTGGTACGAGTAAGGTTTCAGTCTTACCGTTCGGCAATACTACCGGTTGACTGACAAGCATTACCACATCTTCCGTCAATTGCTGTTGCTCCGATTCAGTTAATCCTTGTCCAAGCGTCATGGATTTAGACTTCATTATAGTGAGGCCTGCATCCATCAACTTACGATACTGCTCCTCCTCTGTTAATCCCGCTTGTAGTCTACTTTTTCCTGTTTGACGTAAAACAGCCTGCATTACCAATTGTTGTTCATAGTAACCATCACCTAATCGTTTTTGTGTACGCATAGGATTGAGTTGTAACCGATTGATGACATAATCAGAAGATAAGAAGCTTCTTCGATTAGTAAAATTTGGGTCAGTTTCCATCGCATACGTTGTATTCGGATTGGTGGATAACTGACTCATAGACGTCAATACCGACGTATCTACCGTAGCACCTGTTGTGCTGTTCGCTATATTGCTACCATAAACAGCTACCGGTATATCTATCGGTTGCACTATATCATTATGATACTCCGCCTCACGAATATTCGTGGAATCCCATCCATGATGTTTATGGCGACTATAACCAGTAGCAGTCCCATTCTCACTAATATATTCATTTCCTTTCGGATTAAGCGCTTCATAATGGCCGATTTTACCAGCCAAAGTACCCGCTGCACTGATTTGGCTAGCATCATTAGTAACAACGTCTGCTTCAATCTGTAAGTTACCACCCGAAATAATACGCCCTGGTTTGGACGTATCCACTACTTCTTTTACTCGTGTACGATCATATTCATATTTCGTCCAGCTATCATGATGCTCTCCATTAATAGACAATTGTAAATTTTCAGAAGAGTGAACTACAACCTTATCTTGTGGAATTGGATCATCATGATCATAAATACGTTCCTCAGATAGCTGATATCGTTTGATACTGCCTGCCGGTGCCACTTCATTTTTAACATGCTCCGTAGTTCCTGTAGTAGCCCGTTTCAACGTAACGCCACCATTTTTATTAGCAATGGATTTGGCGAAAATCACGCCCTGCTGACCAGCCTCAATAGTAGCATCCACATTAGTTAATGTATCCATTTTGCCAGATATAACGCCGTTATAATCCATCGTCTTTCCTAGTTGTAACACACCCTCAGACTTCAGCACACTACCATTTGTATTTTTTATTGTATTAGTAGACACCGCTAAATTATTACGCGCGATGAGTACCGGTGCATCTTTCGTAACAGCATTACCGGTTTGTGTGAAAGCATCTGCTGAAATACGTGCCGAATCAGCATACAATTTAGCCTTACCGACTTGTGTAAAGCCTTTTGCACTTATGCTTATATCCGGCGCCACCACAGTACCACTATTTTGTACCTTGCCGGTACTGTCTACAGAAATATGATTCTGTGCGGAAAGAATCCCTTTATTATTCACGCCAAAACCATCATTGGTTCCTACTAAGTACATGCTATTCGCATACATACCACCGATTTGAGAAACGTCAAGACCTACCTGTTCTGAGTTACTGTTCTTCGTAACATTAGTTACCTTACCACTACCATCGACAGATACTGTATTTTTACCGGTTACCACATGGCTTTCATCAGACCATACCTTGCCGTTGAGCTGTACCGCTTCCGCCAAAATATCTGTACGAGATGTACGCGATGCATCGAGACCTTGTCCAGATACCGTCACAGTACCTTGCTTCACATCATATCCAGCAATAGTTCCGTCTGTAATAATAGGGTTTCCTGTTGTCAGAGTAGCCGCACTAGTATTAATAAATGTCCCATTATTAACAGCAATCCCATTTGGGTTAGCAATGATAACATGTGCCTTACGACCTGCTACCTCTAAGGCACCATTCATAGCAGTCGCACCCGTTCCAGTTACTTCATTTAAAATCGTCTTAGCTGCAGCACCTCTCAAGTTAGGATTACCCATCACATAGCCAGCTAGTTCTGTAGATACAGGTCTCCTTGAGTTATTTAGAATAACCCCTTTGTCATCTACATTAAACATATCATATTGATTGTGAGATAACCCATTAGCATTCGGTTTATTAATATTGACAATGGGCGTCCCATTAGGGGCTTCATCCATAGTTGGGCCCATTTTTCCTTGATTCGGTACAATAGATTGTGCCACTGCTAGCGGAATCCACGGTCCAGAATTTGTAACTAATGAGGCTGCACACAATGCGGTTGCTGTATACTGTTTAATTTTCATTATTCTTTCCTTATACTCTCTCATTTAATAACACACATTTTTAATTAAAACTGATAACTGGATCTGAAAGCCCATACACTTGTATCAGTAGTAAAACCGTCCGGCTTTTTAAGTGGAGTGCCTAATGACACATCATAGCGAAATGCATCACCGATATTCCCACGAACACCGATAACCCCACCTACTAAGGTATTACCAATTTGTGTCGCTGTGGACGGCCCCCATACATGACCTATATCTATACCTATATACGGAGTTATTCGTTGTCGTCTAAATGGTAAGGCCCATTCATTTTGAATGTAGTAACCGGAGTCACCACGAAGTGTTTCTTCCCCACTGAAGCCACGTACGGAATAGCGTCCACCGATACTAAATTGATCAGTTCCAAACAATCGTTGATTTGTAAACTGACTTCTAAAACGCATCGTATACACACCTTGTTTATGACCGATGCGTACACCGCTTTGCACTTCGCCCTCAAGTCCCGCCATTTTATATAACGTAGTCGGATTATCTGCCACGCCTTCCCAGCTGCGAACTGTAGCACCTAGACCTCGTATGCCTTGACGATAAAAGAGATATATATCAGACATGGTATTCCCACTATACTGACGATGGGATAATCCTAGTTCCAATGCTGTGGTATGTTGCTCTTGTACACCGATTTCTATATCATCAATGTAACTATGGCGTGTTTTATGAATCACCTTAGCAACAGCAGCGGTCTTGGAGCGACTCGTCCGATTCAAAACCTGCTCTACAGAAAACTCAATCCCCCGAGTATTCCCAGAAGAACGGAATGCTTCTGGCATAAATACCAATTGATGATAACTATATTGATACGTGGATAAGCGATACATTCGATTTCCATCAGGTACGGCATAATTTATGGCATACTGCTTTGATCCATGTCCATCACCATGATGACCAATATCCTTCGTTATACTAGCCGATAAAGTATCATTAAGCCTTGCCAACTGACTAAATGATACATACATAGTACCTTGGTATTTCCCTGTCGATTCGTAACCTGCATTGTCTAAAATCAACGACCCATGCACAAATCCTTTTTGTTCTACCGTTAGCTTCACAATAGAGTGAAGTGGCTTTGTACCTGGCTCAATACTAAGCTTTACATCTTGTCCCGGTACATTTCGCATCTGGTCTATACCTTGCTCTAATGCTTGTCTACGCAGTACATATCCGGAACGAACAGGAAACGCACTTCGCCAATTCGTGCGAGCTTTTGGATTCGTGAGAACAATATCTTCCACATAGCCCGGTAAAATTTCAAAAGTAAGTGTACCCGATTGTAAATCCTGATTCGGAACTACTACTTGACTCGTTACATACCCATCAGCAAGAATTTGCTCTTGTAATTGCTTTTGCAGTACAGCAATCCCCTCTGCCCCAATGTTGTTATGATTATATATTTTAAGTCGATTTCTATACTTCTTAAAGACCGGTTCTGATGACGTAATCACAATCTGGTCAATTGGAAATGACACTGCTTCTTGTGGTAATGCATCCATAGGTGCGCCATTTAAATTGTCATAACTTGATTCTGAACGCGACAAAGCGGCCCTTGCCATCGGTGCCTCCGCGCGTTGACGCAAAGAAGCATCGGCTCGAGCCGCTTCCTGTTGTATAAATGAAGATGGTATATCTGCCGCCAGTGTTGGCGCTGTACACATAACGCCGGCCAGACCCACACAGCCTGCTGCAATAGATACTACTTTCATGTTCCTCTCTCCTTTCTATATGTAACGAATTAAATTATATCTTATCCTCCCATTATGATGTCAATCTCTATTCATAAACTTCATGGAATTTTAATATTTCATTTTTATATCACTTCTCTTCCCATATATCTACTAATAACTAATATTTAAAATTAAATGCTCTCTATTAAAAACGAGTCTATTATCATTTAGAAATACTATAATTACTCTAAATTATCTAAAATAAAAAACAAATCAATTATACGTTTATTCATATAATCCTCTTAGTCTTTTTTATAGCAAATATAATAATTTTTACATTATTAATCCAAATCGTAGAAACCAACTAGTTTATCGCTCAATTTCACAATAATACTTTTCATATGACTGTAGGACTTACAGATAAATTTTGAGGATAACCTTAAGCTTAATATATTTCCTATTTAAAATAGTATCTTCCTAAACGCATATATACAAATAGCAATAAACATCAACATTGAAAATGCGGCAATAAGTCCACGGTTATAATATATGCTATCTCGTTTTTGATAACATCCTGTACACAGTGTAATAAGTGTAAAAATAATCCAAGCACTCCCATAGTTTACAATTACGGTATAATCTATATCAATTATAATTTTAAGAATTAATAGTACCAAACTTATAAGAGAGATAATAGATAAATATTTTGTTAAACCACCAAAAACTCCATGTTTTTTATATATTCATACTCTTCATCAATAACACGTTTACTGATCTCAAGTTTATATAAAGCTATCCCCGATATTATAGATACTAAAATAAATGTACTACTTAATATCGCAAGTCTACTCATGTTTCTGTCTCATCTCTTTTCAACAATTTTATATGGCTACAATTATAACATACCGTATACTTTCACATATAATAGACTATTCTTAAGTGCAAAAGAGGCACCTCTTTCGAGGTGCCTCTTTGTTATAGTTTATTGGAGAAATTGCTATTTTATTAGTCTAAATCGTAGAACCCAGATGGTTTATCGCTCAAGTTTACGATGATGTTTTTCATTTGAGTGTAGTGCTCAAGGATAACTTTGTGAGTTTCACGTCCGATACCGGATTGTTTGTAACCACCGAATGGTGCGCCAGCTGGGATAGAGTTATATGTATTTACCCACATACGACCTGTTTCGATACCGCGAGCTACGCGGATAGCACGGTTGATGTTTTGAGTAAATACGCCACCGCCAAGGCCGTATAAGCTGTCATTTGCTTGTTCTATAACTTCTTCTTCGCTGTGGAATTTGATGACAACGGCTACAGGACCGAAGATTTCTTCGCGAGCTACGCGCATATCATTTGTAGCATCTGCGATTAGTGTAGGTCTTACAAAGCAACCTTTACCAAGTTCACCATCAGTAACACGCACACCACCGGCTACAACACGAGCGCCTTCTTCTTTAGCAAGTTCTACATAGCTAAGTACTTTCTCAACTTGTGCTTCGTAAATCAAAGAACCAAGTTGTGTAGATTCTTCCCAAGGTAAACCAACTTTTACTTTATCAAATAGTGCGGAAAGTTCAGCTACGAATTTATCATAAATTGTATCTTGTACGAAGATACGGGAACCTGCGCAGCATACTT
>OGEQ01002252.1_pt1 | contig 13388 bp, 13 predicted proteins | sample 1570731 | NCBI WGS metagenome assembly OGEQ01 (sample SAMEA2582132, study PRJEB24529) | metagenome | biome: Human gut stool | place: China | collected 2011
TTTTTGAAACGCTTAGCAGCACCACGTACTGTTTTAATTTTAGGCATTGTTAAAATAACTCCGCATTTTAAGTTAAACACATAATTAGGCGAATCCGAAGATTACTTGTAGGCACTAATTATTCCAATATGGCAAATTGAATTGCCCTTCTCCAAAAGCAATTAGGCTGCGTAGTTTGCCCAATGTGCAGTTGTATTCTCACCGAAGTGAAAATTCGATTATCTAGATTAGATCTAAATAAAAAATTATTTTTTCTTAGGTGCTAACACCATTACCGCTTGGCGACCTTCTAATTTACCCGGTGCAGATTCCACTACTGAAATGTCTGCTAAATCGTTTTTAACGCGTTCTAATACGTCTAAACCGATATCTTGGTGAGCCATTTCACGACCACGGAAGCGTACGGTAATTTTTGCTTTATCGCCATCTTCTAAGAAACGGATTAAGCTACGTAATTTAACTTGGTAGTCACCTTCGTCTGTACCTGGACGAAATTTAATTTCCTTCACTTGTACGACTTTTTGTTTTTTCTTCTGTTCTTTTGCAGTTTTGCTCTTCTCATAGAGGAACTTGCCGTAGTTCATAATACGACAAACCGGTGGTTCGGCATTCGGACTGATCTCAACTAAATCAAGCGCTGCTTGTTCTGCCATGTCTAAGGCTTGTTGAATTGATACAATCCCCGCTTGTTCACCATCTTGGTCAATCAAACGAACTTCTTTTACTCGAATTTCATCGTTAATGCGATTCGGGCGGTTAGCTGCCGGAGCTTTTTTTACGGTTTTGATAATGTTATTCCTTCTATTTATTTAAGATAAAACCCACTGCATTTAAAACAGAAGATTTATTAAATCATTTGCTATAAAAACAAACAAAAAACGGGAAAAATTTTATAGTATTTGCCACGTTTATGCAACAAGGATTTCTATTCCTTTAAATATCAGCGAGTAAAACAGTTATTTCAGCCGAAATACTTTCACCAAATTGAAGTAATTTCTCTAATCTTGCAGTTTCAATACACACCATATTTCGATATCCATCTGCTTTCATTGCACTTGGCGTTTTTTCCCAAGGATTCCATAGCACAATTGAATCTGCATGATGATGGGTAATTTGAATACGTCGATTAAATGCTTTATCCACCAAGAATGTTTTATCTTCCTCTAATGTATAAATACAATCGACGCCTTGTTCTATTCTTCTAATCGAAGGAACGTCTGTATGCTTCCCTTGTAATGAGTCATAACAACGGCTTGGTAAATTTTGGACTTCAATTTGTGAAATATCACCAATATTAAAATAACTGTGTAATGCTGCTTGAGCTGGTTCTTGGTCTAAATGCGTTAAAGTCATTGTGCATTTATCGGTAAATTTCATTTTCATTTTGGCTTCAATCACACCATATTCAGAAAAGAGCGAAAATTCTAACCGCACTTTATTCGCTTGTAGATCATAATCACTTAATTGCCACAAACGTAAACGCGCTGTACCGTGTGAAGGTTGTTTTACGCCGCCAAACCAAGGGTAACAAATCGGCATACCGCCTCTGATTGCTACACCTTGTGTGAAAGGTTCAATCTCACTTAGCCAAAAGATATCCTGCTCTGCCCCTTTAGGCTGCCAATTTAATAGCTGCGCCCCTTGTAATGCAATTCGAGCTGAACCTACTGAGTGATTTAAAGTTAAAACAGGAATTTCATTGATACGTTCTAACGTTAATTCTGGTGTTAATTGTTGAATTTGAGCTGTCATATTCGCCTCCTTGTGATAAGGCTATTATATAGAAGAAAGAGATACTTGAGTCTATTTTTATACCGTAAATATAAAAAAACCGCACATCAAAGTGCGGTCATTTTTAATTAAGATTTTAAAGAGTCAATTACTCTTCACCCAACAATTTCAACTCACGTTGTCTTACTTGGGATTTTAAGATTTCAGCAAATTCTTCAATGGTGAAAGTGCCTAAATCTGCACCTTTACGGGTACGTACAGCCACTTTGCCTTCAGCGATTTCTTTATCACCGCAAACTAGCATATAAGGCACGCGACGTAAGGTATGTTCGCGGATCTTAAAGCCAACTTTTTCATTACGTAAATCTGCTTTAACGCGTAATCCGGCATCAGAAAGTTGTTTTACTACTTTTTGCACGTAATCCGCTTGGCTGTCTGTAATATTCATGACAATCGCTTGAACTGGCGCTAACCATATTGGGAAGAAACCGGCATACTCTTCAGTGATAATACCGATGAAACGTTCAATCGAACCTAAAATCGCACGGTGAATCATCACTGGTGTACGACGGTCATTGTCTTCTGCCACATAAGACGCATTTAAACGACCAGGTAATGCAAAGTCTAATTGGATAGTACCGCATTGCCATTCACGATCTAAGCAGTCACGTAATGCAAACTCAATTTTCGGGCCATAGAATGCACCTTCACCTTCTTGAATTTCATATTCAAGACCGTTATGCGCTAATGCTGCTGCTAGACCCGCTTCTGCGCGATCCCACATATCATCTGCACCGATACGTTTTTCAGGTCGAGTGGATAATTTCACCTGAATATTTTGGAAACCGAAAGTGCTGTAAATGTCGTAAACCATTTTGATACAGCTGGTTACTTCGCTTTCAATTTGATCTTCAGTACAGAAAATGTGTGCATCATCTTGAGTAAAGCCACGTACACGCATTAAACCGTGTAAAGAACCCGATGGTTCATTACGGTGACAAGAACCAAATTCCGCCATGCGGATCGGTAAATCACGGTAAGATTTTAAACCTTGGTTAAAGATTTGAACGTGGCCTGGGCAGTTCATTGGTTTAATCGCATATTCACGGTTTTCTGATTGTGTAGTAAACATCAAATCGCCGTAATTTTGCCAGTGACCTGTTTTTTCCCATAACACACGGTCCATCATAAACGGACCTTTCACTTCTTGATAATCGTATTCTTTTAATTTAGTACGTACGAAGGTTTCCAATTCACGGAAAATTGTCCAACCATCGTTATGCCAGAACACCATACCCGGTGCTTCTTCTTGCATATGATATAAATCTAACGCTTTACCGATTTTACGGTGGTCACGTTTTGCCGCTTCTTCTAAGCGAGTTAAGTATTCCGCTAATTGTTTTTTATCAGCCCAAGCCGTACCGTAGATACGTTGTAACATTTTATTTTTGCTATCACCACGCCAGTACGCACCAGCCACTTTCATTAATTTGAAGTGTTGGCAGAAACGCATATTTGGCACATGTGGCCCACGACACATATCAATATATTCTTCGTGATGATAAAGCGCAGGCGTTGCGGTACGTTCGATATTTTCATCTAAGATAGCCATTTTGTATGGCTCGCCGCGTTTTTCAAAAGTATCTCTTGCTTCTTGCCAGCTTACCGGAGTTTTGATTACATCATAATTGGTTTTTGCCAATTCAAGCATACGTTTTTCGATAGCATCAATGTCTTCTTGCGTTAAAGAACGGTCTAAATCCACGTCATAATAGAAGCCATTTTCAATCGTCGGACCGATTGCCATTTTGACATCTGGGAATAATTGTTTGATTGCGTGACCAAGCAAGTGTGCGCAAGAGTGACGAATAATTTCTAAACCGTCTTCATCTTTTGCTGTAATAATTTCAAGGTTAGCATCTTCATTGATGATGTCACAGGCATCACGACGTTCACCGTTTACACGGCCCGCAATGGTTGCTTTGGCAAGACCGGCTCCGATATATTGAGCCACTTCTAACACAGAAACTGGACGATCAAATTCGCGTTTAGAACCGTCCGGTAAAGTAATAATAGGCATAATTTTTCCTTATACAGTGGTCGCCCATACGAAAGGCAACATGCAAATAATGATTAAAAACAAACCGCACTTTCATTCGCTCCCACTATCGAGCAAACCAAGTGCGGCGGAGAATTTTAGCACTTTCCACCACACTTGTTAATATCTCGCTGAATTCTTTCCAATTAGTAAACAATGATTTTCCTTATAGTTACTTTATCTATTCAAAATTTCCGATAAAATGACCTCACTTTTGATAGACACAAATTAAAGGAAACTCTATGAACGTATTAGTATTAAAATCAAGCATCCTTGCAGATAACTCTCAAAGCAATAAATTAGCCGATTACACCATTGAGAAATTAAATGGTCACAACATTGTGGTACGTGATTTAGCGGCGCAACCCCTTCCCCATTTTGATGCAACGGCGGCAACTGCGGTACGTGGCGAACCTAAAACTGCAGAAGAAAATGCACTTTTAGCCTTATCTGATGAGTTAGTGGCTGAATTAAAAGCCGCTGATATTATTGTAATTGGTGCACCTATGTATAACTTAGGCATCCCAACACAACTTAAATCTTATTTTGATTTTATTGCGCGTCCTCGTGTGACTTTCCAATACACCGCAAATGGTCCTGAAGGTTTACTTCAAGGTAAAAAAGCGATTGTATTAGCAAGCTTTGGTGGCATGTATGATGAAAATAACAATGTGACAAATTACTTAAAAGCGATTTTAGGTTTTGTTGGCATTACCGATGTTCAGTTTGCTTATGCAAAAGGTATCGGATTAGGTGCTGAAGCGATTGAAAAAGCACAGCGTTCAGCAAGAAATAAAATCGATGAGATCGTTGCTTCTCTCTAATCACTGAATCTACTTCTTCTATTAAGCCATTTTGAGATATGCCTCGAAATGGCTTTTTTCTAATCAACTTCCTCTATTTTTAATATCTTTGGTTAAAAATTAAAAAAATATTGTAAAATCACGCCAATTTTTTAATTATTTTCTTGACTTATGCACTATGTACTAGTTTAATAGTGCATAAGTTCAGAATACAGGATTGATTATGAAAAATACCCCTTTTATTGCGGTGACCTCTCAACCGGTTCCCTATCATGCTGACACCACCGCAATTTTTAATACATTATGCCAACAGAACTCAAATTCTCTTCTCCTCGACTCTGCTGAAATCGGCAGTAAAAATAGCTTACAGAGCCTTATTCTAATTAATACTGCCGTTAAAATTACTTGTTTAGGCAATCAAGTGACTTTTAGAGCACTAAATGCGAACGGAAAACAAGTGTTAAATGAAATTCATCCAGTATTAAGCCAACTTGGTACCGTAAGTGCAGTCAATTTTGATGATGAATTTTCTGTGCAATTTGCGCCGCTCGACAATCAATTAGATGAAGACAGTAAATTACAAGCCGCAACCATTTTTGATGGACTTCGTGTCATTTCTAACCATTATCAACATAGCAGCACACCTGTCTTTTTAGGTGGTTTATTTGCTTATGATTTGGTGGCGAATTTTATTCCAATGCAAGGTGTTGAATTAAAAGATGATGGTATTCACTGCCCGGATTACAGTTTCTATCTCGCGGAAAACTTAATTACCATCGATCACCAAAGCCAACAAGCCACCTTAAAAAGCTTCTGCTTCAGCCAAGAAGAACAAGTGGAAGTCGCAAAAACGGCACTTTCTATTTCTCAAAAATTAAAAAATATTGATGGCGTACTTTCCATTAAAGCGGCAAGTGATGAGGTTAGCACCAATTTTGAAGATCCTGAATTTACAGGTATCGTTAAAGCGTTAAAACATCATATTAATATTGGTGATGTGTTCCAAATTGTGCCATCTCGCCGTTTTTCATTAGCTTGCCCGAATACCCTTGCGAGCTATGCACAATTAAAACATAACAATCCAAGCCCTTATATGTTCTACATGAACGATGAGGATTTCATTTTATTCGGTGCATCACCAGAAAGTGCGTTGAAATATGCACCGGACAATCGCCAATTAGAAATTTATCCAATTGCAGGTTCTCGCCCGCGTGGTTTTGATGCGCATGGCAATATTGACCCAGAATTAGATGCACGTTTGGAATTAGAATTACGTCTTGATCATAAAGAACAAGCCGAACATTTAATGTTAGTGGATTTAGCGCGTAATGATATTGCTCGCGTGTGCCAAAGTGGTACACGTAAAGTGGCCGAATTAATGCAAGTGGATCGCTATTCGCACATCATGCATTTGGTTTCTCGCGTGGTCGGTAAACTTCGTCCTGAACTTGATGCCTTACACGCTTATCAAGCTTGTATGAATATGGGGACGTTAACTGGTGCGCCTAAAATCAAAGCCATGCAATTAATCTATCAATTTGAACAGCAAAAACGTCACAGCTACGGTGGTGCGGTTGGCTATCTTACATCTGACGGTCGTTTTGATACCTGTATCGTGATTCGTTCTGCCTTTGTACAAAATGGCATTGCCCATATTCAAGCCGGTTGTGGCGAAGTATTGGATTCTGATCCTCAAATGGAAGCGGATGAGACTCGCCATAAAGCGGCTGCAGTGCTTAAAGCAATCAAACAAATCAATACCCAAGCAAAATAAGGACGATAAATTATGGCTAATATTCTCTTTTTAGATAATTTCGATTCATTCACTTATAACTTAGTGGATCAATTCCGTGTGCTTGGGCATCACGTAAAAATTTATCGTAACGACACCAATTTAGAACAAGTGGTACAAGAAGCATTAAATACACCGGATACGATTCTTGCGCTCTCTCCGGGACCAGGTACTCCAGCAGAAGCAGGTATCTTGCTCCCGCTTATTGAACGTTTAAAAAATGATGTGCCAATTATCGGTATTTGCTTAGGCCATCAAGCGCTTATTCAAGCATTTGGTGGAGAGGTTGTACATGCAGGCGAAGTATTACATGGTAAAGTATCGCGCATTCAACATGATAACCAAGCCATGTTTAAAGATATTGCTAACCCAATGCCTGTGGCGCGTTATCACTCTTTAATGGGTAAAAACCTGCCTGAAGAATTTATTGTCAATGCCGATTACAATGGTATTGTGATGGCAATTCGTCATAAAACCCTGCCAATTTGTGCTTTCCAATTCCATCCGGAAAGTATTCTCACCGTGCAAGGTTCGAAATTATTACAACAATCTGTGGAATGGTTATTAAACAGAGATTAAGGAAGAAAAATGATTACCGTATATGGATTAAAAGAAGTGCTTGCGCCTCGTCGTCAAGATATTGCTGAAGTAATTTATAACTGTTTAAACCTTGGTTTAGACATTCCTCGCGGAAAGCATGCGATTCGTTTTTTATGTTTAGATAAAGAAGATTTTCTTTATCCTATCGATCGTAACGATGATTATACCGTTATTGAAATTAACCTGATGCAAGGTCGTATGGAAGGTACGAAAAAACGTTTAATCAAAATGCTCTTCAGCGAACTGGAATACAAAATTGGGATTAAATCTCACAACGTTGAAATTACGATTAAAGAACAACCAGCGCATTGTTGGGGTTTCCGTGGTATGACTGGCGATGAAGCACGCGATTTAGATTACGATATTTACGTATAAGGGACGAGATTATGCAAACGGCTCAATTATTAGAACAACTTTACAACGGAAAAACACTTAATAAAGAAGAAAGTGCGGTCATTTTTAATGCCATTATGCAAGGCGAACTCAATAACGAACAAATCGCTGCCATGCTGATTGCGTTAAAAGTACGTGGCGCCACTATCGATGAATTAAGTGGTGCGGTATCTGCGTCTTTACAAAATGCCAAATCATTCCCTCGTCCTGATTACCCTTTTGCGGATATTGTGGGTACTGGCGGTGATGGTCAAAACACGATTAATATTTCTACTGCGAGTGCCATTGTTGCTGCCTCTATGGGTGCTAAAGTAGCCAAACACGGTAACCGCAGTGTATCAAGCAAATCTGGTGCAAGCGATGTATTAACCGCGCTCGGGGTGAATGTCAACGTCACGCCAGAGCAAGCTCGTCAAGCGCTTGACGATATTGGCGTATGCTTCTTATTTGCTCAACAATATCACAGCGGTTTTAAACATGTTGCCCCTGTTCGCGCGGCATTAAAAACGCGTACGCTTTTTAATATTTTGGGTCCATTAATTAACCCAGCTCGACCAACTTATCATTTGCTTGGTGTGTATGCCCCTGAATTAGTGAAAACCTATGCTGAAACCGCTGTCGCATTAGGTCATCAACATACTTTTGTCGTTCATGGTGCCGGTCTTGATGAAGTCGCCGTACACGGCGAAACCCAAGTGGCAGAAATTAAAAACGGTAAAATTGACTACTTCACCTTAACACCTGAAGATTTTGGTTTAAAAACACAATCTTTAGAAAGTTTACGTGGTGGCGAACCACAAGAAAATGCCCAATATCTGACCGCACTTTTACAAGGCAAAGGAAAAGCGGAACATGCTAATGCGGTAGCGGCGAATGTGGCATTATTGCTGAAATTATTTGGTCATGATGACTTAAAACAAAATGTTCAAAATGTGTTAGCTCACCTTGCATCAAGCAAAGCGTTTGATACATTAAAAAATTTAAGTTCATACTAGAAGCAGCATCGAAGAAAATGTTAACTAAAGTTCAATATACTTACATTATTCTTAAATAACTAAATTTATATTCCTTTTTAAAAAATGAGAGAAAAATATATCAATCATTCTAAAGAAAACAAATCTTACTCAATAAAAAACAAATATGTAAGATTGAGTATTATACTAGTGCTTCTAAGCTTTTTCTTGATAATGATGTTTTATTATGAAAAAAATAAGCTTATTTTTTTTACTGCAATATCTTTTTTGCTTTCTATGACTTTACCAGCTTTATCAAAGGTGACAGTATTCAAATTATTTAAAATTAATGATAAGAAAAGTGGAAAAGTTCTTTTAGCTATGCTTTATATGTTTGCTGCTATGCTCCAACTTCATCTTTCATTCAAATTTGATGAACATGACAAATATATACTAGCAGTAGTTATATCCATGCTATATGGGCCAATAATAGCCTATAACCTCTCTCCCATATTGGATATATTCGATGATGAATTAAAAGATTTAAAATAGGTACTTGAATATGATCACGCAAGATTTCACCAAACCAATTGACTCTGCTACGGTGCTGCAAAAAATCGTCTTAGACAAAGCACAATGGGTTAAAGCCAAGGAAGCCGAATTTCCGCTTTCACAATTTAAAGAAAACATTCAAAAATCTGACCGCTCTTTTTATGATGCGTTGACTAAAGGTACCCATCAAAAACCGGCTTATATTTTAGAATGCAAGAAAGCCTCACCTTCTAAAGGATTAATTCGTGGTGAATTTAATTTAGATGAAATCGCCAATGTGTATAAACATTATGCGTCAGCTGTTTCTGTGCTAACAGATGAGAAATACTTCCAAGGTAAATTTGACTATTTGCCGCAAGTACGTGACGTTGTCTCACAACCTGTATTGTGCAAGGATTTTATGATTAGCGAATATCAGGTGTATCTTGCGCGCTACTATCAAGCTGATGCTATTTTATTGATGCTTTCGGTAGTAAATGATGAAACCTATCGTGTATTAGCTGATTTGGCTCATTCCCTCGGCATGGGCGTATTGACGGAAACCAGCAATGAAGAAGAGTTTGAGCGTGCCCTTGCTCTAGGGGCAAAAATTATCGGTGTTAACAATCGTAATCTTCACGATCTCACCGTTGATTTAAACCGCGTGGTAGAACTCACACAAAAATATGCCGAGCGCATTCCTGCTGATGCACGTATTATCAGCGAATCGGGGATTTATAATCACAGCCAAATTCGCACTTTGCAAAAAGTGGCACATGGCTTTTTAATCGGCAGTAGTCTAATGGGCAGTACTGATTTAAACAATGCTGTGCGTGAAGTGATTTTTGGAGAAAATAAAGTATGCGGTTTAACTCGCACACAAGATGTCAAAGAGGTTTACGCAAACGGGGCACTATACGGCGGCTTAATTTTCGTCGAACATTCAAAACGCTGTGTGAGCCTACGTCAAGCCCAAGAATTAGTGACAGCATCACCACTTCGTTTTGTTGGCGTGTTCCAGAATCAAGAAATTGATTTTATTGTAAAAATCGCTAAACAATTGCAGCTTTATGCTGTTCAGCTACACGGTTCAGAAACTACTGAATTTATTACCGCACTTCGTCACCAACTGCCCGAGGAAACTCAAATTTGGAAAGCCATTTCAGTCGATACTGAGACACAAAGTGCGGTTAATTTTACGGATGATTTAAATATTGCACGCTACATTTTAGATAGCCAAACAGCAAACCAACAAGGCGGTACAGGAAAAACCTTTAATTGGTCACTCATTCCTGAAAACTTGAAACACAAAATTATTTTGGCTGGTGGTATTTCACCCGACAATATTGAACAAGCCATTAAGCAAGGTTGCTTAGGTGTTGATCTCAATTCTGGTGTAGAAACTACCGCAGGCGTAAAAGACAGCGAAAAAGTGCGGTCAGTTTTTAAGACGATTTTGTCAAATTAATCTGATTGCTAAGGGGAAGCATTATGCAAAGAACAGCGTTAGTAACCGGCGCAACTGCCGGATTTGGTGCGGCAATTTGTCGTACACTTATTAAAAATGGTTATCGTGTAATTGGCACAGGGCGCCGCGTAGCTCGTTTAGAACAGTTACAACAAGAATTAGGTGAAAACTTCCACTTTCTTGCCTTTGATATTTCAGATCGTCAAGCAACAGAAGAGGCTTTCTATTCCCTTCCCGCTAATTGGCAATCCATTGATTTATTGGTGAATAATGCAGGTTTAGGATTAGGCTTAGAAAGTGCAGATAAAGCGAGTTTAGACGATTGGATGCAAATGATTGATACCAATATAAAAGGACTCGTCACCATCACTCGTCTTGTGTTGCCACAAATGGTTGAACGCAATTCAGGTCATATTATTAATTTAGGTTCAATTGCAGGTACTTATCCTTATCCAGGTGGCAATGTATACGGTGGCACTAAAGCTTTTATTAAACAATTTAGTTTAAATCTTCGAGCCGATCTTGCTGGTACACAAATTCGCGTTTCCAATGTTGAACCCGGTCTTTGTGGTGGAACTGAATTTTCTAATATCCGCTTTAAAGGTGATGATGCCCGAGCTAAAAAACTCTATGAAAATGTGGAATATGTCAGTCCACAAGATATTGCTAATATTGTTTTATGGCTCAATCAACAACCAAAACATGTCAATATTAATCGCATTGAAGTGATGCCTACTGCACAAACCTTTGCACCACTTAATGTCTCAAGAATTCAAAAATAACAAGGAAATATTATGTCAGAGACCCTTTTAAATCCTTATTTCGGTGAATTTGGCGGAATGTATGTACCGGAAATTCTTGTACCGGTACTACAACAGCTAGAAAAAGCCTTTGTTGAAGCAAAAGACGATCCTGAATTCCAACGTGAATTTCAAGATTTACTTAAAAATTATGCGGGCAGACCAACCGCACTTACCCTTTGCCGTAATTTAACCAGAGGGACAAAAGCAAAAATTTATTTAAAACGTGAAGATTTACTTCACGGTGGTGCCCATAAAACCAACCAAGTATTAGGTCAAATTTTATTAGCGAAACGCATGGGTAAAACGCGTATTATCGCCGAAACCGGTGCTGGCCAACATGGCGTGGCAACAGCCCTTGCTTGTGCAATGTTAGATATGCCTTGTCGTGTTTATATGGGCGCAAAAGACGTGGAACGTCAGTCACCAAACGTCTTCCGTATGCGTTTGATGGGTGCCGAAGTGATTCCTGTACAAAAAGGTTCTTGCTCATTAAAAGATGCGTGCTGTGAAGCGATGCGTGATTGGTCAGCCAACTATGAAAACACCCATTATTTATTGGGTACAGCGGCAGGCCCTCATCCATTCCCAACCATTGTACGTGAATTCCAAAAAATGATTGGTGAAGAAACCAAACGTCAAATCTTAGAAAAAGAAGGTCGCTTACCCGATGCTGTCATTGCTGCAGTTGGTGGTGGTTCGAATGCGATTGGTATGTTTGCCGATTTTATTGATGAAAAAGATGTACGCTTAATTGGTATAGAACCTGCTGGCCATGGTATTGAAAGCGGTGAACATGGTGCGCCATTAGGCCATGCAAAAGTGGGTATTTATTTCGGTATGAAATCACCTTTAATGCAAACGGAAGATGGTCAAGTAGAAGAATCCTACTCTATTTCTGCTGGATTAGACTTCCCTTCTGTTGGGCCTCAACATGCGTACTTACAAAGCATTGGTCGTGCAGAATACCCAAGTATCACAGATGATGAAGCGTTAAATGCTTTCCAAGAATTAGCAAAACATGAAGGGATTATTCCAGCATTGGAAAGTTCTCATGCATTAGCACACGCGTTAAAAATGATTCATCAAGAACCGAATAAAGAACAAATTTTAGTGGTGAATCTATCTGGTCGAGGTGATAAAGATATTTTCACCGTTGATAAAGTTTTAAAAGAAAAAGGAATGCAATAATGAGCCGTTTTGAAACTAAATTTGCAGAACTTGCAGCGAAAAAAGAAGGGGCTTTTGTACCTTTCGTTACATTATGCGATCCAACATTTGATCGCTCTTTTGAGATTATTTGCACGTTAGTCGAAAATGGCGCAGATGCGTTGGAATTAGGCTTTCCATTTTCTGATCCACTACTAGACGGTCCCGTTATCCAGGCGGCCAATAACCGAGCGCTCAATGCGGGCCATAGCACTGAGGATAGCTTTAAATTACTTGCTAAAGTGCGGTCAAAATATCCAGAAATTCCGATTAGCTTACTCCTTTGTGCGAATTTAATTTTTGCGAAAGGCTTAGATAATTTCTATCAACGTTGTGCAGAAGTCGGCGTAGATGCGGTTTTAGTGGCAGATATTCCACTATTGGCAAAAGAAGACTATGTTCAAGCTGCTAAAAAGCATGGTATTCAACCTGTCTTTATTTGCCCACCAAATGCTGATGCAAAAACAGTACAGGGTGTTGCTGAAAACAGCGAAGGCTATACCTATTTAGTTTCTCGCGCAGGTGTAACAAGTGCGGAAAACCAAGCGCACGCAGCGAACTTAGATACACTCGTAGAGCAACTTAAAGCCCATAAGGCTCCACCAATTCTACAAGGTTTTGGTATTGCTCAACCAGCTCAAGTGAAAGAAGCCCTTCAATTGGGTGCAACTGGCGCAATTTCAGGTTCTGCAACGGTAAAAATTATTGAGCGGAACTTAGATAATCATGCTCAATGCTTAACTGAACTCGCTGAGTTTGTTCGCAATATGAAAGCAGCAACTAAATAATAAATAAAAAAGTGCGGTTAAAATTAACCGCACTTTTATTTTTCTTTCATTAATCTACAATTCGTAAATGAGATGCTGATTTTTGTAGTTTCTTTTCAGTTTTAGGCTTATCTACCGCTTCTGCAAAGCTTAATGGCTGTTCTGATGTAGGCTCACGATTTAGCTCGTCGTAAATTTCTTCTGGCTCAAACATCACGCCATCACCATTTTCACGTGCATAAA
>OGEQ01002255.1_pt1 | contig 13375 bp, 13 predicted proteins | sample 1570731 | NCBI WGS metagenome assembly OGEQ01 (sample SAMEA2582132, study PRJEB24529) | metagenome | biome: Human gut stool | place: China | collected 2011
TGATTCTATTTATCAGGTCCCACCTTACTATGAAAAAGAAATAATATTACATAAAGAAAGAAGGCATAATTATGTGGACTTATAACAGTGTATTTTACCAAATTTATCCGATTGGTTTCTGTGGTGCTCCTGTGCACAATGACGGTGTAACGGTTCCCCGCATCCGCAAGATCATGGAATGGTCCGATTATCTAAAAGACCTCGGTGTAGATTCCATTTTATTAAATCCAATCTTTGATTCCGACAATCATGGATATGACACAAGAGATTTTCGAAAAATCGACTGCCGACTTGGCACAAACGAAGATTTTTCAGATGTCTGCAAGGATTTGCATGATCACGATATCAAGATTGTACTGGACGGTGTGTTTAATCATGTCGGCCGTGGCTTTTGGGCATTTCGTGATGTCCAGGAAAAGAAATGGGACTCTCCATATAAGGATTGGTTCCACATTAGTTTTGATGGTAACAGTTGTTATAACGATGGGTTCTGGTATGAAGGATGGGAAGGACATTTTGAACTGGTCAAATTAAATCTCCAAAATCCGACAGTGGTCGATTATCTTTTGGACTGTGTCCGCTTCTGGATTGATACTTTTGACATCGATGGACTCAGGCTTGATGTTGCATACTGCCTGGACCGCGAATTTATGAAACGTTTGCGCCAGTTCACTCAGGAATTAAAGCCCGATTTTGCCTTGATTGGAGAAGTTCTTTTCGGAGATTATAATCAGATTGTCAATGATGAAATGCTTCACAGTTGCACGAATTACGAATGTTATAAAGGACTTTATTCCAGCTTCAATTGCATGAATCTTTTTGAAATCGCACATTCCCTGAACCGCCAGTTTGGACCAGAGGATTGGTGCATTTACCGCGGAAAGCACCTTATGACTTTTGCTGACAACCACGATGTCACAAGACTCGCCAGCATCCTGACTAACCCGGCACATATTCCGCTGGCATACGGTCTGCTTCTTGGTATGCCAGGCATACCATGCCTTTATTATGGAAGTGAATGGGGTGAAAAAGGCGAGAAAGCACCAGACAATGATTATGCACTTCGCCCATGTTTTGATGCACCGAAACCAAATGAACTCACAAAATTCATTAAAAAATTAATCCAGATTCGTCAAAACAGTGATGCACTCTGCAATGGCTCTTACCAAAATGTAGTGATCCAGAATCATCAACTCATATTCGAGCGCTGCTCAGAAAAAGAACGTATACTGGTCACTGTCAATGCATCTGACTCACCCTATACCGCATGGCATCAGGCATTGAATGGAACGGTCCATGACCTGATTAGTGATACAGAAATTCATATGGACGGAAAATTAGAAATCCCACCATATAGTACGATGTACTTGAAATTTTAATAAGTTTTGCCCTGCGTAAAATTGAATTGGGGATGTAGTCAATCATTGATTAGCTACATCCCCAATTCATGTGAGATAGGGTTATTTTACTGCCTTGAATGCTTCATCAAGGTCTTGGATAATGTCGTCAATATTTTCAGTACCGATAGAAAGTCTGATAGTGTTTGGTTTGATTCCCTGGTCTAACAGTTCTTCTTCCGTGCACTGGCTATGTGTTGTTGTTGCCGGATGGATTACAAGTGATTTAACATCGGCTACATTTGCAAGGAGTGAGAAGAGCTCCAAATTATCGATAAAGTCTTTTGCTTTCTGCGCATCTCCTTTGATTTCGAATGTGAAGATAGATCCTCCACCGTTCGGGAAGTATTTCTTGTAAAGTTCCTGCTGCTCTGGATCTGTGGATACAGATGGGTGATTTACATGCTCTACCTGTGGATGGTTGTTCAAGTATTCTACAACTTTCAGTGCATTCTGTACATGACGCTCTACACGAAGTGAAAGTGTCTCAAGTCCCTGTAAGAACAGGAATGAATGGAATGGTGAAATTGTTGCACCTGTATCACGAAGCAGGATTGCACGGATCTTTGTAACAAATGCTGCGGCTCCAACTGCTTTTGTGAAGCTGATTCCGTGATAACTTGGGTTTGGTTCTGTCAGTGAAGGGAATTTTCCCGATGCTTCCCAGTCAAATTTTCCTCCGTCTACAATGACTCCACCGATTGTTGTTCCGTGTCCACCGATGAATTTTGTTGCGGAATGTACAACGATGTCAGCACCGTACTCGATTGGTCTTACAAGATACGGTGTTGCAAATGTAGAATCTACTACCAACGGAATATTGTGTCTGTGCGCGATCTCTGCCACCTTCTCCAGATCGATCAGATTTGAATTCGGATTTCCAAGTGTCTCTACAAATATCGCTTTTGTATTTTCCTGAATGGCTGCCTCAAAAGATCCTTCTTTCTCAGGGTCCACAAACGTTGTTGTCACATCGTTTGTGAGCGGAAGAGTATGCGCCAGAAGATTGTATGTGCCGCCGTAGATGGTCTTGGATGCCACAATATGCTCTCCCGCCTTTGCAAGTGCCTGAAATGCATAGGCAATTGCTGCCGCACCGGATGCTACAGCCAGCGCTGCCACACCGCCTTCTAATGCTGCAATACGCTGTTCGAAAATATCCTGTGTCGGATTTGTCAGTCTTCCATATATATTTCCTGCATCACGGAGTCCGAAGCGGTCTGCCGCATGCTGTGAGTCGTGAAATACATAAGAGGTTGTTGCATAGATCGGGACTGCTCTTGCATCTGTAACCGGATCTGCCTGTTCCTGTCCAATGTGTAATTGTTTTGTCTCAAATCCCCAGTTTTTAGAATCTCTGATATCTGCCATTTCTATTTCCTCCTTCTTTGGAATCTGTTTCTTTCTTAATTCCTTGTAATCATATTAACATAGTAGGATTTATTTGTCCAATATAGATTGAGAATATCCTGTTATAGATTTATTTTATAGCAGACTCATTGTTTTGTATGGCTGTTTTGACCGTATCCAGAAACATTTCATGTATTCTGTTGTCCTGATCTAATTCCGGATGAAATGCCAGCCCAAACTGTGTCCCGTATTTTACTGCCACGATCCGATCATCTACTGCCGCAAGAACTTCTACTCCTTTTCCAACTTTTTCAATATATGGAGCTCTTATAAATGTCATCGGTATTTTCCCGATTCCCTTCATTTCCTGTACTGTACGGAAACTTCCAAGCTGTCTGCCATAACCGTTTCTTTTCACCGCTGCCGGCAATGTTGCAAAATAAATATTCCGGTCATTTGTCAAATTTTCCGCCAGAAGGATCAGGCCGGCACAAGTTGCCAGCACCGGCAGTCCTTCTTCGATTTTCTGCTTCAATATCTGATACATGTCCAGCTCTTTCAGAAGTTTTCCCTGCACAGTACTCTCACCTCCGGGAAGGATCAATCCATCAAACGGTTTCATCAGGTCCTCTTTTTTGCGGAGTTCTATACATTCTATTCCCAGGTCTTCTATTTTCTTCCGATGTTCCGCAAATGCTCCCTGTACTGCAAGTACTGCGATCTTCATTCTATCTGCCCCTTTCCGCCATCAAAAGTTCTATCTCCTGTTCATTAATTCCTACCATTGCCTCTCCCAGATCCTCAGAAAGCTCTGCCAGCATCCTGTAGTCTTCAAAGTTTGTTCCCGCTTTTACAATTGCTTCTGCCCGCTTTCTCGGATCTCCTGACTTAAAAATACCAGATCCCACAAATACGCCTTCTGCACCAAGCTGCATCATCAGCGCCGCATCCGCCGGAGTTGCGATGCCTCCCGCCGCGAAGTTTACAACAGGAATACGTCCGTTATGATGTACATATTCAACCAATTCATACGGCACATTTAGGGCCTTTGCTTCCTCAAACAGCTCATCCTCCCTCATGGAGACCAGTTTTGCAATTTCCCGCTTCATCATTCTCATATGTCTGACTGCCTGTATCACATCTCCCAAATCTCTTGCACCACATACAAATGGTACCTGGAATTTGCGTTTATTAATATGATAAACATCATCTGCCGGAGAAAGTACTTCACTCTCATCGATATAATCAATTTCGATTGCCTCTAATATCTGTGCTTCAACAAAATGTCCGATCCTGCATTTTGCCATAACTGGAATGGATACTGCTTCCTGAATTTCCTTGATCATCTTCGGATCACTCATTCTGGATACTCCGCCCGCTGCACGGATATCAGCCGGAATCCTTTCCAGCGCCATCACTGCACATGCTCCCGCCTCCTCTGCAATCCTTGCCTGTTCCGGTGTTGTCACATCCATGATCACTCCGCCTTTTAACATCTGTGCTAACTGCTTGTTGAGCTCATATCTTTCTGCACTCATTTGCTGTACCTCCTCTTAATTGCTATCATTTTTATATGAATACTACATTAAGATTGGCTTTTCTTAAACATCCAGTTTTAACATTTTTAACCATGCCAGTTTTAAAAACAAAAAAGCTACCGCTATTATTTCCAATATTTTTCTACTTCCTGCTCAGCCTCTTGGAAAGAAAGCTGGAACTTTTCCTGTACCTTTGCACACACGCATTCTTTTTCCATTCCCATTTCCTGTAATAATTCTACAGTTGCCTGTCTTCTGCCTTCCCTTCTGCCTTCTTTCAATCCAGTGTTTTTATAAACCGTAGAAAAGTACTGGTGATCTCGAATCGCACGCTCTCTTGCCTCATATTCCAGACGCTTCTCCTCATCCGCACTGATCCGGTTCAAATCCTCATACGCCTTCTTAATATATTCGCTTTTTTCCGCTGCCATTTCAAATTCCTCCTTGGTTTCTGCATTGATAAACTGAAGCCATTTCAGCAGCTCTGTCTCCGGATACTCATATTTTGCCAGTTTCGGGAGTTCCAATGTGTGGATCTCAACTTTATCACTGTACATCTTTCTCCCCTGATCTGACCAGAAGTGAAAACAGGAGTAATATTCTTCATCTTCAAACATGGTAAAATTCAAAATCCCGATATGAATACATTTTTCTAATTTCTGATAGTCTTCTCCTGGTTTTAATTGATCGGTAAACATCTTCCCCAGATAGAACAACGTGCGTTCTGCCCAGTATTCACTAGCTGTCACCTGAATTTCAATGTCAATCTGCTCCTTGTTATTTAACAAAACCCGTACATCCAAAATTCCCAACTTATCATCTTTATCCTTCTGGCGCAAATGGGACGGCAAAATCCTGCTCTCAACGATTTCTCCCAGATCAATTCCAAGTACCGCCGCCAGAAATGCGTTGCGCACCTCTTCATCTTCCATCAGCTCTTTAAAACAGAAATCTACTTTTGGCTTCATTAAAAATTGTGTTGTTTTTTCCTTCTTCATACATGCTCCTCCTTGGTTTCTGATGGAATTCAGAAGATTTCGATGAGCATGTAACTGTATTCTTAATTTTATTATATCTTTTGACACGATGTTTCACAATCGCAAATACAGACAAACTCCATCTATTCTCTTGTTACTATGCACGGTAACGTCTTATCCATCTTTTCTGTGCGTTTATTTGGAAATTATTTTTGAATGGCCTCTTATGCCATATTTGAAAACTGAAAGGGATTCCTTTCAAGATTGGTTTTATTATACTTGAAATTTTGTTGGGACACAATTAAATTTCCATGAATATGTTATAAATTTTTCCGTAAAAGTTACTGTTCACACCGGATGTTAAATATAGGTTCTGAACCGTCATGCTTGCATGTAAGGCAAAGAATCTATATTTAACATCTGGTGGAACCAGTCACCGCCCATACATAAGCAATCTAGCACGAAGTGCGGTACTGGAGTGCGCAAGCACGACGATTGCGCATGGATAGGTGGAGATTGGTGGGAACAGTAACTCCGTAAAAGTTACTATATGTGAAAAGAAACAAGGAAGCTGCACCTTTTGCGCAAACTTCCTTGTTTCTTTTCTCTATAAATTCCAGCGTTTTCCCTGAGATACTCGCAATCGGTTCATAGCTCTCGCCAGAGATGCCTGAGAATGATAATATTCCTGGATGCTCTGTTTCTGGCGGATTCGCTCCTCTGCACGCTCTTTCTGCTCCTGTGCATGACGGATATCAATCTCCTCCGGCTTTTCTGCTGTATCTACCAGCAGTGTCACACGGTTGTTGACTACCTCTGCAAATCCTCTTCCGAGTGCAACTTCTACCCAGTTTCCTTCTTCGATCTCCATACGGGCCATTCCGATCTTCACTGCAATCACCATATTTTCATGGTTCGGCAAGATTCCCTTTTCACCATCCGGCGCCGGAATTACAAGCTTTCTGCAGCGTCCTTCGTAAAAAACCCTGTCACTTGCGATGATTTTCAAACCAAATGTATCCATATGCCACGCTCCTATTCTGCCGCCTCAGCATTTGCCTTTGCAATGACATCGTCAATAGTTCCTACATTGAAAAATGCAGATTCCGGATATGCATCCATCTCCCCATCAATGATCATTTTAAATCCACGGATTGTCTCTTTTAACGGAACATATTTTCCAGGGATTCCTGTAAATGTCTCTGCTACAAAGAATGGCTGAGACAAAAATCTCTGGATTTTTCTCGCACGCATAACAGTTGCCTTATCTTCATCTGACAACTCTTCCATACCAAGAATTGCAATAATATCCTGCAGTTCTTTGTATTTCTGAAGAATTGCGATGACTTTATTTGCCACTTCGTAATGCTCTTCTCCGACTACATCTGCTTCCAGGATACGGGAGCTGGATTCCAGTGGATCTACCGCCGGATAGATACCCTGCTCTACAATCTTTCTGGAAAGCACGGTCGTTGCATCCAGATGCGCAAATGTTGTCGCCGGAGCCGGGTCAGTCAAATCGTCCGCCGGCACATAAACTGCCTGTACGGAAGTGACAGATCCGTTCTTTGTAGAAGCGATACGTTCCTGTAATTCACCCATTTCCGTTGCCAGTGTCGGCTGATATCCTACTGCAGACGGCATACGCCCAAGCAGTGCGGAAACCTCAGATCCGGCCTGTGTAAAACGGAAAATATTATCGATGAAAAGAAGTACGTTCTGATGCTGTTCATCACGGAAATATTCTGCCATTGTCAAACCAGTCTCAGCCACACGCATACGCGCTCCAGGCGGCTCATTCATCTGACCGAATACCAAAGCAGTCTTCTCCAGAACACCGGACTCTTTCATTTCAGACCAGAGGTCATTTCCCTCACGGGAACGCTCTCCGACTCCGGTAAAAATAGAGTATCCACCGTGCTCTGTCGCAATGTTTCGGATCAATTCCTGGATCAGCACCGTCTTACCGACTCCTGCACCACCGAACAATCCGATCTTACCGCCCTTTGCATATGGTGCAAGAAGGTCGATGACCTTGATTCCCGTCTCCAGGATCTCTACTACAGGACTCTGATCTTCAAATGTAGGCGGTTCTCTGTGGATTACCCATTTTTCTGCATCCTCGATCTGTTCTCCATTATCAATTGTTTCACCTAATACATTAAACAGTCTGCCCAGTGTCTTCTCACCGACAGGAACTTTGATTCCTGCTCCGGTGGCTGTTACTTCCATATCTTTATGCAGTCCTTCACTGGCAGCAAGCATCAGGCAGCGCACCTCATTGTTTCCAAGGTGCTGTGCAACCTCCATGATGCATTTCTTTCCGTTATTTTCAACTTCCAGAGCATCCTTGATATAAGGAAGATTGCCGTCTTCAAATACTACGTCAACGACAGGTCCCATAACCTGTACAATTCGTCCTTTATTCATATGCTATTCTCACTTCCTTTTCTGCTTCTGCGCCTTCGCACCGCTGCAAACTTCCGTAATTTCCTGGGTAATTGCAGCCTGTCTGGCTCTGTTATATACGATTGACAACTCCCGGATCAGGCTTTCAGCGCTGTCTGTAGCAGCCTTCATCGCCATCATACGGGCATTGTGTTCACTGGCATATGCCTCTACCAGACATCCGTAGACCATACCAATGACATAGTTCGGAACAATACTGTCCATCACACTGTCTGCGGAAGGATACAGTTCAATTGCTTCCCGATACATATTCAGAGGCATTTTCATACTTCCGAAGTCTTTGGCCTCCAACGGAAGCAGTTTCAATTTTTCCGCATCTGTCTGTACCGAATTCTCCATGCGGGTGTATACAACATACACTTCATCCAGCTCCCCTGCCAGAAACTGATCGATCACCGACCAGCCAATATCTCTGGCACGGTGCATCGTCGGTTTCTGAACGGTATACTGGAAATTTGTGTCAATCTCTACATTATGTTTTGCAAAATAATGCCGTCCCAGCTCACCTACAACAAAGAGCTTGTGAATCCCCGGCTGTGCAAGGATCTCTTCTTCCAGCTTGATAATATTATGATTATAAGCTCCGGCAAGTCCCTTGTCTGCCGTAATTACGATCGAACCGATCCTTTTCTGCTCTGCCGGGATATCCTGGCGGGCATCAAAATAAGAATGCCGGATCTCTGGCACATGGCGCAGGATACGGGAAATCTCACCCTGAAGTCCATAAAAATACGGCTCTGTATCCGCCAGTTTTTTTCTGGCCTGCGTCATTTTTGAAGAGGAAATCATATACATCGCATTTGTGATCTTCATCGTATCTTTTACGCTGTTGATGCGGCTCTGTATTTCTCTGATATTTGCCATACATTAACACCTGCTCTTTTTGAATTCCTCTGCAATCTCCACGATCTTCTGGGACAACTCTTTAGACAGATCCTTTGTCTCCTCAATTTCTCTTGCGATTTCCGGATGTGCACTTGCAAAGTAACTTAACATATCCATCTGGAATCCTTTTACTTTTGCAGTTGGAATTCCAAGCATGACTTTATGTCTTGCAGCACAAAGTGTAATAACTTTATCTGCCAGTGACATTGGTTTTCCAAGCGGCTGCTTCAGAAGCTCCATCAGTCCGCTGCCATATTCCAGCTGTTCCTTCGTTGCATCATCAAGGTCTGAACTGAACTGTGTAAAGACTTCCATCTCGCGATACTGAGCCAGATCGATACGAAGACTTCCTGCTGCCTTCTTCATAGCCTTTGTCTGTGCATCTCCACCTACACGAGATACAGACAATCCTACGTTGACCGCCGGACGCATTCCTGAGAAGAACAAACTGCTTTCCAGGAAAATCTGTCCATCTGTGATGGAAATAACGTTTGTAGGAATGTATGCAGATACATCTCCTGCCTGTGTCTCGATGATTGGAAGAGCCGTGATAGATCCGCCACCTTTTTCCTCACTCAGACGGCTGGAACGCTCCAGAAGTCTTGAATGCAGATAGAATACGTCTCCAGGATAAGCCTCACGTCCAGGAGATCTTCCAAGTAACAGTGACAATGCACGGTACGCAACTGCGTGTTTGGAAAGATCATCATAAACGATCAGTACATCTTTTCCTTTGTACATAAAATACTCTGCCAGTGCAGTTCCCGCATAAGGAGCAATGTACTGAAGCGGCGCACAGTCGCTTGCTGTTGATGCTAATACGATGGTGTGATCCATAGCTCCTGATGTCTTAAATGTATTTACAACTTTTGAAATCGTTGATGCCTTCTGACCGATGGCAACATAGATACAGATCACTCCGTTTCCATTCTGGTTCAAAATTGTATCTGTTGCGATAGATGTCTTACCAGTCTGTCTGTCACCGATGATCAGCTCTCTCTGTCCACGTCCGATCGGGAACATGGAATCAATAGAAAGGATACCTGTTTCAAGCGGAACGCTTACCGACTTACGTTCAACAATTCCAGGTGCCTCATTCTCGATTGGGCGATAGTCGTCAGATTTGATCTCACCTTTTCCGTCAATCGCCTCACCAAGGGCGTTGACAACTCTTCCTACATAAGCGTCTCCAACCGGAACGCCTGCTTTCTTTCCTGTACGGGCTACCTTTGTGCCTTCACGGATTCCTGTGTCGCTTCCAAGAAGGATACATCCGATTTCATTCTTACGAATATCCTGTACCATTCCCTTAAGGCCGTTTTCAAAAGTAACGATTTCCCCGTACATGGCGTGATCAATCCCGTAGATTGTGGCGATACCATCGCCGACAGTAACAACAGTACCTACTTCACTGTCCTTACTCATTGTATCAAAATTCTCTATTTCTTCTTTCAGGATAGAAATAATTTCATCTGAATTGATTGAACTCACCTTGTTCACCTCCAGGTTAATTTTTGTCCTAGTCTGTCCAGACGTCCTTTCAGACTCCAGTCATATTCATCGCTTCCTGTGCGCAGAACAAATCCGCCAAGCAGCGTACTGTCTGTCTGAATCTCAATCCTGGCCTTGCTCGCTTCATATTTTTTACAAAGGAACGCTTCCATATTTTTGAGCTGCTCGTCACTGGGCAGCTCTACACATGTCAATACGGCACTTAAGATCCGATCCTGCTCGTCACAATATCTGTCATATGCAGCAAATATCTCCGGAATCAGATCCATTCTCTCATATTTACATGCCACTTTCAGGAAATTTCTCATTTCCTGCGGAAATACCTTGTCGATCACACGTTCTTTCTTCTGTGCCGGAATTGTCGGATTCACAAACACATCATGAAGCTGCGGTACCTCCTCAAATATCTCTCTTGCTTTCTGTATGGCTTCCTTCGGAACATTCAGCTCATACAACACCTGTGCATACCGCATTGCTGCAGATGAACAGTACATCTGACTAGTTGTTGTCTGTGTCTTCATGAGCTTCACCTACTTCTTCCAGAAACTTATCATATATTTCCTGATTATTGCCTGTCTGTTCTGCCACGATCTTCGCTGCAGCTGTCATTGCAAGTCCTGCGATTTCAGACTGGAGTGCACTCATTGTCTGCTCTCGTTCTACACGGATATCCGCCTTGGCAGACTCGATGATACTGCCTGCCCTGGCATCCGCCTCCTCTACAATACGTTCATACTCTGATTTGGCGTCCTTACGTGCTTTCTCTACGATCCGCACAGATTCTTCTTTTGCCCCGCCAAGTGCCTGCGCATATTCTTCCTTCATCTTCATCGCATCTTCCTGTGCATTCTGGGCATTTTTCAATCCGTCTTCGATCAGCTGACGGCGCTTTTCCATAATGTCGGTCACAGGCTTGATCAAAAACTTCTTTAATAAGAAAGCCAGGACGATCAGGTTAATCATGGTATATAGAAAGTTCATATCAAATCTCAGCACTTCCCACACCCGCCTTTCCTGTTAATTCTATTTGCTTATTTTAAGAAGAATACGATCAGAATACCAATGATAAATCCATAAATTGCAGTTGCCTCTGCAAGTGCACAACCAAGGATCAGGTTCTTGCTGATCTTGCTTTCAGCCTCTGGCTGTCTTGCGATTGCATCCACTGCTTTTCCTGTTGCGATACCAATTCCCACTCCTGCTCCAATACCTGTTAATACTGCGATTCCTGCTCCAATTGCAATAAGTGCTCCCATAATTCTAATCTCCTTTTTATTCTTTTATTTGTTCAAAAATTCCGTTTCTATTCCTGTTCTTCTGTCATAAACAGTGCGGTCAGAAATACAAATACATATGCCTGAATCAGACCATCAAAAATATCGAAATAGAAATTCATCGGAAGTGGTATAATCAGCGGAACAAATGCTTTTAAAAGTTCCATTACCACAAATCCTGCCAGCATGTTACCAAACAGTCGCATACAGAGCGACAATGGGCGGATAAAAATTTCCAGAATCATAATCGGTGCAACCACCGGCACCGGTTTGGCAAAATGCTTGACCCAATGTTTCATACCGTTTTTATGTATTCCTGAATATTCGATCAGGCACATACTCATCACGGCAAGTGCTGCTGTTACATTCAGATCTTTTGTCGGCGGCTTAAAGCCAAGCAGACCAATCATGTTGGCGCACGCCAGATAAAGAAGAACTGTGATCAGATACGGTATATATCTTTTGTTCCCTTTACCGAGGATCCCTTCAAAGAAATCCGTTGCCCAGTCAATTGCAGCTTCCAATGCCAACTGAACTTTTCCCGGGTTTTCTACCTTCAGATTTCTCACCAGAATCAATGATAATCCAACCAGAACCGCCATAATGATCCATGTAACAACCACGGACTCCGAAATTCCGCCGAGAACCGGAAGTTCAAATACTGTTTTACAGTTCAGCTCTTCCATCAATTCTGTTGCTAAATTTTCCGTATCGCTCCCTCCCTTTCCTGTCTCTTTTTTTAATTACTGCCCTTTGGGGGTCTTCCCTTTTCTCTTCCAGGTGGAGGCCTCTTACGAGCATAAAAAAGGAAATTTCATGCTTTGAAATCTCCGTACTATAATCCCTTTTCAGACAGCGTGCCTAAAAAGTTATCTAAATCCTACTCCCAGCAAGTGAGTTTGTCAACAAAAAAAATTTAGGGTTTTCTTTTTCCGATCGCACTCTTTTTTTGTCGAAATTCCCAGTGTTTTAAAATACGTTTTTTTCTTTTTTTAGGAATATTTCAACCTTATTTTACTGACTTTTCGTCATTTTTATTTTATACCATTCCTTTTTCACTAATATACAGTAATTCATTTGCACTTTTTTCATCAAACTTCCATAATATTGTGAAATACCTGTCGTTCTGTTTGTGGAAATACTCTCTGAAACCATAAAAAAAGAGGACTTTCTGCACATAGAAGCACAATTCTGTGTACAAAAAGTCCCATTTCCACCTTATTCTCTCTTTTGAGACTGTATTTTCTCCTTATTTTCAGACTCTTCCAGAGATTGTTCCCTTGCAATTTTAAGGAAATCTCTCTCCGCTCTTTTTCTTCTCGGAATAAATCTGCCTGCAACGCCCTTTCCACGGCTTCTCACATAGAAAAATCCAATCACTGAAAAAACTGCTGCACCGATAAAATTCACAAACAAGTCTTCCATTGTGTCGATCAGTCCGATGTCCAGATATCCGCCCACCCCCAATGGCTGTCCATTGATCATCACTTCCCTGATCTGATCGATCGTCACCGGAATATTTCTTCCGTCCGGATTCAGCATGACCGATGTGATTGCAGAAAGAACCGTATCCTTCTGCATGTCATATCCGAGAAACTGATCCATCCCAAACTCAAAAAACTCCCATACAACTCCAATCGTCATAGAAAAACAAAATGCCACGATCGCTGTAAACACCGGTGACAGATTAAAGACGGTACGCTCACTCCGGTTCAGCAGATCCACCAGAGAAAATCCGATTGCCGCTGCCAGAAATCCATTCAGCGTATGCAGCACCGTATCCCAGAACGGAAACAGCAGATAAAATTCATTGATCTCACCTAATATCTCCGCTGCAAATATAAAAAACAATACGATGATCTCCAGCGTTGTAGGCAGCTCTATTTTAAACGTTACCTGCACAAAACTTGGAACAATCAGAAGCAAAAGTGTCAGAATGCATAAAAATACGTTTTCATAATTCTGATTTAAAA
>OGEQ01002257.1_pt1 | contig 13364 bp, 9 predicted proteins | sample 1570731 | NCBI WGS metagenome assembly OGEQ01 (sample SAMEA2582132, study PRJEB24529) | metagenome | biome: Human gut stool | place: China | collected 2011
TGCGAAGCATCGGCAAAATCAGTTACTGTTTGCGCAAGGCGTGAACAGTAACTTTACAGATAATGTCCATATGGATGCACACTCCTATGAAAATGCCGCAGAAAAAAACGGATACAACTACACATTCAGGCAGCTTCCCCCGATAAACTCCCTGAGAATCGAAGTCTTCGGGATCACATCACTGTCGATGGCAAGGAAATAGTCCAGGAATTTGAGAAGCCGCTTCGCCTCATCATACTCTTCCCGGTCTCTCGGGATATTGAAGAGCAGCGGTTCCGCATAGAGCTTCAATACCGCAAGCTCATACACAAGCGCGGAGTTAAACATCACATCGGCGCTCTCCTGGTACGGGAAGATATTCTTGTCCTCGCCGCGGCGCACCGACGGCCAGCGCTCGATCGTCTCTAACGCGGAGGTTCCTCTCGTTCTCGCGTCCCGCACCATCCGGCGGATCAGTCGTCCGTCAGTTGTCGGGATCCGGTTATGCTCATCCACATTCAACTGGGTCAGGGCGCTGATGTAGATCTTAAATTTACTGTCCTTCGGAAGTTCTGAGGACATCGCGTCATTCAGGCAGTGGATACCCTCGATGACGAGAATATCCTTCTTTCCAAGCTTCAGCATTTCGCCTTTGTATTCCCTCTTACCGGTCTTAAAGTTAAACCGTGGAAGTTCGATGGTCTTACCGGAGAGCAGAGCGTTCATATCCTCATTAAACTGTGGAATATCCACGCACCCAAGCGCCTCAAAATCCGGCTGCCCGTTCTCGTCAAGCGGATATTCTTCCCGGTTGCGGAAATAGTTGTCCACGGAGATCGGATGTGGGTTGTATCCCAGCGCCGCAAACTGGGTTGAAAGCCTGTGGCTGAAGGTTGTCTTACCGGAAGAAGACGGACCTGCGATCATCACGATCCTGCGGTCCGGATCCTTCACTGCTTCCTCAGCAACCTGACCGATATTTTTCTCCTGCAGTGCCTCCTGCATCAGGATCAGATCCTGTCCCTTCCCGTCCGCGATCATCTTATTTAACGCACCGACGTTCGGCACCTCCAGACTGTCACTCCATCGGTAGGAAGCATGCAGGATTGAAAACAGCTTTTCCCGGATCGCCGGGTGCTCCACATGTTTCGGATCCGTTTTCACCGGAAGCAGGAGCAAAAATCCCGCATGACACGGAACAAGGTCAAAATACTTCACATAACTTGTGTCCGGAACCATATATCCATAAAAATAGTCCTCAAACTCCCCAATGCTGTAAATATTCACCCGCGACGCCCGACGATACTGGAACAGCTGCTCCTTATCATGCATCCCATGCTTTCCAAAGAGCTCCACCGCGTCATCTGTATTGACACTCCGCTTTTTCACCGGGATCGCTGCGTCCCTAAGCTTCTCCATATGTACCTTCACTGAAGTCAGCAGCTTCTCGTCCACCGGAATATCCCCGACAAGTTCTCCATAAATACCGTTTCCCAGCGCAAAGTCGATCTGGATCTTCTTGATCTTCTCTCGCGGAATTACCTCATAAAACGCCTTCAGCATCAGAAAGATCGCACTGCGCTCATACGTCTTATAACCTGCATTTTCCTTCGCTGTGATAAAAGAAATCTCAGAATCTCCCGCCAGAGTCTTTTCAAGCTCCCTGAGCTTTCCATTGACCCGCACAAGCAGGATATCATTCTCATACTGATCCTGAAAATCTCTCGCGATCTCCAGATAGGTTGTTCCCTCCGGATACGTTTTTTCGATTCCATTCACCTTTACAACTGCCATAAAACCACCTCACACAACCTCTCCGCTGATGACATTCACAACATCAGCAACAGCCATTTCACTTCGATCTATAGCACCGGTCAGCCTCCGATCCCGGGCGCCTGTTTTTCGGGGATTGGTTTCCTCTTAGCTCGCAGGTGAATGCGTTGGAGGAAAGGTGACACTTGTCTGAGCGAAGCGAGTTGTGTCACCTTTTCTCCGCCCTTAGCATTCGCATGCAAGCTTAGAGAAACCTCCCCGAAAATCATCTCAGCCCGGGGGCGGAGGCTGACCGGTGCGTCCCCGAAGCCAATTACCTACACAACGACCGCAGGAAACTTCACCGCCATCTTCACGACCTCAATATCAGTAGGCAGCTTCTCCTTCAAAAATCCTTCCATGAAATCCATGAAAATATGCTCCAGCCCATAATGACCCGCATCAATGATCATCATCCCCTGGGCTGCCGCGTCGATTCCCTCATGGTGACTGATATCCCCGGTGATAAACGCCTGAGCGCCTGCCTTCAGTGCCTCATTAAGCTCACTTCCACCTGCCCCCGGGCAGGTAGCTGCCTTCACAATTGGAGTATCCTCATAGAGTTCACTTCCATAAACGGTCACAAACGGAAGTCCAAACCGGTTCTTAACCTCTCGCACGAGCTCCAAGCCCTTCATAGGCACTTTCAGCGATCCTGTCTTACCGATTCCGTACTCCGTCCCGGAAATCTCTCCCATGGCCTCCAGCGGCTTCTGATCGGTAAAATTCAACCGGTCCGCCACAATATCCGCCATGCACCCCGGCGCCGAATCAAAATTTGTATGCATCGCATAGTATGACACATCCGACTGGATCAGGGACACAAGCCGTCTTCCAATAAAATCCTCGTCCGAAACATGCTTCACCGGCTTAAAGATCAGCGGATGATGACTTAACAGCATATCTGCCCCGATCTCCTTCGCCCGCTCCACCGCCGCATCATCCGCGTCCAGCGTCAGAAGGATCTTCTTCACGTTCTTGTCGATCCGCCCTGCTAAAAGTCCCGGATTATCCCAGTCACAGGCGCAGGACTTCGGCGCAAGCGTCTCTAAGATTTCAATGATCTCCCTGCATTTCATGCTGTACCTCCTGATTTTCTTTTAACTGTAATTTTAACTCGGAAAGTCGTTCTGCCGCCCGTTCGGAATCCCCCGCCTTCGCGGAAAGATCACCGATGAACCGCAGAAGCTTCGCCTCTTCCTCCTTCAGATATGTAAGAAGAACCGGGTTCTTCGTTCGGATCAGATAATCGCCGTAGAGCATGCGGCTGTCCTCAGAAAGGCTTAATTCTTCCGTCTGTTCCTTTTTACCCTGCAGTCCAGCTGCATCTTTACCGTCTCCTGGTAAACGGCCAGTATCAGACACATCCGGATCCACTGTTTTCCCCTCAGAATCTGCGTCTTTCTCTCTCCGCACATCCATCACCGTATAAAACTTCCCGTCCTCAAGGATCATATCTTCCTTCCGGATCACAAAACCGTTCTCAAAAAGCCATCTTCTCACCTTAAAGATCTCCGACTGCGGCGATAAGACCCACTGCTTTACCGAATCCCACATATGTCTTCCGTTCTCCAGGATCTTAATGATCAGCTCGCCGCCCATTCCCGCGATCACGACAGAATCTGCCTCACCGGGCTGAAGTTTTGCGACACCGTCAGAAAGTCTTGTCTCGATCTTATCCGCAAGTCCAGCCAGGGCAATATTCTCCGTCGCCCTGGATAACGGACCTTTCCGCACATCCATAGCCACGGCCTTCTTCACGATCGTTCTCCTGACAAGCTCCACCGGAACATGTCCGTGGTCCGTCCCAACGTCTGCCGCGGACTCCCCAGGTTCCACAAACGAGAGCACCAGCTCCAGGCGTTCTGATAATTTCATATTGATTTCTCCATTTCTCTTTAACACGACTGCTTTTCGATTTTGCAACCGCCTTTTTGTATTTCCCAGCAGTTTAACCCCGCCCCGGAGCACACAGACAGGCCATCCCTGACTGCCTTTCCCTGCACAGGTCTTTTCCTGCTTCCCATATCTTTTTACTCATCCAGATAATCTTTTAAGATCTTACTCCTGCTGGGATGACGCAGTTTTCTTAATGCCTTCGCCTCGATCTGCCGGATCCGCTCCCTCGTCACATTGAACTGTCTTCCGACCTCCTCCAGTGTCCTCGGTCTTCCGTCATCCAGGCCAAATCTCAGGCGCAGCACTTTCTGTTCCCTATCAGTGAGCGTTGACAGCACGTCCATCAGCTGTTCGTGGAGCAGCGTGTAGGTCGCGGCATCCGCCGGAACTTCCACATTATTATCCTGGATAAAGTCCCCGAGGTGGCTGTCCTCCTCCTCGCCGATCGGAGTCTCTAAGGACACCGGATCCTGAGCGATCTTCATGATCTCACGGACACGCTCCACCGGCATATCGAGCTCCTTCGCGAGCTCCTCCGGCGTGGCCTCACGTCCAAGCTTCTGGACTAACTGCCTCTGGGTCCGCACGAGACGGTTGATGGTCTCCACCATGTGTACCGGGATGCGGATCGTTCTCGCCTGATCCGCAATGGCACGGGTGATGGCCTGGCGGATCCACCAGGTCGCGTAGGTGCTGAATTTATAGCCTTTCCGGTAATCAAACTTCTCGACTGCCTTGATGAGTCCAAGATTTCCCTCCTGGATCAGGTCGAGCAACTGCATGCCCCGTCCGGCATACCGCTTCGCGATACTCACCACAAGACGCAGGTTCGATTCCGCAAGTTTCTTCTTTGCCTCCTCGTCACCGAGCTCAATCTTCTTTGCCAGTTCGATCTCCTCGTCCGGGGAAAGCAGCGGCACTTTTCCGATCTCTTTTAAGTACATCCGGACCGGATCATCTACACCGATCCCCTCCGGTACGGACAGATCGATATGTTCCACATCAATATCATCCTCCGGATCTGCATCTTCATCCTCTGAAAACAGATCCGGATCCATATCATCATCGTTCGACATTTTTAAGACGTCGACATGTTTTTTTTCCAGGAAGTCGTATATGCGGTCCAGCTTCTCGGGTGTCAGCTCTTCCCCCGCAAAGGCATCCAGAACTTCCTTTTCATCAAGGACATTCTTTTTACTTTTTGCGAGTTCCAGAAGTTTTGATAACTTCTCTTCAAATGTAAGTGTCTTTTCCTCCATAATTCCATCCTTCCCGGCACCTGACGTTCCTCGTGTCTGCCTTTTGGCTTCTGCTTCTCTCAGTCAAGTGTGATATTCAGGGCAGCCAGCGCTGACTGCTGCCTGATAATTTCCTGTAACTCTCTGATATCTGCTGTCTTTCCCTTTACCTCCAGACTATGTTTTTTGATCTTTTTTACGGTTTCAGAGAGTGCCCGTCTCTGTTCCTCATTGTTCAGGGACTCGTTGAGGCTTGCATGGAACAGTGCGGCTACTTCCCTGTATTGTTCCTCGCCTTCGATAAAATGATTCAGGATCTGCGCGGGGTTCACGCTTCCTGTTTTTTCATATTCATCGAAGACCATGGATGCCGCTTCTCTGTAAAGCTCGTCGTCAAAATCCTCCGGTGTGATAATGCCGTGGATCTTTTCGAAAAGCTGTGGACGCTCGATGAGCCAGGTGAGAAGCAGTCTCTGGGACTTCCGGATCCCGTCCTCTTTCTCCTTTTTCTGGCGGATCCGCTCCTTATCGTACTCCCGCTCCCTTGTAGTCACTCCAACGAGTCCGCCCATGGAGTTCACGAGGTTTTTGAGGTCCGTCTCCGGAATCATATATTCCCTGGCGACAGCCTCGGTGTAGTTGTCCCGCTCCAGCTTTTCCGGAAATTCCAGAAGCTTCTTCGCGATGGCGTTATAAAACCCTGTCTTCGACTCCGGGTCCTGCATATTATACTGACTGCGGATGATGGAGATCTCAAACATAAAGCTTCCGACGGCATTGTCGATCCGCTTCTGGAACTCGTCTTTTCCGAGATTCCGGATAAACTCGTCCGGATCCTTATAGGGCTTCATATTCAGGACTTTTACAGAGATCTCCATCTCTTTTAAGATCGGGATCGCGCGGAGTGCCGCCTTCACACCCGCCCCATCGCTGTCGTAGGTCAGGACTACCTGATCCGTGTAGCGCTTTAACAGCATCGCGTGCTGGGACGTAAACGCAGTCCCCAGAGATGCCACGGCGTTCGTAAATCCCGCCTGATGCATAGCGATCACATCCACATATCCTTCACAGACCAGCATATATTTCGCCCTGGATGTTCTCGCGAAATTAAGTCCATAAAGATTCCGGCTCTTATCAAAGATCTTCGTCTCCGGGGAGTTTAAATATTTCGGCTCCCCGTCCCCCATTACACGGCCGCCGAAACCGATGACACGGTTATTGACGTCTAAGATCGGGAACATGACACGGTTCCAGAATTTATCTCTGGCCCCCCTCTCATCGATAAAGAAAAGACCTGTCTCTTTTAAAATATCGTCGTTGTATCCCTTCGACCTCATATACCGGTAAAGGTCATCCGGCACCTTGTTGGAATACCCAAGGCCGAAGTGGCGGATCGTATCGTCCGTCAGACGGCGTTTCTCCTTAAAATAGTCATATCCGACCTTTCCAGACGGCTGCTTTAGCTGATAATAAAAGAAGTTCGCCGCAAGACGGTTGATCTCAAGGAGCGTATTTTTCAAGTCTGCCTGGGCTCTCGCCTCCTTTGAGTATTCCACCTCCGGCAGGGCGATCCCCGCCCGGTCCGCCAGCATTTTCACAGCTTCCACGAAGGTATAATTTTCATATTCCATCACAAAGGTGATGACATTTCCGCCTGCTCCGCAGCCAAAGCAGTAATACATCTGCTTTCCCGGTGAAACGGAAAAGGACGGGGATTTCTCATTATGAAACGGGCATAGTCCGAAATAGTTTGCGCCCTTTTTCTTTAAATTCACATACTGGGACACGATGTCCACGATGTCATTTCTTGTTCGTACTTCCTCGATCACTTCTTCCGGGTAATACACGCCTCATCCCTCCCGCGATATGTATTTTCCGCAAAACCGCTCTGCGCTTTCCTCTCAGAAACCTCGCAGGTCCGCCGGATCCGTCTCTCAGACATTCCAGCCTTTCGGTACAAATAATTCTTCAAACCGGTCGATGGCATATCCATCGCTCATCCCGGCAATATAATCACAGACGACCCGCTCTCTCTTCTCCCCGCGAAGCTCCATCATCGCCAGGTACTCTTCCGGCAGCTCGTCCACATGCTTCAGGTAGTATTCGTAAAGTGTCACGATCAGCTGCTGGGCTCTTCCCTCCTCGCCCTTTGCGGCAGGATTGCGATACACATGTTCAAACATCCATTCCCTCAAGCCCCGCATGGCCCGCTCCACGTCCGGGGACATAAAGATCGACGGCCTGTCCATACTGTTATTGATAATATCATGGATCATGATATTCAGGCGGTCCTTTACGGTATCCCCAAGTACATCCGCATATTCTCTCGGAATATCCCGCTCGGTAATGATCTTTCCGCGGATCGCGTCGTCGATATCATGATTGATGTATGCGATTTTATCGGAGAACCGCACGATCTTTCCCTCCAGTGTTACCGGATTTCCGGATGTTCTGTGGTTTAACATTCCGTCGCGGACTTCCTTTGTGAGGTTTAACCCCTGTCCCTTTTTTTCCAGGACCTCCACCACCCGGACGCTCTGCTTATAGTGGGCGAACCCGTCCTCGCAGATCTCATTCAATATGTATTCCCCCGCATGTCCGAAAGGTGTGTGGCCGAGATCATGCCCCAAGGCGATCGCCTCAGTCAGGGACTCATTCATCCGGAGTGCCTTTGCGATCGTTCTCGCGATCTGGGATACCTCTAACGTATGGGTCAGTCTCGTCCGGTAGTGGTCCCCTTCCGGAGCGAGAAAAACCTGTGTCTTATCTTTCAGGCGCCGGAATGACTTGCTGTGCAGAATCCGGTCACGGTCACGCTGGTAGGCAGGGCGGATATCGCAGAGCGGTTCCTCCCGGTCACGCCCCAGCGTCTCACTGCTCAACGACGCATATGGACTTAGATTCTGGCGTTCCCACTGTTCCATCGTTTCCCTGATATTCATACCTTACCGCCTCCTTTTCCGGCGCAGCCCGTCATTCCCACAGGCGTACATTTGTTCTCCGTCCTAAGAATATACTTTTATAGTATATCATATTTTAAGGCATTTTAGAACCACGATTCCTGTCCTTTTACTGAAAAATATGTAAAATTTCTGAAATTTTTTCGTTCAGCTCCCATTGAGATAAAACAGCCCGGCAGGCCAGGTCTTTTGCAGAGTATCTCCGCCTTCCCCTGTCCTGCCGGACTTACAGTCATTCTATTCTTTTTCTTTCAGAGACTCCGCCATGTCGCCTCTTACATCTTCTCACCCGGGATGACCGGAACTGCGCCCTGCGGAACCGGGCAGGTATAGCCGCCATAACGTTTCATCTTCTTGTTGAACTCGTCCTTCGCTGCCTGTAAAACATCCGGCTTCTCCATGAGATCGATCGCGGTAGCCGCGATGACCTTTCCCGCTAACAGCATATTCTTGTGGGCAATGGATGTACGTCCACAGGAGACATTCTGCCAGGAATGTCCCGGCGCCTGTGCCGGGAATGTGGAAGTATTGATCTGCGCCGTCGGAATGCACCAGCTCACATCACCGACATCCGTGGATCCCATTCTCGGTTTCTCATAGTAGAGATACGGGACAAGGAACTCATTCATCGGTGTTGTGCCGTGTTTGGACTTCTCATCAACATATTCGTAGATATCGCTGCTGTCCTCCGTCGCATCTCCCGGAAGCTTATCAGACTTCATCTCAACGGAATCGTAGAGGGCTTTCGCGTACTTTAATTCTTCTTCCGTGTAATGGCAGACACCGAGATCATTGAAGTTATCCCACATAAGGGACTCCAGGACCTTGTTCGGAACGGTATTGGAGCAGCCGTCGATAAACTTCTTCTCCATCTTTGTATCTGTCATCATGGATGCCGCAAGAGCAATACGGTCGACTCTCTCCTGAAGCTCCAGCGCGTCCTTTACCCAGATGGAGCGGACCATATAGAGGACCTGTGCCTTCGGCTGTACCACGTTCGGAGAATCTCCACCGGCATCTGTGATGGAGTAATGGATCCTCGCGCTGTCCGGCATATGCTCTCTTAAGAACTGGACGCCAATGTTCATAAGCTCCACCGCGTCGAGGGCAGAACGTCCCTTGTCCGGTGCGCCCGCCGCATGGGAGGCAACACCGGTAAACTTATACTCTGTCTGGATACAGGTGTTGCAGGTACCGGAAGTGACCTGATTCACATTGCCCGGATGCCAGGTAAGAGCCGCGTCGCACTCCGCGAACACGCCGTCTCTTGCCATAAATGCTTTTGTAGCGGCACCTTCCTCACCAGGGCAGCCGTAAAGGATCACTTTACCGCTTCCCTCACCTTTTTCTTCCAGATATTTTTTTATAGCAAAAGCCGCAGCCATGGAACCCGCACCTAAAAGGTTGTGGCCGCAGCCGTGGCCGTTTCCGTCTGCGACAAGCTCTTTTCTGGTCTCAGATCCGGCGATCTGGGAAAGACCTGTCAGAGCATCATACTCAGCCAGAATACCGATCACCGGCTTTCCAGAACCGTAGGAAGCGCGGAATGCAGTCTCAATGTTGTCAAAGGGATGTTCGACAGTAAATCCTTCTTCTTTTAATACCTTTGCGTAAAGTTCACCGGATTTGTACTCTCTCAGGGAAAGCTCCGCATAGTCCCAGATCTTATCGGATACGTCGGTGATCACGCCGGATTTTTCGTCGATATAATCGAATGCTGTCTGTTTGGATGCTGACATGTCATGTTCTCCTTTCAAAAATCCCGCCAGGCAAGACTTCAAAAGTCTGCCTGAGCGGGATATGGCTCCTGTTAAAACAGCTTTTCCCGCTGTTCTTTCATCAGTATAATACCTTGCTTAAAAATTCCTGTGTCCTCGGGTTCTGCGGATGATTGAAGACCTCATCCGGAGTGCCTTTCTCCGCGATCACGCCGCCATCCATAAAGAATACACGGTCGGAAACCTCTCTCGCAAATCCCATCTCATGGGTTACGATCACAGTAGTCATTCCTGTCTTTACAAGGTCCTTGATAACATGAAGGACCTCTCCTACCATCTCCGGATCAAGGGCGGAAGTCGGCTCATCAAAAAGCATAACATCCGGTTCCATCGCCAGCGCGCGCACGATGGCGAGACGCTGCTTCTGTCCACCGGAGAGCTTCTTCGGGAACTGGTTCTCCTTATCCGCAAGACCAACGCGGTTTAAAAGCTCCCGCATCATCTCGTCGGCTTCCTTCTGGGTTTTCTTTCCAAGAAGGACCGGGGCGAGCGTTACGTTTTTTCCAACTGTAAGATTATTGAATACATTAAAGTGCTGGAATACCATTCCCATCTTCTGACGATGAAGGTTGATATCCACATTCTTGTCGGTAATATCGGTTCCCTCGAAATAGATCTTTCCGGATGTCGGTGTCTCAAGAAGGTTTAAGCAGCGTAAAAATGTACTTTTACCGCCGCCGGACGGTCCGATAACAGAAACAACCTCGCCATGATTGACATGCTCGGTAACACCCTTTAATACCTGAAGACTGCCGAAGGATTTATGCAGATCTTCTACACGAATCAGTTCTTTTTCACTAGCGCTCACTTGCGTTCATCCTCCTCTCCAGTAAAGCAATCAGCTTGGACATGATAAATGTCACGCCGAAGTAAATGATACCAACGATGGTCAACGGCTCAAGTACACGGAATGTAAGACCGTTGATGGTCTTAAACTGGGTCATAAGTTCTCCGATAAAGAACGTGGACGCCAGAGATGTCTCCTTGACGATCGCTACGAACTCGTTGCAGAGCGCCGGAAGAATATTCTTAACTGCCTGCGGGAGAACGATATGGATCATGGTCTGACGCGCGTTTAAGCCCAGAGAACGGGCAGCTTCTGTCTGTCCGACATCGACAGCCTGAATACCTGCGCGGACGATCTCACAGACATAAGCGGTAGAGTTTACGCAGCAAGCAGTCATAACGCATGTAAACTCGCTCAAGTTGAAGAACGGAAGCCAGGTCGGCAGCATAAAGTAGAAGAAATATAACTGCAGCAGGATCGGCGTACCGCGGATAATTTCGACATAAACGGTAGCGATCAGCCGGAGCGGCTTAAATTTTCCGATGCCCACGTTGCTGCGGCGCATCAGTGCCATCAGAGAACCGAAAACGGTACTGATGAGGACAGTGAGGAGACCCATAAACAGTGTCATTCCAAGACCCTGTAAGAATAAGCTCCAGTACTTCATCCAGACTTTTAACATGACGTTAAGAAACTCCATCTGGAAAACTCCTTTCGTAGATAAACTTGAAAACAGACAAAGGTCTTTCCGGCATCTTCACCGGAAAGACCGAGCTCTGTATTTTCTGTAACCTGAAGTGAAAACCAATTCCGGCCTTCGCAGATCTTCCATCACGGAACGAAACGATCTGCTCCGAAATTAGTTCGTCTCGATACCGAGCTTCTCAGCAAGGGCAACCGCCTCTTCTCTCCACTGCTCATAGAGACCTTTCTCGTTAACTTCAACGATCACTTCGTTGATCGCATTTAAGAGATCATCATCGCCTTTCTTGACCGCGATAACGTTACCTTCACTTGAATAGTCAAACATGAAATCTGCCATTGCGATATCATCATATGTCTTTGCAAGGGATTCACCGTTATCACCGGATACAGCGAGTGCGTCAACCTTGCCTGTTGTTAACATCATAACACCGTCTGTTATATTTGTCACTAACTGGATCTGAACGTCAGACGGAAGCTGCTCTGTAGCAAGCTTGTTCTGTAAGGTTGCGTTCTGGGTAGCAACCTTCTTGCCTGCGAAGGATTCTGCTGTATTGTACTGGGAAGCAAGTTCCTTCTTAACTAAAAGGCCCTGACCTTTCTTCGTGTTTACATTATAACGCTCGGAAAGTCCCATAGCCTCTGCACGCTCATCTGTGTAAGCGAAGCCGGAGATACCCATATCAATGTTTCCGGAAGTAACTGCCTGCTGGATTGCTGAGAACTCCATCGGCTTGATCTCAAGTTCTACGCCAAGCTTCTCAGCGATGTATTTTGCAAGCTCCACATCGGCACCGACATACTCGGTTGTTCCACTGCTGACATCCTTGAATTCCCACGGAGCGAAATCAGGGGATGTTCCCATTGTGATCTTTCCTGCCGCAAGAACTTTTCCGAGATGGCCATTCGGATCTACATTCTCAAGTGCCTTTAAGGAACCTTCCGCTGCAGCTGCTGCATCTGTCTTATCCGCTTCCTTTGATTCAGCCGCTGTTGTCGCGTCGGCTGTTGTTGTCTCAGCTGCCGTTGTTGCTGCTGCCGTTGTCTCAGTGGTCTTGGAGCTTCCGCATCCTGTAAGAGCAGCAATGACCGCTGCTGTTGTCATAGCTAAAACGATGTTCTTCTTCATAATCGATCCTCTCCTCTTTGTTTCTATCTTTTTCTATGTCTCACATGTGTGATGTTGATACGCATTATAATGTATAATTATTCTTTTGTAAAGCACTTTTTTATGTTTTTTTTACAGATTATGCATTTTATACAATATTCGGTGCATAATTATATTGTTTCATGCAGTTTTTCAATGTTTTATACATTATCAATGCATATATTCATCTTGATAAAGCGTTAATATTTCTTTTTTTGCATAGCGCGTCACCTCTTTCAAATTTCCGGCATACATTTCCGGCATACGCTGCTGGGGCAACGTAAAAAGCAGCCCATCTCACTCCAGCGTGAAACGGGCTGCTCTTCTACTTTTTACCAATATCAGATTTCAGCAATATTGATCAGTGTAAGTTCTTTTGCACGATTTTCCATACTTGTCACAAGCGCTCTCGCAGTATCGACCGCAGTGAGAACGGTAACGCCTGTCTCGATCGCATTCCGGCGGATGATAAAGCCGTCATGGCTTCTCTCTGCGCCCTGTGCTGGGATATCGATGACAAGGTCGATCTCATGTCCAAGGATCAGGTCAAGAAGGTTCGGTGATTCCTGCTCGATCTTACGAACCGGAGTAGCCTTTACTCCCGCCTCATTCAGTGCGCGTGCTGTTCCGCTTGTAGCAAAGATATGGTATCCGATCTTCTCAAATCTTCTTCCGATCTCTACTGCGTCTGCATGGTCTTCGTCACGGACTGTCATGATCATATTTTTATGCTTCGGAAGCTTGATTCCTGCTCCGATAAATGCTTTATAAAGTGCTTCATCAAATGTCTTCGCAATACCAAGACATTCTCCTGTAGACTTCATCTCTGGTCCAAGGCTGATATCAGCTCCGCGGATCTTCTCAAATGAGAATACCGGCATCTTAACCGCTACATAATCAGCTTCCGGCTGAAGTCCTGGTGTGTAACCAAGATCCTTGATCTTCTTTCCTGTGATAACCTGTGTTGCCAAAGGAACAATCGGGATACCTGTCACCTTACTGATATATGGTACTGTACGGCTTGAACGAGGGTTTACTTCGATTACATATACATCATCTTCG
>OGEQ01002265.1_pt1 | contig 13301 bp, 8 predicted proteins | sample 1570731 | NCBI WGS metagenome assembly OGEQ01 (sample SAMEA2582132, study PRJEB24529) | metagenome | biome: Human gut stool | place: China | collected 2011
ACCGCCCTCTCTCCACCGTAGCGGATGCCACGGAAGGATCGGAGGAGGAACTTTAGCGTGCCAGCCTGCTGAAAACTCCCCAACAAGTGCTGGCTGTGTTCCGGCAGCCGGATGAGGAGACGGATATTTCCGTCATCAGCCACTCCCTCTGTCTGGCTTTGGATGATGTGCAAGACCCCGGTAACCTGGGAACGATTGTCCGCCTTGCTGATTGGTTTGGGATAGAGCATATTTTCTGTTCGCCCAACACGGTGGATATCTATAATCCCAAAACTGTGCAGGCCACGATGGGAGGTATCGCACGCGTCAGACTGCATTATACTCCCCTACCCGAGTTCATCCGCTCACTGAAGGATATTCCCGTTTACGGCACTTTCCTGGACGGAGAGAATATGTACGGACAACCGCTCTCGAAAAATGGGCTGATTGTGATGGGTAATGAAGGAAATGGCATCGGAAAAGAAGTGGAGGCACTCATCAACCGCAAACTATACATACCGAATTATCCCGCCAGCCGTGAGACCTCGGAGTCATTGAACGTGGCTATTGCCACAGCAGTAGTTTGCGCTGAGTTCCGGCGCCAGGCTGCATTGTAGTAAAATCAAAAGGAAAAAACAACCAGGGAATCAAATAAGGCAATTCTTCCTCGATAAGCGGAGGGATTGCCGTCAGTATATTGCAGCACGTATCAAAATGAGGATAGTCTGTTTCCGCCTCCGTAAGCAAAGCTATGACTCCCGGTAGCCATTCCGTATTCTCCACCTCTTCTGTCAATGGGAAGATACGTGATACACATTGTCCTTCACCTATCTCCACCACATATTGTTTCAGATAGCCATGCCCGGGAAGAAACAGAAAATGGGAAGCGTAGCGTTTCATGCTTTCGGACGGGGACGTATGGTTCTGGGAGTCGTGGTATTTTCCTGCTCCTGAATTTCCAGAGGTTTTAATTTCTCTGGTTTTCCGATACTGTCTTTGCGAAGGGAGTCTGTCGCCTGCTGAAGGCTGTCCTTTGGGGCAATGACCAAGCTGTCCGTGGCGTGATAGCGCATCAGTGAGATACGGTCTGCCAGCAAAGGCTGTGGAGTCTCCTGCTGCGGATAATAGATGAACCCGCGTATTTCCTTGATTTCTCCTAAAGTATCGGCAAACAAGGTGAGCGTTTCCACACCTGTGTCTTGTACTTTCCGAATGGCACTGATGACACTGTCATTCTTTTCGTAAAGAATCTGCATCGCCATCAACGGAGCATGTATGCTGTCCGGTGCACCGTTGTGGAAACGGAAGCGCACGCTCCAGCGCAGCGTGTCACGGTCGTGGAAATTGGTGTCTGATGGCAACGTAAACGTTATCTTGTTGTCCAGGGGCATACCCGTCAACTGATAGATATGCTGCCATATCCACACGTCGATACTGTCTCCGGGAAGTGATTCTTTCGGCTTGTTGTCACGCAGGGCAATCAAGTGGTTGATACCGTCTCTTTCGGCTTTCAACCGTACATTCACTTTCTCGTAGATTTTGGTAAGTACTTCCGGATTACGGGCAAACCAGACCATAGAAGAGTCAAAATCGGCTTGAGTAATGCCATATTTCTTGAAAACCGATTCAATGTATAGCACCCGCTTATAACTTTCGTTATACGGCACTTCTTCACCCATAGCTTTGGCTATGTGATAATCATAAAGCACGTTTTCCATCTTGGCATCCGGAAGGACGGTCTCAGGTCTTTTCACCTTACAAGCCGTCAGACTGAACGCCAGAAGGACTACGCTACACCATTGAATTCGATTTATTCCTTTCATGATTTCTTTATGGCAGCATGATAGGCATCATTGAAGTCCTTGCCGTAGAACAACAGCAAAGCAATGATACCGCAACTGATTGCTGCATCCGCAAAATTGAATATCGGGCTGAAGAAAATGAAATGTTCTCCACCGACAAACGGCATCCATGCGGGCCAGTTTGTATCAATGATGGGGAAATAGAACATATCCACCACCTTGCCATGGAACCACGGGGCATATCCCCCTCCTTCAGGCATGAAGGAGGCTATCTGCGAATGGGTGCTTTCGTTGAACAGCACGCCATAGAACACACTGTCGACAATGTTTCCCAAGGCTCCCGTCAAGACCAAAGACACACAGACGATAAATCCGGTCTTCATGCCTTGCTTCACGAACTTGTACAGAAACCAGCCAATGACCGTGACTGCAGCAATGCGGAACAAGGTCAGGAACAGTTTGGCGAATATTTCCATACCGAAAGCCATACCACTATTCTCGGTAAAGTATATATAGAACCAATCCGTAATCCGGATACTCTCATGCCAGTACATGTGGGTCTTTATCCAAATCTTGATAATCTGGTCTATAACCAATACCGAAAATATAATAAGGCAGGCTATCCGGCCCTTCGTAAAGAATTTACCCATTTTTATTTCTTGCCGTTGTTTTTAGCTTCGATGCTCAAAGTGGCATGGGGCACTGCACGAAGGCGCTCTGCCGGTATCAGTTTGCCGGTTTCGCGGCAAATGCCATATGTTTTGTTCTCAATGCGCACCAAAGCAGCCTGCAATCCTTGGATGAACTTCAACTGGCGTTGGGCCAGACGTGTGGTTTCTTCCTTGGATAAGGTGTTGGCACCTTCTTCCAGTACTTTGTACGTAGGAGATGTATCGTCGGTGTCATTACCGTCTGCACCCGTCAGGCTGGCCTTTAACAGTTCATAGTCACGTTGTGCCAACTCTAACTTCTCCATAATGATAGCGCGGAATTCTTCCAATTCAGCATCTGAGTATCTTGTCTTTTCTGCCATAACTTTTACGTGTTAATCAGGGTTAGTATTTAATTATTCTTTCACTACGCTCACGTACAGCGAGAAATCGTCGAAGTTCAGTTCTGTACCATTTTCTACGTTGTCTGCCAGCGTCAGTGAAGTTCCTAAAACTTGGTTGCGAATATAGTCATTATATTCATTTACCGCATCATCTGTTTGAGGATTTTTTGATAATGTAATCTTTATTTTATCTGTTATCTCAAAACCGCTCGACTTGCGGATATTCTGAATGCGGTTTACCAGCTCGCGTGCAATACCCTCACGGCGCAGCTCTTCGGTAACGGTAACTTCCAGAGCCACGGTCAGTTTGCCCTCGTTGGCAACCAGCCATCCCGGAATATCCTCACTGAAGATTTCCACATCTGCCGTTTCAATCACGGCTTCTGCACCGTCCAGATTGAACGTATAAGAGCCTTTCTTCTCCAGCTCGGCAATGGCTTCCTGGGACATTTCCGCCACAGCAGCAGCCACGGCTTTCATCTGCTTACCGAATTTCGGTCCCAGCTTCTTGAAGTCGCATTTCACTTTCTTTACCAGTACACCGGCAGCACCGTCCACAAACTGGATTTCTTTCACATTCACCTCGTTCATGATAAGTGCTTTCACAGCCTCGATGTGTGCACGCTGTTCTTCATCCACTACCGGTATCATGATGCACTGAAGCGGTTGGCGGACTTTGATGTTCACCTTGCGGCGCAATGCCAATACCATGGAAGTGACGTCTTGTGCCATCTGCATGCGGACTTCCAATTCCTTGTCTATCATTTCCTCCTTATATTCGGGGAACTTGGCAAGGTGTACGGAAACCACATTGTCGCGTCCCGTAGCTGCAATCAGGTCCGTATACAGCATGTCGGCATAGAACGGAGCAATGGGCGCCATCAGCTTGGCTACAGTTTCCAAGCAGGTATAGAGTGTCTGGAATGCAGAAAGCTTGTCCTGCGTCATACCGCCACCCCAGAAACGTTTGCGGTTCAGACGAACGTACCAGTTGGAGAGATTGTCGTTCACAAACTCAGAAATGAGACGTCCTGCTTTCGTGGGCTCGTATTCATTGTAGCAGGTATCCACGTTCTTCACCAACGTATTCAGTACAGAGAGAATCCAACGGTCTATCTCAGGGCGTTCTGCCATGGGCACATCGGCTTCTTTGTAGTCAAATTCGTCTACATTGGCATAGAGGGCGAAGAATGAATAGGTGTTATAGAGTGTTCCGAAGAACTTGCGGCGCACCTCTTCCACTCCATCCACGTCGAACTTAAGATTGTCCCACGGAGAAGAGTTGGTGATCATGTACCAGCGCAACGGGTCGGACCCGTATTTCTCGATGGTCGAGAAGGGGTCTACGGCATTGCCCAGACGCTTGGACATCTTGTTACCATTTTTGTCGAGCACCAAGCCGTTGGAAATGACAGCCTTATAAGAAATACTGTCGAACACCATTGTAGCGATGGCGTGCAACGTGAAGAACCAACCGCGTGTCTGGTCCACCCCTTCGGCGATGAAATCGGCAGGATATACCTGGTGGCTATCCAGCAGTTCCTTATTCTCGAACGGATAGTGTATCTGTGCATAAGGCATGGCACCGGAATCGAACCAAACGTCAATCAAGTCCGTTTCGCGTTTCATCGGCTTGCCGTCTTTGGAAACAAGGATGACATCGTCCACGTAAGGACGGTGCAAGTCTATCTTGTCATAATTCTCTTTGGTATATACACCCGGCTGGAAGCCCTTCTCCTTGTAAGGATTGGACTGCATCAAGCCGGCAGCTACGGATTTCTCTATTTCGTTGTAAAGTTCTTCTACAGACTCGATACACTTTTCCTCGCTATTGTCCTCTGTACGCCAGATGGGCAGCGGAGTACCCCAGTAGCGTGAACGGCTGAGGTTCCAGTCATTCAGGTTTTCCAGCCACTTGCCGAAACGTCCCGTACCGGTGCTTTCCGGCTTCCAGTTGATGGTCTTGTTCAACTCTATCATACGTTCCTTGCAAGCGGTGCTGCGGATAAACCAGCTATCCAGCGGATAGTACAATACGGGTTTGTCCGTACGCCAGCAGTGCGGATAATTGTGTACATGCTTTTCTATCTTGAATGCCTGGCGGGCGGCTTTCATCATCATGCAGAGTTCGATATCCAATGATTCGGCAGCTTGTGCAGCCTGCTCATCATACTTGCCGTCTACGGTGAATTGAGGGTCATAGGCATTCTTTACCCACTTGCCCTGATAGTCTTTGTAAAGGTCTGCATTGACACATGCCTTTACAAACTCCTCGTCCAGTTCGTCAATCAAGAAGAACTTACCGGTGAGGTCTACCATCGGGCGGGTCTCACCCTTCTTGTTTATCATGAACAAGGACGGTATACCTGCAGCGCGTGCCACAAAAGCATCGTCCGCACCAAAGGTCGGGGCAATGTGTACGATACCCGTACCGTCTTCAGTCGTCACATAGTCACCAGAAATTACACGGAAACCTTTGTCGCTGGGAGTCCAGCTACCGTCTTCGGCAACGTCTATCGGTTTCACCCAAGGGATGAGCTGTTCGTACTCCATACCTACCAAATCGGGGCCTTTGTACTCACCTACTATCTTGAAAGGTATCAGCTTATCACCCGGCTTATAATCCTCTAATGCAATGTCTTCCGCTTTTTTGTTGAAGTGAGTGTAGAGCAGTGCTTTTGCCAAGACAACAGTCATCTTCTCACCGCTATATCCGTTGTAAGTCTGTACGGCCACGTAGTCTATCTTGGGACCGACGCAGAGCGCAGTGTTGCTGGGCAACGTCCACGGAGTAGTGGTCCATGCCAGGAAGTAAGGAGTTCCCCACTCTGCCATTTCCGGTTTCGGATGCTTCATCTTGAACTGTGCCACCATGGTCGTGTCTTTTACGTCACGGTAACATCCGGGCTGGTTCAACTCGTGCGAGCTAAGCCCCGTTCCGGCAGCCGGCGAATACGGCTGGATCGTGTACCCTTTGTAAAGCAATCCTTTCTTATACAGTTCCTTCAGCAGGTACCACAATGTTTCGATATAACGATTGTCGTAAGTGATATACGGGTTTTCAAGGTCGACCCAATATCCCATCTTCTGTGTCAGATCCGTCCATTCCTTCGTGAACTTCATCACGTCGCGGCGGCAGGCGGCATTATATTCGGCCACAGAGATCTTTTTGCCGATATCTTCTTTGGTGATACCCAATGTTTTTTCAACTCCCAGCTCTACTGGAAGTCCGTGTGTATCCCATCCCGCCTTACGGTTGACAAGATATCCTTTCATGGTCTTATAACGGCAGAAAATATCCTTAATCGAACGGGCAATCACATGGTGAATACCAGGCATACCGTTTGCAGAAGGAGGACCTTCATAAAAGACAAACGAGGGATGTCCTTCGCGGATTTCAAGACTCTTATGGAAGATGTCGCCATCCTGCCATTTCTTCAGCACCTCTTTATTGACGTTCGACAAGTCAAGTTTCGAGTATTCGGCAAATTTCTTACTCATATGCGTTATATTTATCTATCTTCTCAAAAATTGCCGCAAAGGTAGTGATTTAATTCGAATTAGGCAATATGGAAACAGCAAGGACTCAAATCTCTCCGGACGTATTTCCCAGCGCCATCAATAATGCCACCACTTCCGAATAATTCTTCCGGCCGGAGGGAATGTTGTTTCCTTTCAAGAACCAGTTGTAAACGGTACTCTGGATCTCGCCTATAAACGGGCTGTACAAATTCTCCCAGTAAGCGACTTTCCGGTTGTAAAGATCTTTTACCTCGGGGGAGATCGTCTCTTTCCATTCATTAAACTCCTCTTCCGACAATAAGCCGTAGGCATTGCTCAACACATAAGGCAACAAAGCAAAATAAGCCGAAAACCGGATTTCCGGCACTCCGGAACGGGAACAGACGAGAAAACCATACAAATTCGCTTCCGCCTCGCTGGATATTCCTAACACATGCGCCATTTCATGTGCATAAGTAAACGGATACTGGACCGGGAGCAGATCAGGGTTCAGATTATATTCGGTAAAAAACGGTCCCATATACCCCAATACCCCCACTCCACTCATCAAAAAGGGCATTAACATCGGCTTCGGATGCAAATACCCGGCAGGACTGACTAAAGAGAAACGCCCGGCAATTTCATGATATCCCTTTTTCACTTCCTCTGCGACGAGGGCCTTATCTATTTTTTCGACAGGCACAAAGGACGCATTCAACGAATCTGTATAAGTGGATAAGAACGAACGAAAAGCGTCGGCTGAATAAGCCGCATACGGGATTTCCGTCCGTGTAAAAAAGTCTTTCCTGAAATAATTCAATCCCCAAGCCAGATAAAACCAGACATATATCCACAACAAATATTCGATCATCCGTCCGGCTGTCGCCCGCCAGGAACGTTTCTTCACAATGGCATAAACCAGATAAGCAAGCAAACCGGCCATACTACCGTATATCAGGCAATCACCTATCGAAAAAGAAAATAGAGAAGAAAAACAGGACAAAGCACCCGATATATAAGGATATACATTCCGGGCATACGCCTCTCCTATATCCGGCGAACGCATGGCGCACCAGATACCGGCCAGAAGGAGAGACAAGACTATCCAGCGTATATATTTCAATTTGAAATGTTTTTATTCAATAACTTCTTCACTTCCGCTTCCGACAGATTCCGGCGACAGGCATAATCTTTCATCTGTTCTTCATCAATATTACCAATCATGAAATATTGGGAATCCGGATGTGCAATATAAATGCCGCTTACCGTCGCCGTCGGATACATAGCGCCGTTTTCCGTCAACCGGACACCGATCTGTGACATATTTAACAACTTATCCAACGTGTAGTTCAAAAGCTGGTCCGGCAATGAAGGATAACCGATAGCCGGACGTATTCCCTGATATTTCACTTTATACAGGTCGGAGATGGAAAGCGATTCATCCGGAGCATATCCCCAATATTCCTTACGGACCTTTTCATGGAGATATTCGGCCGTAGCCTCGGCCAAACGGTCGGTCAAGGTTTGCAGCAACATGGAATTATAGGTGTCACCTTCCTGCTCAAATCGCTCTTTCAGAGATTCTGCACCGACACCGGCCGTCACCACGAAAGCGCCGACATAATCCGTACGCCCTTCCGATACTGGCATCACATAATCGGCTAACGACTTATAGATTCCTTCCTCTTTTTTCGCCTGTTGACGCAAAACTGGAAGCAAGACTTCCCCCACACGGATATTATCCCCATCACCATTTGCCGGGAAGAAACCATAAACCGCCTTGCAATACTCGGCTTTCATCTCAACCAAGCGATCCAACAACTTAACTGCATCCTTGTATAACTGCATAGCCTCCGACGCCTTCGTCCGGTCCGCTTCCGAGAATTCGGCCAGCCAGGCGGCACGACAAGCGTCACAGCCGTGGATCTGCGCAATTTCCGAGAAACGCCCATTCAGTTTCCAGGCACTAAAAAAGAAGGTCCAATGAATATATGGAATTATTTCTTCCAAAGGAATAGAAGGAATCACCTGTACCCCGTTCCGAGCCGGGACAACCGGGTTATAAGAAGCCCAATCGATCACCGGACGATTCGTCCGGGCTTCCGCCAACGGGACCAGTATCTCTTTTTTCTTATTCACAGAGGCACGCAGAGCTTCATACTCACTGTTCAGCTGGGCGATATAAGCATCGCGCGTATCCGGGTTCAACAGTTTGGCCGCAATCAACGGGTTTTGCGAGGCGTCCAGCACATGAATGACCGGATAGTCATAATGCGGAGCGATCTTAATGGCCGTATGCAACTTCGAAGTCGTGGCGCCGCCCACCATTATGGGAATGCTCAGGCCGGCTTTCTGCATCTCGTCCGTCACATGCACCATCTCTTCGAGCGAAGGCGTGATCAGACCGGAAAGACAGACCAGGTCGGGCTTTTCTTCAATTGCCTTTTTTACAATCACGTCTGCCGGAACCATCACTCCCAAATCGATCACCTCATAATTATTGCAAGCCAGGACGATCGAAACAATATTCTTTCCAATGTCATGCACGTCACCTTTCACTGTCGCAAACAGAACCTTTCCTGCCTTAGCAGAATCGGAAGAGACCTTTTCTGCCTCGATCGCCGGTTGCAAGATGGCGACTGCCTTTTTCATCGTACGGGCAGTCTTGACAACCTGCGGTAGGAACATTTTTCCAGCACCAAACAATTCGCCTACCTTATTCATCCCACCCATCAGCGGTCCGTCGATAATATCCACCGCACGCGGATATTCCTTCAAGGCTTCCTTTAAATCTTCTTCCAAATGATCGCCGACTCCTTTTATCAGAGCGTTTTCCAGACGTTCCTTCAACGGATATTCACGCCAGACTTCCTGCTTTTCACCTTCTCCCTCCTGCGCTTTTACATGCAGGTTCTGGGCATATGCAATCAGTTCTTCAGCTGCTTCCGGACGGCGTGCCAGAATGACGTCTTCCAACAACATACGGAAAGCAGGTTCTATATCTTCATAGAGTACGGACGACGACGGGTTCACGATCCCCATGTCCATGCCTTTGTTAATCGCATGATACAGGAATACGGAATGCATGGCCTCCCGCACATAATTATTTCCACGGAAAGAGAAGGAAAGATTGCTGACACCGCCGCTCACCTTCGCCCCCGGCAGGTTCTTCTTGATCCATTCCACGGCACGGATAAAGTCAAGTCCGTACCCGTTATGTTCTTCCATACCGGTAGCGATAGCCAGCACATTCGGATCGAAAATAATTCCGTTCGGATCGAAATCGACTTTCTCCCGGAGGAGACGGTAAGCACGTCCGCAAACCTCGATCTTCCGTTCAAACGTGTCTGCCTGCCCCTTTTCATCAAAAGCCATTACGACCGTAGCTGCACCCAACTGTTTGATGCGAGCGGCATGTTGCAGGAAAACCTCTTCTCCTTCTTTCAAAGAAATCGAATTCACAATACTTTTACCCTGCACGCACATCAAACCTTTTTCGATCACCTCCCATTTAGAAGAGTCGATCATCACGGGAACACGGGAAATATCAGGTTCGGATGCGATCAAGTTCAAGAAAGTCGTCATCTCCTTCACGGCATCCAACATTCCGTCATCCATATTGATATCGATCACCTGCGCGCCGTCGATATTTACGTCGATGACTAAAGCGCCGTCTTCCACCTGCTTGCGGGCAATTGTCAAAGCCTCTTCATAATTTTCTTCCTTGATCAGGCGCAAGAACTTACGTGAACCAGCCACATTGCATCGTTCGCCGACATTCACGAAATTATTTTCCGGCTTTACTTCCAGCAACTCCAGACCGGACAACCAAAGACAATCGGGCCTCGGAGCCGGTACATGCGGCTTGGCCCCTTTCACCAGTTCGGGATATTTGGCAATATGGGCCGGCGTCGTACCACAACAGCCTCCCAATATATTCACCAGCCCTTCGTCAATAAAAGATTTTACATGAACAGCCATCTTTTCCGGCGTCTCATCATAGGAACCGAAACTGTTCGGCAGACCGGCGTTCGGATAAGCACTTATATAATAGGGAGCATGTTTTGCCAATTCAGCCAGAAAAGGCTTCATATCGGCAGCACCGAAAGAGCAGTTCAGACCGACACTAACAATATTGGTATGTTGCACGGAAGCCAAAAACGCAAGCAATGTCTGCCCCGAAAACGTACGTCCTCCCTGGGCAGATAACGTCAGAGAAAGCATAATTGGTAAATCCTTGCCTTTTTCCTTCAACACAGCCTCGGCGGCTTCCAGTCCGGCTTTCACATTCAGCGTGTCGAAAGTCGTCTCAAACAAAACGATATCCACGCCCCCGTCTACCAAAGCGTCTACCTGTTCTTTATAGGCACTATACAAATCCAAGTAGGTGACAGCACGGTAAGCCGGATCGCTCACGTCAGGGCTCATCGAAGCTGTCTTATTAGTTGGGCCGACAGAACCAGCTACAAAGATCGTGCGATCCGGATGCTCCTTCATAAAGCCATCGGCCACCTCACGCGCCAATTTTCCGGCAGCCAAATTGATATTTCTCACCTGCCCTTGCATGCCGTAATCCTCCATCGAGATAGCATTTGCATTGAAAGTGTTGGTAGCAAAAATATCGGCACCGGCATCCAGATACTGACGGTGGATCGATTTGATCACATCCGGCCGGGTGATACATAACAGGTCGTTATTTCCTTTCAGGTCGCTCGTCCAATCGGCAAACTGTTTTCCGCGATAATCTTTCTCGGTCAGTTTAAATCCCTGGACCATCGTACCCATTCCTCCGTCCAGAATCAAAATGCGTTCTTTCAGGAGATTCAAAAATATTTCTTTATCCATAAAGGTTCGTTACCGTTTAAATGCACGATCCATCTCCCGGCGGTCGTCCCGTTCCTTGATAGAGTCGCGTTTGTCATATTCCTTCTTACCTTTGGCAATAGCCACAACGACTTTGGCCAGTCCTTTATCATTAATAAAAAGACGTGTCGGAATAATTGTAAAGCCATTATTGCGGGCAGCGCTTTCAATCTTCCGCAATTCCTTTTTAGTCAGCAACAGCTTGCGGTCACGGCGAGCCGTATGGTTATTGTATGTCCCGTAGAAATATTCTGCCACATACATATTCTTCACCCACAATTCCCCCTTCTCCACAATACAAAACGTATCAACCAGACTCGCCTTTCCCAAGCGTATCGATTTGATCTCCGTACCGGTCAGCACGATCCCTGCCGTAAACGTGTCGAGCAACTCATAATCGAAAGTCGCCCGCTTGTTCTTTATCTGTATGTTATTACTAATCTTCTCTTTCATCTTATTCTCCTATCAAAAACGTAAACCGGGCATCAGCATGGAAAGAATTACCTCGATCAACCAGGGCGTCAGCAAAATCAGACCGGTCGCGGTCCCGACAAACTTCAGGCGTATCTTCTCCTCCACCTGCATATAAGGGCCGGCCCCTTCCCATACGATATAAAATGTATATAACACAAATATACGCAAAAAGAAAAACTCCGGAAGTAACATCAACACGATGTTCAATGCAAACATCAACGAAGACGAATAGCCGACAAAGCGTTGACACAGTTTCATATCCTTCTCCCGTTTGAACCATCCCTGCCAAATCTCATTCAGCAAATAGGAAGCCAGATAAAAGCCGCCGAACGCAGCGACTAATGTCCGGATAGACGACTTCAACGCCAGTTCGACATCAAACTCCTTCCGAGTGAACAGCACGCCTAAAAAAGCAGCAACCGTAACGAATCCGATGAGAGGATACACAAACCGGGATAAAAACTCATCGTCCTTTTCTTCTTTTCTCGTCAGAATATCCCACGCCTTTCCCGGCTGGGAGATGATGGCTACAACCAATTTAAATATCTCTTTATACATTTTTCAATACGCTCGTTTGCTATTTATCATTTTATTTGCCTTTTCCTGTCAAGTCTATTGTAAACACGTCGGAACTTTTCCAGTTTATCGATGCAGAATCCTTCCCGAACGAATATGCATAGTTAATCCGGAACTTCAGTTCATCCGAATGATTCTTTTCCGCCTTTTTCACCAGATCTTCGATATTGAACGCACAAGGAATAATCATCGCCTCGCCTCTTGTCGTGTCCGCCTTGATTCTGATCGTGCGGAGGTAGAGGCTATAAATATTATCGTCTCCCAACAATTTATCCGAATTATAGGACAAAGAGAAACTGTCCACTTGGTTTGCCGGGTGATTGCTTATCTCCGTGAACAGGAACAAATTGCCTCTGATATAAGCGGAACGCGCCTGGAGGGAAGAAAGCAACAGTTCGTCCTTTGCAACAATAGAGGTATCGGTCAACGTATTATAGAAGTTCCAACGATTAACCTCCGAGATCGTATTTTCATAAATAATAGCCTCGGTATAACTGGTATCCGTCCCTGCCCCCATATTGTTTGCGACCCCGTAATCGATGGAATAATCAAACAAAATACATTCTCCGTTTTCCACATTGGCATTCTGGAAATCTTCCGAAGAGACCACTACGTCCCCCTTGGTATAAATAGCCTTACCAGGTCCGTAACCGGTCACCACTACCCCTGCCTGGTTTGCCATCGTCAATTGGGTGGCCGGGTCTCCCAAACAAGAATTCAACACAACCAAACAAAAGGCCAAAACGCCATATAATACTGTTTTTCTCATTTCCATATACAAATTTGAAGTCGTATTTATCTTCCTCTCTTTATGGAGGAAACGCACAAAGGTACGAAAAAAAGGTTTATACGACAAAAGCCGGAAGATTAATCACACTCATAAAAGGAAAGCATGAATCGAGGCGGAGCTCATCCCACCCACAGATTCATGCCTCTTTTCCTAATTATTATGGCAAAATAATTAAAAACAAATACACCAGGACAACGACAGGATGAACGGGAGTAAGAATATACAGGCAGAATTGCCTTTTGTTCTCTTCCGGCCTTTCCTC
>OGEQ01002277.1_pt1 | contig 13239 bp, 9 predicted proteins | sample 1570731 | NCBI WGS metagenome assembly OGEQ01 (sample SAMEA2582132, study PRJEB24529) | metagenome | biome: Human gut stool | place: China | collected 2011
CCAGCTGCCCGGCGCGGGTGCGGTTGATGATGCCCAGCAGCTGGTAGATCAGGAAAGCAATGATGACGATATCCAGCAGATCGGCCAGCTTGAAGGTCTGGAAATTGGCGATGATCGAATTCAGAGTCATCAGAGTGTCTCTCCCGTTACAGCTTCTCGATCAGGGCGACAGCATGGGCGGCAATGCCCAGGCCCTCGCCGGTAAAGCCCAGATGCTCCTCGGTGGTGGCCTTGACGCTCATAGCATCCACCGGCATCCCGAAGGCGGCGGCCAGATTTTCCCGCATGGCGGGGATGTAGGGGGCCAGCTTGGGCTTCTGGCAGAGCAGGGTGGAATCGATGTTCACGATCTTCCAGCCCTTCTCCCGCATGATGCGTGCCACATGCTGCGCCAGCTGCAGGCTGTCGGCACCGGCGTAGGCGGGGTCGGTATCCGGGAAGTGCTTGCCGATGTCGCCCAGCGCGGCGGCACCCAGCACAGCGTCCATCACGGCGTGGGCCAGCACATCGGCATCCGAGTGGCCCAGCAGGCCCTTTTCAAAAGGCACCTCCACACCGCCCAGGATCAGCTTGCGGTCCTCGACCAGACGGTGAACATCATAACCATGACCAATGCGCATATCATTTCCTTCTTTCTGTTCGGCGCGGGGCAGATCCTCCCGCGTTGTGATCTTCAGATTGGCGTAATCCCCCTGGGTCAGCTGCACCGGGCGGCCGGTCAGTTCAAACAGGCTGCAGTCATCGGTGACCAGACGGGCTTTCTCCGCATCCAGCTCGTCCAGCGCGGCCAGATACGCCGCACGGTCGAAGCACTGGGGGGTCTGCACCGCATACAGGGTGCTGCGGTCAGGGGTATCAGTGACCATGCAATGCTCCGGCACAGTTTTACCGTCGCCCCGCACAGCCCGCTTGACGGTATCCTTTACCGGCACGGCGGGGGCGGCAGCACCGCAGGCAGCGGCTGCTTCCAGCGCCGCCGTGATAACAGCCTGACTGACAAAGGGACGGGCGGCATCGTGGACAGCCACCAGCTCTCCGTGGGCGGCCAGCACGCCGTTCTTCGCGCTCTCGGCGCGGGTCGCGCCGCCCTGCACCACCTGCACCGGCTTTGCGCAGGCCGCGGCCTGCTGTTCCAGAAATGCCCGGTTCTTCCCGGCCACCAGAATGATCTCGCTGACCAGCGGACACTCCGCAAAGGCGCGGATGCTCCGCTGCACCACGGTCTCCCCGCCCAGATCAAAGCTGAGCTTGTCAAACCCCATGCGGGTGGAGGACCCTGCCGCCACCAGAACGGCTGATACTTTCTTTTCCAATTTCTGCACCTGCCCTGCTCTTATTCTCCCGGGAAATACCACCCGGGGCACAGATAGAATAAACCATGTTTTATTATACCGTATCGCCCGGCAAACTGCAACCGATTTTATACAGCAAAAATGCCCCTCTGCGGCAGGGCAGAGGGGCAAAAACGCTTCTTTTTTCAGGAGATCACTTCAGGATGGGCTCGATGGCGGCAGCCAGAGCGTCCTTCTGTGCTTGGGCTTCCTCCAGGGTCTTGCCCAGGGTGGTGAAGTAGGTCTTGATCTTGGGCTCGGTGCCGGAGGGACGCACCACAACGGTCGCGCCATTTTCCAGCGTGTAGATCAGGACATTGGCGGCGGGCAGGCCGGTCTCCTCGGGCTTCTTGTAGTCCATGACCTTGACGACCTTGTGGCCGCCGATCTCGGTCAGGGGCTCGTCACGCAGCTTCTGCATGATGGAAGCCATCTTCTCCATGCCGGTCAGGCCGGGGAACTCAAAGCTGTCCACCTTGTTCAGGTAGCGGCCGTACTGTGCGTAGATCTCTTCCAGACGCTGCTTGATGGAGGAGCCGATGCTGCGGTAGTAAGCGGCCATCTCGCAGATCAGCATGGAGCCGATGACGGCATCCTTATCGCGGACATAGGGGCCTGCCAGGTAGCCGTAGCTCTCCTCAAAGCCGAAGATGAAGCGGTCCACTTCACCGGCAGCTTCCAGATTGGCGATCTGATCGCCGATCCACTTGAAGCCGGTCAGGACATTGCGCATCTCCACGCCGTAGTGCTTTGCCACAGCGTCGGCCAGCGGGGTGGAAACGATGGACTTGACCGCCACGGGGTTTGCGGGCATGGTGCCCTTTTCAATGCGTCCGGCGCAGATGTAATCCAGCAGCAGAACACCCATTTCGTTGCCGGAGACCAGCTCATAGCTGCCGTCCGGGCACTTCATGGCAATGCCCACGCGGTCTGCATCGGGGTCGGTGGCCAGCATCAGGTCAGCGCCGGTCTTGGTGGCCAGCTCCAAGCCCAGCTTCAGGGCCTCAAAGATCTCAGGGTTGGGGTAGGAGCAGGTGGTAAAGTAGCCGTTGGGGTACTCCTGCTCGGGCACGATGGTGATATCGGTGATGCCCATATCGTTCAGCACATGAGTGACAGGCACCAGACCGGAACCATTCAGCGGGCTGTACACCAGCTTCAGGCCGGCAGTCTTGCACAGGCCCGGGCGCACCTGACGGGCCTCAATGGCATCATACAGTGCCTTTTTGCAGTCATCGCCCACAAAGCGGATCAGGCCCTGCTCCACGCCCTCGGCAAAGGAGATGTACTTTGCACCGGTCAGCACATCCGTCTTCTGGATCTCATCGTACACGATGGCAGCAGCATCATCGGTCATCTGGCAGCCATCCGGGCCGTAGGCCTTGTAGCCGTTGTACTTGGCCGGGTTGTGAGAAGCCGTGACCATGATACCAGCATTGCACTGGTAGTAACGGGTAGCAAAGCTCAGTGCAGGCACAGGCATCAGAGCATCGTAAATGCGCACCTTGATACCGTTTGCCGCCAGAACGCCTGCGGCGGTCTTGGCAAAGATATCGCTCTTCAGGCGGCTGTCGTAGCTGATCGCCACAGTCTGGTTGCCACCCTGAGTCTTGACCCAGTTTGCCAGACCCTGCGTGGCCTGACGCACAACATAGATATTCATACGGTTGGTGCCAGCGCCCAGAACGCCGCGCAGACCAGCGGTGCCAAACTTCAAAGCCACAGCAAAGCGGTCCTTGATTTCGTCATCATTTCCCTCGATCTTGGCCAGCTCCGGCTTCAGATCAGCGTCTTCCAGCTCTGCAGCCATCCAGCGCTTATATTCATCCAAATACATCTTGCACACCTTACCTTTTGTAAATTTTTCCGCAAAAAAGAACAGGTTTGGTTAAACCTACTTATAATATAAACTCTCCGCGTCCATGTGTCAATTGCGTAATCTGCAACAAGATTTGCAGTTCAAAACCAGCATATGGCACAAAAATCCAAGTTTTTCCCGGTAAAGTCGGGAACCATCCCGGCCTCGCCTGCATTTTCCAGCAGTTCATAACTCTGGCCTGCATCGTCCAGAACGTCCAGCCACTGCTCCAAACCGACGCTGTTTTCACACAGGTAGCGCAGCAGCTGCATTGCCCGGGCAAAACTGTCCTGCAGCAGCACCGCGCTGCGGCGTACCCGGCCATCCTGTTCCTGCCGCAGCTCCATTACAACGCCCTGCGCAGCGGCGGCGCCGCAATATACAAGGGTGTGGGCATGCTGCAGCCCTTCCAGTTCTGAATATGTACGGATATAGCGGCAGTATTCTTTGCTCATCATGGAAAACTCTCTCCTCTCTATCGCATTGACATCTTTCCTGCCCTTTACTATAATGAATTCAGAAGTATTTTTGTGTCGAAGTATGACATAATCATCCAATATTTTCCACTTTTGCCAATTCTTTTCCGTCATATCATCCGCTGGGATAAGGGAGAACAACATGTATTCTGTTACCAGAAGCTTTGGTCTGAACGGCCTGAGCGGCTTTGCCGTGGCAGTGGAGGCCGACATTTCCGGCGGTCTGCCCGCCTTTTCCATCGTGGGCCTGCCGGATTCCGCTGTGCGTGAAAGCGCCGACCGTGTGCGCGCCGCCATCAAAAATCTGGGCTTCAGGTTCCCGGACCGGCGCATTACCATCAATCTTGCCCCGGCGGACGTGCGCAAGACCGGCCCGGTGTACGACCTGCCGCTTCTGCTGGCAGTGCTCACTGCCAGCGGCCAGCTGGAGGATGTGCCTGCCGACGCGGCATTTCTGGGCGAACTGGCACTGGACGGCACCCTGCGGCCGGTTTCCGGCGTGCTGCCCATGGCGCTGGCTGCAGCAGAAAATGGCACCCACGCCCTGTATGTACCTGCCGAGAATGCCGCCGAAGCAGCCGAGGCCTGTGCCGACAGCATGGCCGTCTACCCCGCCCACACAGCACGCGAAGTTGTAGATGCCCTGCGCGGCATCTCCCCGCTTGCCCCGGCGGCTGTTGTTCCCTTTGACCCTGCAGACGCATGGGCACAGGTGCCGGATTTTGCGGACGTGATGGGCCAGTCGCTGGCGCGGCGGGCTATGGTCATTGCTGCTGCAGGCGGACACAATGTCTTGCTCATTGGCGCACCCGGCACCGGCAAATCCATGCTGGCAAAGCGTCTGCCCGGCATCCTGCCGCCGCTCACCCGTGAGGAAGCCGTGGAGACCACTAAAATTTATTCCATTGCAGGGCAGCTGCCGCAGGGCCGGGGCCTGATCTCTGCACGGCCTTTCCGCAGTCCGCACCACTCGGCCAGTGCCGCGGCTCTGGCTGGCGGCGGCGCACAGTTCCGGCCCGGCGAGTGCAGCCTTGCCAACTGCGGTGTGCTGTTTTTAGACGAATTGCCGGAGTTCTCCCGCGAGAGTCTGGAAGTGCTGCGCCAGCCGCTGGAAGACGGCCAGATCACCGTGAGCCGAGCGGCAGGCAGTGCCACCTATCCCAGCCGCTTCCAGCTGGTAGCCGCCATGAACCCCTGTAAGTGCGGCTACTACGGCCACCCCACCCGGCAGTGCACCTGTTCGCCCAGTGCTGTGCGGCAGTACCGCAGCCGTGTGTCCGGCCCGCTGCTGGACCGCATCGACCTGTGCGTGGAGATGGACCCCATCGCCTTTGACGAGCTGCACGCCGTCGTCCCTTCCGAGAGCAGCGCCGATCTGCGCAAACAGGTGCTTACCGCCCGGGCCATTCAGGCAAAGCGCTATGCCGCCCCGGGTTTTGAGGGTGTGCTCTGCAACGCCCAGCTCACCGCCGGGCAGGTGCGGCGCGTCTGCCGCATGACCCCCGCCGCCGAGCGGCTGCTGCGTGCCTCCTACGACGCTTTGGGCCTTTCCGCCCGCGCCCATGACCGCATCCTTCGGGTGGCCCGCACGGTGGCCGATCTGGCAGGCAAACAGCTGCTGGATGAGGACTGTGTGCTGGAAGCCCTGCAGTACCGGGCACAGGAAAAAGTGGAAGTATAAGAGCTTCTCCGTCTTTGCTTCGCAGATCCGCCTTCCCCGAAAAGAGAAGGGTTTGTGCAGCTTACCGTTACGCGCAAAAAAGCCATCTGTATCTTTCCAAATGCTCAATACGAGCAGAAGATCACAGATGGCTTTTTATAATTGCTTTTTAGAATCTGCGCCATGTATCCGGCAGGAACAGCACCAGCATCGGGAAGATCTCCAGACGGCCGGCCAGCATGTCAAAGATCATCACCAGCTTTGCGGGGTTCGTAAAGCTGCCAAAGTTCATCATGGGGCCTACCTGCGCAAGGCCCGGGCCGATGTTGTTCAAAGTAGCTGCAATGGCTGTGAAGTTCGTCACCATATCAAAGCCATCCAGACTGATGAGCAGGAAGGATACCACGAAGATGAAGAAATACGCGCCCATAAACACATTGGTGGTGCGGATGGTCTCGTGGTTGAGCAGCTTGCCGTCCATGCGGACGGGGGCCACCACCTGCGGGTGCAGTGCCTGCTTGAGCTCCTTGCCCAAGGTCTTGCCCAGAATGAGGAGGCGGCTCACCTTGATGCCGCCGCCGGTGCTGCCTGCGCAGGCACCAATGAACATGAGCACCACCAGAATTTCTTTGGAGAGGGTGGGCCACAAGTCAAAATCGCAGCTGGAAAAGCCAGTGGTCGTAATGATGGAACCCACCTGAAAGGCTGCCTGACGCACCGCTTCGCCAAAGCTGTTATAAAGGCTGTAGATATTGGCCGTGATAATGCCAATTGCCACCAGAATAATGGCGAAGTAGCCGCGCACTTCCTCGCTGATGGCGCGGTTGAATTTGCGCAGCAACAGCAGGAAGTAGGCATTGAAGTTGACACCAAACAGGATCATGAAGATGGTTACGACCCACTGGATGTAGGGAGAAAAGCTGGTAAAGCTGTCGTTCTTGAAGCCGAAGCCGCCGGTGCCCGCCGTACCGAAGGCCGTGAGCATGGACTCAAACAGCGGCATGCCGCCCAGCAGCAGGAATACCACCTCCAGCACGGTGAGTGCAAAATAGATGCTGTACAGGATCTTTGCGGTAGACTGCACCTTGGGCACCAGCTTATCCACCTGAGGGCCGGGGCTTTCTGCCTTCATCAGGTTGACGTGGGAGCCGCCGGTCAGGGGCAGCAGCGAGAGCAGGAACACCAGAACGCCCATGCCGCCGATCCAGTGGGTGAAGCTGCGCCAGAACAGGATGCCCCTGGGCAGGTCCTCCACAGCGGGCAGGATGCTGGCACCGGTAGTGGTGAAGCCGGAAACGGTCTCAAACATGGCATCCACCGGGTTGGGGATGCTGCCCGTGAGCACAAAGGGCACCGCGCCCACCACACTGATGAGCAGCCAGCAGAGCGCCGTAGTGGCAAAGCCCTCCCGCATATAGAAGATCTGGCTCTTGGGCTTGATGCGGTGGAGCAGAGCGCCCGCCACCGCAGAAAGCGCTGCCGTGAGCAGGAACACGCCCAGCACCATCCACTCACCGTAGATCAGGCTGGCCATGGCAGGCAGCAGGAGCAGCGCAGCTTCGCAATAGAGGATGTAGCTCAGCAGCCGCAGAACAATCGCATAATTCATGCCGCGCCTCCGTTAATCTTCCACGATGTCCCGCAGGTCATGCAGGCCGTGCTCCAGCGTGACCACGATGACATTGTCGCCCACCTGGATCTCATCGCCGCCGCGCGGGATCTTGATCTCATTGCCGCGGGTGATGCAGCAGAGCAGCAGGTTCTTTTTCAGGTGGAGCTGGCTCAGGGGCACACCGGTGGCGCGACTCTTCTCATGGACCGTGAATTCCAGCGCCTCCACGCGGTCGTCCAGAATGCGGTACAGGGTCTTGATGTTGCTGCCTGCCTCGTTCTGCAAAGCGCGCACATACTGCACGATGTAATCGCAGGTCATGTACTTGGGGTAGACGATGCTGCCCAGATCAAGCCCGGCCAGGATATCGTCAAATTCCAGGCGGTTGATCTTGGTGACCAGCTTGCCGTTGGAATGCTTCTTGGCAAACAGGGTCAGCAGAACATTTTCCTCGTCGATGTTGGTCAGGGCCACAAAGGCCTCGGTGGAGGTCAGGCCCTCGGAGAGCAGGAACTCGCGGTTGGAGCCGTCCTCACACAGGATCTGTGCCTCGGGCAGGGCCTGGGCCAGCACATCGCAGCGGGCGGGGTCCCGCTCCACGATCCGCACCCGGACATGGTTTTCCAGCAGCTCCTGGCTCAGATAGAAGGCAATGGCACCGCCGCCCACGATGAGGGCATTGCGCACCGGGCGCACAGCCAGATGGATGCGCTGGAAGAATTCGTGGGCCTTTTCCTGCGTTGCAAGGAAGGTGACCTGATCGCCGGTCTGGAGCACAAAATTACCGTTGGGGATGATGACCCCGCCGTCGCGCTCCACGGCGCAGACCAGGATATCGCTCTTGAGCCGGGTGGGGATCTCCCGGATGGCCACGCCGTCCAGTGCCTGTGCCTCAGTCAGGGTAAACTTGATCAACCGCACCCGGCCTTCCGCAAAGGTATCGATCTTGCTGGCACCGGGGAAGCGCAGCAGGTGGGAGATCTCCCGCGCCGCCGCCATCTCCGGGTTGATGATGGCCGAAATGCCGATCTGCTTTTTGATGAAGTCCAGCTCATGGCTGTAGGATGGGTTGCGCACACGGGCAATGGCGTGGCAGTGGCCCGCCTTTTTGGCAAACATGCAGCAGAGCAGGTTCAGCTCGTCCGAGCCGGTGACCGCAATGAACACGTCCGCCTCCTCGATCCCTGCCTCGGACAGCGTTGTGATGGAGGAGCCGTTGCCGGTAATGCCCATCACGTCATAGGATTCGCTGATATGCTCCACACGGGCCTTGTTGGTATCGATGATCGTGACATTGTGGCCTTCCTCGCTGAGCTGTCGTGCCAGCGCTGTGCCGACTTTGCCGCAGCCCACCAGAATGATCTTCATAGAAAATGTCCTTTCCGTCCCTCCCGCCTTGCGGGAAAGATGCTTTCTCAGTAGCGCTCCACGCCGTCCTTGGTGACAAGGGCGTAGACCAGCGGGGCCTCCTCGGGCTTTTCCGCACCATAGACCAGACCGCTGCGGTACTCCGCAGCAGCGGCCTCAAACTTATCTGCCGCACCGTAGAAGGTGGCCAGGCTTTCGCCCTTGTGCACATAGTCACCGCGCTTTTTGTGCAGGGTGATGCCGGCCGCAAAGTCCAGCGGGTCTCCCTTCTTCTGGCGGCCAGCGCCCAGCAGCACACTGGCAGAGCCGATCTTCTCGGCATCGTTGGCCACGATGTAGCCGTCCTGCTCAGCCAGCAGCTCAAAGCTGGCTGCGGGCTGCTCAAACAGGCTGTAATCGTCCAGCACACGGGTGTCGCCGCCCTGGGCCGCAAACATCTCCTTGCACTTGGCAAAGGCAGAGCCGTCCGCGATCACAGCCTGTGCCATGGCACGGCACTCCGCCGGGGTACCCTTGCCTGCCAGCACCAGCATATTGGCGGCCAGCTGCAGGCAGACCTCGGTCAGGTCGGCAGGGCCCTTGCCCTTGAGCACGTCCATGCTCTCCATGACCTCAAGGCTGTTGCCGATGTTACGGCCCAGCGGGGTGTCCATATCGGTGATCATGGCGGCCACCCGGCGGCCATGGTGGGTGCCGATGGACACCATGAGCTTTGCCAGCTCGATGCTCTGGTCCACGGTCTTCATAAAGGCACCGGTGCCGGTGGTCACATCCAGCAGGATGGCATCGGAGCCGGAGGCCAGCTTCTTGGACATGATGGAAGAGGCGATCAGCGGGATGCAGCTGACCGTGGCGGTCACATCCCGCAGGGCGTACATCTTCTTATCCGCCACGGCAATGCCCTCGCTCTGGCCAATGACCGACAGACCGATCTTGTTCACCTGGGCAAAGAACTCCTCCTGCGAAAGGGCAGTTCTGGTGCCGGGCACGCTCTCCATTTTATCAATGGTGCCGCCGGTATGGCCCAGGCCGCGGCCGCTCATCTTGGCGATCTTCACACCGCAGGCCGCCACCACAGGGGCGATCACAAGGGTGGTCTTATCGCCCACGCCGCCGGTGGAGTGCTTATCCACCTTGATGCCGGGGATGGGGGAAAGATCGACCATCACGCCGCTGTGGGCCATCACGTCCGTCAGCTCGGCTGTTTCTTCGTTGGTCATGCCGCGCAGGTAGACCGCCATCATCCAGGCAGCCATCTGGTAATCGGCCACCTCCCCGCTGACAAAGCCGTTGACAATGGCTTCCAGCTCTTCCCGGGTGTGGGTACCGCCATCGCGCTTTTTCGCGATCAGATCATAAATACGCATCGCAATTCTCCTGTCTGACAGTATGACTTTCAGTAAATTCCATTATAACAGACTTTTTGACAAAGGCAATCCACATTCCGTCTCCTTTGTCGGGTTTTGAACACCAAGGGCGCAGCTGCCCGGAAAAGCAGCTGCGCCCTTGGAACAAACCTCGCTCAGCGGGAACCCTTGTCGTAAGGGATACCCTCAGCCTTGGGGGCCATGCTGTTTTTGGAGGTAAAGGCCAGAATGATCATGGATGCGATGAACGGCATCATGTTATAGATGTTGCTGGACCAGTGGAGCTGCGCCAGGAAGGTGGAGTCCGCAATGTTTGCCAGGCTCTTGAACACGGCAAAGAACATGGCGGCGGCACAGATGTTGAAGGGCTTCCACTGGCCAAAGATCATAACAGCCAGTGCAAGGAAGCCCGCGCCAGCCACGCCGACCTCAAAGTTCCAGGTCTGCACCGGGGGCACGATATATGCCAGACCGCCGATAGCGCCCAGCGCACCGGAAAGCAGCACACCCGCGTAGCGCATCTTGTAGACGTTGATGCCCAGCGAACCCGCCGCCTGGGGATTTTCGCCGCAGGCGCGCAGGCGCAGGCCGAAGCGCGTCTTATAGAGCAGGATCGACAGGATGATGAAAAGCAGGATGCAGACGTAGGTCGCAAGGTAGACCTTGTTGACGAACGTCTCGCCGAAAAAGCCGAGGTCGGTGTTCTTGTCGATGCCGAGCGTAGACTTTTTGATCATGAACCAGCTCGCCGCGTCGCCCGTGAGCATCTGCAGCGTATTCTGGTTGGCGATGATGCGGATGAAGAACAGCACCAGTGCGGGGGCCATCAGGTTCAGCGCCGTGCCGCCGATGGTCTGGTCGGCACGCAGGTTGATAGAAGCAAAGCTCAGAAGCAGCGAGAACAGCGCGCCGAAGGCCGCCGCGACCAGCATCGTGAGGAGCTCCACGCCCTGTAGCGCGACCCAGTTGCCGCTCTGCTTGAGGGAGAGGATGGCATCGCTCGTCTGCAAAATGCGCACGAACCAGACGCCGATGAATGCGCCGAAGACCATGATACCTTCGAGCGCCAGGTTGATGATACCGCTGCGCTCGGCGAACACGCCCGCAAGCGCCACGATCATCAGAGGGACGGCATAAATGAGCGTCTGCTGAATGAGGAATGTCATTTCGCGTCGCCTCCTTTCTCCGTTTCCGCTTGTGCACCGGCTGGCGCGGGAACTGCCGCCGGGGCGGGCTCCGCGGTGGCATCCGCGCCGTCGTCCTTCTTTTTGCCGAGCTTGCCGATCCACATCTTGATGACCAGCGAGAAGGCGCTGAGATACACGATGACGGCGATGATGACGTTCGTGATGTACTCGTTATAGGCCGTCAGGTTCGTCAGCTGCAGGCCCGAGATATCGAGCATCGACATGAACAGCGCCGTGAAGATGATGCCGATGGGGTTACAGGAGGCGAGCATCGCAACAGGGATGCCGTTGAAGCCGATGGCAGGGAGCGACTGGTACGTGGACCAGAAGAACTCTGTGTTGCCGGAGAGATAGTAGAGCGAAGCGCCCGCCGCGCTCAGTCCGCCCGCGATCGCCATGGAGATGACGATGTTGCGCTTGTCGGCGATACCGGCGTAGCGCGCGGCATGACGGTTGGAGCCGCAGGCTTTGAGCTGATAGCCGAACGTCGTCTTGGACATCATCACGTAAACGGCGATTGCAAAGACGATGGCGATGAGGATGCCGCCGTTGACCTGGGAGTTCGGGAAGAGCTTGTCAAGGCCCATCTTCGCGGTGGCAACGCCGTTGTAGGTCGTCTTGTAGATGTAGCCGGTCTTGGTGGACTCGGTGACGTTCTTAAAGTTGCTGATATCAAAGAGCCACGTGACGAGGTTCGCCGCGATCCAGTTCGTCATGATGCAGGCGAGCACCTCGTTGATGTTGAGCAGGGCCTTGAAAAGGCCGGGGATCGCGCCCCAGACCGCGCCCGCGAGCGTGCCGCCGAGAAAGGCGAGCAGCCAGATGAGCGTGGTGGACATCGTCTCAGACGGAAGACCGAGGGCGATGGAGAGCGACACGAGCGTACCGATGAGGTACTGGCCCGGCGCGCCGATGTTGAAAAGGCCTGTTTTATACGCCATGCCGACGGAAAGGCCCGTCATGATGAGCGGCGCGGCACGGAAGAGCATGTTGCCGATATTCGTCGGGTTGAAGCCCCACGTCAGCGTGCCGGAGGCGTCGCGTCCCGTGGAGAACAGGCCGCCGAACACGATGCGGATGCCGTCCCACGCCGAGGAGAGCGAGAGGTTCGGGCTCGTGAGGCCGACGATCAAAATGACGATGCTGCCGACGGCGAGGCCAATCAGGATCGAGAGGACGGACGCCGCGACGGTCTTAAAGCCTTCGCTTTGCAGGAAGTGTTCTTTTTTCATACGGCCGCCTCCTCCTTCGCCATGCGCTTGGCGCCGGCCATGTAAAGGCCGAGCTCTTCGACGGTGGTTTTCTTCGGGTCGAGCTCGCCGACGATCTCACCCTCATACATGACGAGGATGCGGTCAGAGAGGCTCATGACCTCGTCCAGCTCGAGCGAGACGAGCAAAATCGCCTTGCCGCGGTCGCGCTCGGCGACGAGCTGGCTGTGGATGAATTCGATGGCGCCCACGTCCACGCCGCGCGTGGGCTGGGCGATGATGAGCACGGGGGAATCAAACGAAAATTCGCGCGCGACGACGACCTTCTGCATATTGCCGCCGGACATGGAGCCGACGGCGGTGTCGATGCCCGCGCCGCGGATGTCGAACCTCTCATAGACCTCCTCCGCGTAGCGCTCGATGGAGCTGCGCCGCTGATGAAACGCGAAGCCGCTGAAGGCTTTGTCGCGCTGCTTGCCCATGAGAAGATTGTCCGTCACGCTCGCGCTCCGGCTCACGCCGGTGGCGAGACGGTCCTCGGGAATGTGGGAGAGCCCGACCTTGCGGATCTCGCCCGCCGTTTTTCCGGTGACGTTCTGCCCGCAGACCTCCACCGTGCCGCGCTCGACGCGGCGCATACCGGTGATGGCCTCCAGAAGCTCGCTCTGGCCGTTGCCCTCGATGGCGGCGATGCCGAGCACCTCGCCCGCGCGGACGGACAGGCTCAGACTGTCCACGGCGACCAGCCCGCGGTCGTCGCAGACGGTGAGGCCGGAGACTCTGATCTGTTCCGCGCCCGCTTCGCCGGCCTTTTCCAGCCGGTCGTAGAGCACCGGGCGGCCGACCATCATCGAGGCGAGCTTTTTTTCGTCCACGTCGCAGGTGTTCTCCACACCGATGAGCCTTCCCTTGCGCATCACGCCCACGCGGTCGCTGATCGCCATGACCTCGTAGAGCTTGTGCGTGATGATGATGACCGTCATGCCCAGCTCGCGCACCACGCGGCGGATGACGGCGAACAGCTCATCCGTCTCCTGCGGGGTGAGGACGGCGGTCGGCTCGTCCAGAATGAGAATGTCCGCGCCGCGGTAGAGCGTTTTGAGAATTTCCACGCGCTGCTGAAGGCCCACGCCGATCTCGCGCACCACGGCGGCGGGATCGACCACGAG
>OGEQ01002293.1_pt1 | contig 13166 bp, 6 predicted proteins | sample 1570731 | NCBI WGS metagenome assembly OGEQ01 (sample SAMEA2582132, study PRJEB24529) | metagenome | biome: Human gut stool | place: China | collected 2011
CTTGACAAGTTTGACTATCCCTTCCAGTGTTACTGAGATAGGTGAGTCTGCCTTTGAGGGTTGCAGTGGCTTGACAAGTTTGACTATCCCTTCCAGTGTTACTGAGATAGGTGAGTCTGCCTTTAAGGGGTGCAGTGGTTTGACTAGCTTGATAATTCCTTCCAGTGTTACTTCGATAGGTAGTTATGTTTTTGAGAATTGCAGTGGTTTAACAAGTATTACTATCCCTTCCAGTGTTACTGAGATAGGTGGGGCAGCCTTTAAAGGTTGCAGTAGTTTGATAAATTTATATTATAAAATAGATGAAAAAATAGAGACTTATTTACGGTATGGTCATCTTTATATAAATGTAAAATGTGGAATTGAGTATTATCTGAATGATAAGAAAATAACATCAGTAGCAATACCTTCAACCATTACAAAGTTGGGAGAATATGCTTTCCAGAATTGTAGAGATTTGACCTCTGTTTATGTAAGTTGGCAATCCCCTATTTCAACAGGTTCTGCTTTCTATGGAGTAGATATAAGTAAATGTACTCTATATGTTCCACAAGGAACAGAACAAGACTATTGGCTTGCTCCTGTATGGGGCGATTTTGGAAAGATAGTAGAGTTCGATGCAACTGGCATTGATAAGGTTACAACCTCTACTGATGCCAAGGAGCTCTCTCGCTATTCAGTAAATGGTCAGCGATTGTCTGCTCCAGCCAAGGGCTTGAACATCGTGAAGTATAGTGATGGTAGTGTGAAGAAAGTTGTTGTTCAATAAATGACGACAGGCATCTTGTGATGCTATATGGGAGCACTGTGGCCTACTAGGTGCTCTGCCGCATAGATACCGTAGGCAGGTGAAGACCTATTTTAAACTAACCCTAAAAAGCGAAGACAATGAAAAAGTCAACGTGGATTAAGGTACTTTTGTTGGTGGCCTTAATGCTGATATTCAGTTTGAAGGCTTACTAACAGAAGCTTTCATTGGGGCACGAGTAATCGTGCCCTTTTTCATTCTTTCCTTAGTACAAACATTTTAAATTAGTGATTTTGGAATAACTAACAGAGAAATTACTAAAAATAAAAAAGAGCGGGAAAACAACCGGGGGTTAACAGAGTTAACAGTTAACAGTTGTTTTTCTGCTCTTTTTAATATGATTTTACCACAATTCTGCTGGCGACAGATCCTTGTCCTTTCTGCCCATCAGATAGTAATCGGCAAGGAACTGAAGGTTTGCCTGGGTAATCTTCAAGCCTGCCTCCTTTACGTATCGGCTGGTGAAGAGGTTGGCATCAGGCAACATGTTGTTGTCTATCAGCTTGCACACAATCTCGTAAGGGAATGGGCGACCGTTGCCGCTGATGATGTTGAAACCATCAACCTCCGCACGCTCAGCGTTGTAATATGGATTCTCTGGAGCTGCAATGCAATGAGCCATACCGAAACAGATGTTGATGCCCGTATATGGACTTCCGCAAACGATGATTCCCTTCTCGTATTTTGGAGGGAACTTGATGTTGGCAGGTAATTCGAAACCTACCTCCTGCAAGAACTCCTTCAGGGTCTTGACATCCTCCAGGAAGATGAACTTATCCCCGAAATCCTTCGCCTTGAGCAGGTTGTAATCGTGGATAGGCTGCTTGCGGTTCAGGCGGTCTTTCTCAGCCTCAATCTGCTCCTTGTTCTCCTCGTAAGGAGGGTTCAGCAAGGCACCCGTCTGCCACCAGTCACCACCGAAGTAGAAAAGGTTGGTAACAATCAGCTGTTCGCCGCTGAGGAATGCGCTCGCATCCTCGATGTTGGTAGAATCCTTGCGCACTCTGAGCAGATTCTCCTCATCTGCATCATCCTTCGAAGTCTCTTCCGAAGCATCATATACATCTTTCAGATAGAAGAAGTTATCATCCTCCTTGATCATCTTGAAGGCACGGGTACTCTTGTAGTCGATGTCTGTCCAGAGCTTGTGGGCAGGATGATGTTCGCTCACCTTGGCAAGCCATTCGGCAGAGGTGAGGGCAAGCAGGTTGTTGCGGCTGTTCATCGTCTGTTCTATCTGGATAGAGTAGGCGATGATGTCGTTGAAGCCCTGTGGAGAGTGGGCGAGGCGCTCCAGCTCCATCTGAAGGCGGAATCGGTTGCCCACGTTGAAGTAGCAGCCATAGTGGAACCAGGCCAGTGCATCGCGATATTCATAGAACTTATCCTCATCGGTAGGCAGTTCGCAGAGGAACTCATAGAGGCGGTCGTTCTCTGGTGCCGTTTCATACTCCTTGTCGAGCACATTGTAAGCAAGCTTTGCAGCCAGCTCTATGGTGCTGAAGAGGAAAGGCACAGCTTCCTGCACATGACTGCTCTGCTGATAATGGTGCCAGCAGAGGAACTTGATGTCGGCAAAGTTGATTTCGTCCGGGTCGTATGGAGGCATATTTTCGTTCAGGGTATTCTGGATGAAATCGTCCTCGTTCTCATAGAAAGGGATGTAGGAGCCGTAGCGTTTCTTGCATTCGGCAGTAAAGGTCTTCCAGATGCAGGTGCCCGAGATGATGTCCTCGAAGTAGCCGGCTATGCTGAGTGCAAGCTGCTTGGCTTCCTCCACGTTTGGAAACTGGTGGGTAAAGCATGCCTCGTCAAGGGCGTGATATATTTCGTTGGCAAGTTCTGTGTAGTACTGGTCAACGTCGTTTGGCTTCTCGTATGGATGCATTGCCATCCACTCTTGGGTGAAAATTACCTTTTTCATATCGTTTGATTCTTTGTTGTTTCGAGGTTATAACGGATGCATCGTATAGGTGCGAGGGTCGTTATTCTCGTTGTTTGTTATTATCAATTGTTAGTCGTTCGGCATAGAATGTCGCCCGATTTATCTGTAAAGATAATGCAAAGATAATGATTTCTGCGCAAAAAATGCAAGAAACTCGCATTTTTTTCGTATCTTTGCACCCGAATTTAGGCAATCTTAATAAAAGCGTAGGATTGCCGCAAGCGTTTCGGAAGGATTTTGCACCCTAATTCATGGCTGGGAGGGTGAATTCGGCCTTCCATTTTGATTATAATGAATTAAGGTTAAAAAGATTTGAAGACATTTGAAGAATTGGGCGTGAGCGAGGAGATTCGCCGTGCCATCGAAGAGCTTGGATTTGAAAATCCAATGCCAGTTCAGGAAGAAGTTATCCCATATTTGCTTGGTAATAAGAACGACGTGATTGCGTTGGCGCAGACCGGTACGGGTAAGACTGCATCTTACGGTATTCCGGTAATCCAGAAAACTGATGCCAGCAGTAAGCAGACACAGGCTATCATCCTCAGTCCTACACGTGAGCTCTGTCTCCAGATAGCAGACGATTTGAACAGCTTTGCCAAGTACATCGACGGTTTGCATATTGCCGCTGTTTATGGCGGTACCGACATCGGAAGCCAGATTCGCACCCTGAAGCATGGTGTGCAGATTATCGTGGCTACCCCTGGCCGTCTGCTCGATTTGATTAATCGTGGCGTGGCTCAGTTGGAGAACGTGAACAACGTGGTGCTTGATGAGGCTGACGAGATGCTGAACATGGGCTTCTCTGAGAGCATCAATGCCATCTTCGAGAACGTTCCGGAAGATAGAAATACTCTGCTCTTCTCGGCTACCATGAGCAAGGACATCGAGAAGATTGCCCTCAACTACCTGCACGACCACAAGGAAATCGTAGTGGGTTCGCGCAACGAGGGTGCTGAGCATGTAAACCATATCTACTATCTGGTAAATGCCAAGGACAAGTATCTCGCCCTGAAGCGCGTGGTGGATTTCTATCCACGCATCTTTGCGATTATCTTCTGCCGCACCAAGCTGGAGACTCAGGATATTGCAGATAAGCTGATTAAGGATGGTTATAATGCAGAGGCGCTGCACGGCGACTTGAGTCAGCAGCAGCGTGACCTCACCATGCAGAAGTTCCGCAATCATACCGTTCAGTTCCTGGTGGCTACCGATGTGGCTGCCCGCGGTCTGGACGTAGATGATCTGACTCACGTTATCAACTATGGTTTGCCTGATGATGTGGCAAGCTACACCCACCGAAGCGGCCGTACGGGTCGTGCCGGAAAGAAGGGAACATCCATCTCTATCATCCATACCAGAGAGAAGTTCAAGGTTCGCCAGATTGAGAAGCAGATTGGCAAGGACTTCGTGGACGGCGTATTGCCTACCCCAGAGGAAATCTGCAAGAAGCAGCTCTTCAAGACCATGGACGACATCATGAAGACCGATGTGGATGAGGATCAGATTGAACCATACATGGCTGAAATCAACCGCCAGTTTGAGTACATCGACAAGGAGGACATCATCAAAAAGATGGTAACCATCACCTTCGGTAAGTTCCTCGATTACTATAAGAACGCTCCTGAGATTATCAAGCCAGAAACCGGCAAGGGTTCCCGTGGCGGCGAAGGCCGTGGAAATCGTGGCGAGGGCCGTGGCAAGGTTTCCAATGGTCGCAGAAAGCATGAGACTGAGGCTGGTTTCAAGCGCCTGTTCATCAACCTGGGTAAGGCTGATGGTTTCTATCCGGGCGAAATCATGCAGTATCTGAACAAGCACGTGAAGGGTCGCCAGGAGGTAGGTCACATCGACCTGCTGAGTAAGTTTGCCTACATCGAGGTGCCTGAGGAGGATGCGAAGCGCGTGATGAAGGCATTGAACGGTACTGAGTACAAGGGCAGAACCGTGAGATGTAACGATGCTGATGAGGAAGGTCATGGCAGAGCAGCCCGTGGCGGTCGCAGTTCTGAGGGCAGAGGCGGTCGTTCTTCAGAAAGAGGCGGACGCAGCCGCAGAGGTTCTTCTGATGATGCAAGAGACTCTCGTGATTCTCGTGGAAAGGGAGGACGTGGAAGCCGTGGCGAATCTCGTGGCGGAAGAAAGTCTCGCCCTCAGGAGGATACAGGCGATTGGCGCCAGTTCTTCCAGAACAACGACAACGTGAAGTTCAAGGGTGAGGAGCCAAACTTCGAGGAAGAAGGTTGGGCTCGTCGCAGACCTAAGAAGAAGTAATTTTAGACGACGATATATAATAAAGGTGAAAACCTGCATCAAAGGGATGTTTTGATGCAATATCCATATTTTGCGGTAAAAATACAGCAATTTCTTTGGTAAATTGCGGTGTTTTTACCGCAATTTTTGTATATTTGCAGCCGTAAACATCAAATTTATTGTATCTTTATACGCAATTTTAACCCTAAAAGATATTCTGTAATAAGTAAATGAAGAAATCTATTCTTATCGCTTGTCTGGGACTGGTAAGTCTGGGCTTGCAAGCACAGAGCATTTCGCTCGCTGGTGAGTGGAATGTAGAGTTGGGAAAGAGCGGTAGCGCTTTTGCCAAGAGTAAGCGTGCCTCGCAGGGTGAGGTGAAGCGTGCCATCCTTCCCGGTACCATCGATACGAACCGTCTGGGATTCGCTCCGAAAGATATGATGGAAACAACGCATCTTACGAGACTCTATGCCTATAAAGGAGCTGCAAGATATTCCAGAACCATCAATATCCCGAAGGACTGGAAGAAGAAGCCGGTAGAACTCTTCCTGGAACGTACCCGCCCGACATGGGTGTATGTGGATGGAGAACTGGTGGATTCCTGCAACTTCATCTCTACTCCTCAGCGCTATCTTCTGCCAAAGAAGGTGAAGCCGGGCAAGCATTTCCTGGAAATCGTGGTGGATAATGGAAGAGGTGTTCCTGATCAGGTTTACGGCTCCAGCCATGCTTATACAGAAGATACGCAGACCAACTGGAATGGAATTATCGGAAGGATAGAACTCCAGCTAGCCAGCTCTGTAGAAAGCAAATCTGCAGAAACTCTAACAGGAGCAATCCCTAGCCGTTCTGTAGCTTCTCCTTCCGCCCTTCAGATGCCTGATTTCGCCAAGGATTTTCATATCAAGGGCGCCCACTTCTACGCCAATGGTCATAGGATATTCCTCCGTGGCAAGCACGATGCGGCTGTATGGCCGCTGACGGGACATGTGGAAATGAGCGTGGAAGGCTGGATGAAGTATCTCGGAACCTGCAAGGAGTATGGAATCAATCATGTGCGCTTTCATTCCTGGTGCCCACCGGAGGCGGCTTTCGTGGCAGCGGACAGCCTGGGAATCTATCTCCAGCCGGAACTTCCTTTCTGGGGTTCTTTTGACAAGAAGGATGAGAAACTCATGACCTTTCTGCATCAGGAGGGAGTGAATATTCTGCGGGAGTATGGTCATCATCCTTCTTTCAGAATGATGGCGCTGGGTAATGAACTCTGGGGCGACATCGACAAGATGAAGGAGTTTGTGGATGATTTCCGCAAGATTGCGCCAGATAAATACTATACCTTCGGCAGCAATTACTATCTCGGTTATCAGGGAATAAAAGAAGGAATGGATTACTTCACCACTTGCCGCATCGGAGGCGAGGGATGGGGCAAATACAATACCCATACCCGTGGTTCCTTCTCGTTTGCCGACGCTTACGATGGAGGAATGATCAATCATTTCCATCCTAATTCTACGATGAACTTTGATGAGGCTTGCGATAAGGCAGGAATCCCAATCATCTCTCACGAAACAGGCCAGTTTCAGACCTATCCTGATTATCGGGAAATGAAGAAATACACCGGAGTGCTTCATCCTTATAACTTTGAAGTGTTCCGTCGCAGGCTGGCTGCAGCCGGAATGCTTTCGCAGGCAGATGATTTCCACAAGGCTTCGGGCTTATGGAGCGTGAAACTCTATAAAGCCGATATAGAGATGGATTTGAGAACCCGGAATATGGCGGGTTTTCAATTGCTCGATATTCAGGATTATCCCGGTCAGGGAAGTGCTTTCGTAGGCATCCTGGATGCGTTTATGGAGAGCAAGGGAATCACTACGCCCGAGGAATGGCGCCAGTGGTGCTCGCCTGTGGTTCCTCTGCTGGAAATGAAGAAGTTCTGCTTTGAGGATGGTGAGAAGATTCAGGCTAAGGTTAAGGTTGCCAACTATGGCGGTTCTTCGCTGAAGGGCAAGAAACTGAAGTGGCATCTGGCTGCCGAGAACGGATTGTTCTGTATGGATGATGGAACTTACAGCACCAAGGATGGTGAAGTGAGAAAGAATGTGGGCGACTTGATGGCTGAGGATGAGGGAGTATTGAACATCTTTTCATACGATGAAGGTTTGGTGGATGTGGGTGAACTGAATGGTGTTTTCCACGTGCAGAAACCTACCAAGCTGCTTCTTACATTAAACATTGAAGGAACAGAGGAGAGAAACTCCTACGAACTTTGGGTTTATCCGAAAAAGACGATGGAAAAGAAGGGCGTCATCATAGCCAAGGATTTGAATGATGAAGTGGTGAAAGTCTTGGAAAAGGGCGGAAAGGTGCTTTGGATGCCTACGGCTTCCAGCCATTTCGTGGCTGCCGATGATACGCTTTCGCAGGCAGATAATGCTACTCCTTATACTGTTGGCGGACTCTTCCAGACCGATTACTGGAACTATCGCATGTTCAAGACCATCTGTGAGAACAACAAGAAGAAGGTTTCTCCAGGAACCCTGAGCATTCTGACGAATCCGGAACATCCGATATTCAAGGGATTCCCTACGGAAATGCACACCAACTGGCAATGGTTCCCTGTCATCAAGGAATCGCATCCGCTGGTGCTTGACAACTTCGCCAAGGATTATCGCCCGATAGTTCAGGTGATAGATAATATCGAGCGGAATCATAAGTTGGGTTTGGTGATGGAATGGAAGGTGGAAGCCGGAAAGCTTCTCGTCTGCATGAGCGATTTGGAAAAGGCTGCCAAATATCCGGAAGGCAAGGCTTTCTATCAGAGTGTACTGAACTATATGCGCTCTGCCGATTTCAATCCATCTGCAGAAATAACGGTGGATGAATTGAAGAAGAAACTTGCCGAGAAGCCTCGTCAGGTTTCATTGAAGGAGCTGAATAATATCTCGCAATATTAATAGAAATTCTGTAAGTTGCGAATCTGTAAGATAAAAATAAACTGAAAATCAGCAAGATAACAAGAATAGAAAGACAAAATAAAACAAGAGCGGAAAGCCAGAAGTTAACAGGTTAACAGTTAACAGCTGATTTTCCGCTCTTTTTATATTATCCTGAGATTAATCTTTATCCCAGGATAAACCTTTATATCATCTCTATTGATTTAGAGATAGGAATTACTTTGCATTGATCTCCTTCAAGAGGCGGTCTGCGTGTCCCCACTTATCCATCAGGTAGAGCACATAGCGAATATCTACACCAATGCAGCGAGCCAGGCGCTTGTCGAAGTTGATGTCAGAGCTGAGGCTGTCCCAGTTGCCATCGAAGGCAAGACCAATCAACTCACCCTTGCCGTTGAACATAGGGCTACCAGAGTTACCGCCGGTAATATCGTTGTTGGTGAGGAAGCAGAGCTGCATCTTGCCAGTCGTCTTATCCTGATACTTGCCGAAATCCTTCTCAGAGAGGAGCTCGTGCATGATAGGCTCAGCGTAGTAATCGATTACCTTGTCGCCCTTCTTCATCTTCTCTACGATGCTCTCGGCTGTGGTGTAATAACCAGATGGCTTGCCACCGAGGTCGAAACCGCCTACCTGACCGTAGCTCAATCGCATGGTGAAGTTTGCGTCGCTGTAGTGAGGCATGTCTTCCTCCATACGGAGCTTGGCAGCGCAGAGATACTTCTCCTGCTCGGCGATGCTGTCGTTGATGCTGCCCATCTGAGCAGCGAAATCACCATATACATCGTTCAGATCCATACCGAAGCTTACGCCTGGATCCTTCTCATATCCCTTCTTGTTGAAATAGAGCTTGGCGCCCTTCTTCATGATGAGCGACTTCTCCCAGAGATAATCCACATACTTGGCGTAGTTGCCGCCAAACTCAGCGTCGATGGTCTTGTAGAACTTAGGCAACCACTTGGCATCTACGTGCTCCTTGTAGTTCTTCAAGAGGGTAGCGAGCACTTCCTTATCGAGCGCCATATCCCATTCTGCAGAGTTATCTTCAAACTCATGATACTGCTTCTTCTTGTTCTTCTCAGGACCCTTCACTTCCATGTTGGTCTGGAGCTTGATGGCACGGGTAGAGAACTCGATGTTGCTTCTTCTGGTGAAAGATTCAGAGAAGTTGGTCCAGGCATACTTCACGTCTGCGCTCTCCTTGTAGAGTTTGGCGAGCTTGTCGAAATCTACCTTGTGGGCGAGGTCGTTGGCAGCCTTGGCTGTATCCTGCCAAGCACGGAGACGGGTTTCGTACTCACGCTTCAGATTAACGATGCCGATAGAGTCGATACACTTGTTCATACCGATGGCATTCTTCCAGTAGTTGGAAGAGCTGGCGTATTTGCTGTCGTACTTGATGCGGACAGCCTCGTCGGCACGCATGTGCTTCTGCATCACCTCCTGCTTTACGCCACGAACCTGGGCACGAGGTGCATTCTCAGCATCGCGCATGGTCTGGATTCCGTAGCTTGAAAGATAGCGCTCTGTGCTGCCTGGGTAACCCATGGTCATCGCATAGTCGCCATCCTTGTAACCCTGGAGAGAAACCTGAGCCCAACGCTTAGGATGATAAGGCACATTGTCCTTGCTGTAGGCAGCAGGACCATTGGTCTTAGGGTCAGCATAGATGCGGAATACAGAGAAGTCGCAGGTCTGGCGAGGCCACATCCAGTTGTCTGTATCGCCACCAAACTTACCCATAGACTTTGGCACGGTGAAAACCAGACGCAGGTCGGTGAAGTCGCGGTAAGTAGTAGCGTACCACTTGTTGCCCTCGTAGAAAGGCTGAACGGTGATATGGAGGGTAGAATCGTTCTTCTTCGCCTCTTGGGTCATCTCATTCTCCAGAGAATCGATGAGTTCATCACGCTTTTTGTTGTCGAGTTTCTCGTATCCGAGGCTCATCACCTTATCGGTTACATCCTTCTGTTCAACCATGAAGCTTACGAACATATTCTCGTTAGGCAATTCCTCTGCGTATGATTTAGCAAAGAAACCGTTGAGCATATAGTCGTGCTCCACGGTAGAGTGGCTTCTGATAGCCTCGAAACCGCAATGGTGGTTGGTAAATACCAAACCGTCTGGAGAAACGACTACGCCCGAGCAATAGCCAGAGAAGTTTACCACAGCATTCTTCAGGGCGTTCTCGCCGTTGTAGAGCTGGTCGTAAGTCATACTGAAGCCTTCGCGCTGCATCATCTCATACACAGCGTTAGGCAAGTTGTAAATCGTCCACATTCCCTCGTCAGCGTGAGCGGTGTTGATTCCGCAGAACGCCATGATAGAGGCGATAAGGACCGTTGCTTTTTTCTTCATTACTTGTTTTCTATTTTTATTATGATGTTATTTATTCTTTTTCTCATACCCTTCTTTCCAAGTCTTTGCCAGCTCTGTCATCCGATATTGCTGGCGTGGATGTCTTGGGGTGTTTGGATATTTCATCTCCAAGGCTCCTTCGGCTAGGGCTGGGGTAATGTATTCCTTTCTAAATCTTGTTCTGTTCTTTAATCCAAACAGGTTCATTATATCACCGATGGATAGATAATCTTTATTTATACGTATAATGAGTTCTTCTACTTGGGACGAACTTGGGACGAACTTGGGACAAGTTTGGGATGAACTTGGGACATTTTCTTCTCCTTCTTTATTTATGAAGTTTTTTTTCTGTCCACTTCCTGTTTGGGAATTTAAGTTCGGCTGCTCTTTCCAATCATCAGTCGGCTGGATATGCAAATATCTGTTCTTGAGAACCCAACCATCTTTTAGGAGTAAGTTCCTGAAGAAACGAACCAGGTAGATAGGAGAGTAATCTATGCCTTTCTGAATGTTTCGATAGTTGGCACGAACCAGGGCATTGCGGAAATACCAGGAGTGTTTGGCAAACATTTCGTTGTTCACTTCATATCCTAACGAACGGAGATATTGGATGGTGAAAATTGCCGTGGTTCGGGTGTTTCCCTCTCTGAATGCGTGGATTTGCCAGATGCCTGAAATGAATTTGGCAATATGCTCAATCTTCTCATCATCCGTCAGACCTTTATATGAGAAGTTCTTCTCCTGCTCAATATCCCAGTCCAATGCTCTTCGCAAGTCTTCCCAATTCAGGTAGTTTACGGAATCTCCTTCGAGCACCCATTCTTTCTTGGAAATATCATACTGGCGGATTTCTCCTGCGTGCTTGAATACTCCCTCGAATATTCTTCGATGCAGGGAAACATATCCGTTGGTATTGAAGGCAAAGGTCTTGCTGGCGAGAATCTTCGCGATGTTAGCTGAAACCTTATCTGCCTCTTCCTCTTCTTCGTCCTTAGGTGTGCGGACCGTCTTGCTCTGATAGTAAGAGTCAATCAGTTTTCTGGTTTCGTCCAGAGAGATTTCCCCTTCGATGTTTCGCTTAGCCACATCTATGAGATACGCCGACGGTTGCAGCCCATCTACAGCCTGCAATCCGATAGCCGTCTTCCAGTTCTCGGCGCTTTCCTTCTGCGAAGGTTCTCCTTGTCGAAGATATTCATCGAAGGATGCGAACTCGTTGATATTATCTTTATTCATAGATGTAATGCTTGATATTTAACTTTGCAAAGTTACGACTATTTCCCGAATTTTCCAAGGCTTCGCTTGATTTTCTTCATAATTCGCCTTTTTGCTGATAACATTCCTGGTGATAGAACCTCTTGCTCCAGCATATCCAGAGCCATTCTTAACTCTTCGAGGAGTTCGGGATAGTACTTCATCTGCTCGTAGGCGAGCTTCATGCAGTAGCAGCGGATGGCGTAGGGCTGGGAACAGGCTGTAATCTTGGCGATACAGAAATCGATGAAATCAGAACGGAGTGATTCTTCCTCGAATGGCTGACGGAGAAGGAGTTGGAGCATCAGGCGGCGCTTGGTCTCATTTTTCTCTACGAGAACTCGGTCTATTAAGTCATCGTGCTTGGCATAGAGCCACTCGTTGTTCTGCATGTCGAAATGAGTGAATACCCACAGGGCATTTGTGGATATTCGCTCGTCCTCATCAAATGTTAGTTGATAAAGATGAGCTTTTTTACGGTTATTACCATGGGTAAGAATACAAATCTCATAGATGTCATCCATGCAAAGTTTCTTATTCAGTTTCTTCCTCATGCTTCTATGGCTTATTTGATGATGAAACTCTTCTCTACCTTGTGTTTAACAAATTCTCTAGCTGCGAATAGTGGTACATTTTCCATCCATTTTTGGTCTTGGAAACCTCGCATGGAGAAACGGATACCTTTGAGATGATAGGAGACAAAATCGTGAGTGATAAATGCTGCTAGTGATTTTGCCTTTACATTCTCCTCAGCCTTTACTTCTATTGGTAAGATTTCGCTGCCGGCTTGTACCATGAAATCAATTTCTTGGGTAGAGCTTGGCTTACTGTAATAATATATGGGTAAGTAAGGAAGAGATTTCAGCTGTTGAAGCACGAAATTCTCAGTAAACGCCCCCTTGTATTCGCTAAACACGTTGTTGCCAATGAGAATCTGGTCAGGTTGTGCCATTGTGAGTGCTCCCAACAAACCTACATCAAGCACATATAATTTGAAAGCATCCATGTCTGCATAGAATTTTAATGGAGATTTGGCATCTCTTGTTCTTTCTACCTTATGGACGAGTCCTGCGTCAATGAGCCATTGTATTGCAATCTCGAAATCTTTAGCCCTAGCTCCTTTTCTTATTGCACCATAGATGAACTTCTTGTTCTCGCGAGCCAGTTGGGCTGGGATTGATTGCCATACCATTCTTACTCTTTGTGTCTGTTCTTCGGTGTGTTTGCTGATATCTGCCTCGTATGCATTCAAGATGTTTTGTTGAATTTGCCTTACTTGCATTGGGTTGTGATTTTGTGTAAATTCCAATACTGCTTCGGGCATACCTCCAACAAAGTAGTATCGTCGAAGGTATTCTATGAATTTTGGGGCGAGGCTGTTGATAAGTTCCTTATCTCCGCTTTGCAATAAATCCAAAAGTTGTTTCTCTCCATTGGCAAGTAGAAATTCCTCATAAGTCATGGGGTAGAGGTGCATGATGTCAACTTTACCGACAGGGAAGGATTCTCCTTTCATGTTCATGACACCGAGCAATGATCCTGCTACGATGATATGCAATTCTGGCTTGTCTTCACAGAAATATTTCAGCGAGGA
>OGEQ01002297.1_pt1 | contig 13139 bp, 9 predicted proteins | sample 1570731 | NCBI WGS metagenome assembly OGEQ01 (sample SAMEA2582132, study PRJEB24529) | metagenome | biome: Human gut stool | place: China | collected 2011
GCGCAGCTGTCCACAAGCTCCGTCTATATCAGAGCCTCTTTCCCTTCTAATAGTAACATTTATTCCGTTTTTTTCAAGTTTATTTTGAAATTCCATCGCTTTTTTGCTGTCTGGTTTACGGAAATCCCGTTCTTTGATCGGATTGACCGGAATCAAATTCAGATGACAGTTACGGTGTTTCAATATCCCGGTCAGTTCTTTTACATCATCCGGTCCATCATTCACGCCTGCCACCAGGCTATATTCAAAGGTCACTCTGCGCCCGGTCTGCTTGTAATAATCATCACAGGCTTCCAGTACTTCTGAAAGTTCGTATTTATTCGCGATCGGCATCAGTTTTTTACGCTTTTCCTGACTGGAACCATGCAGTGACAATGCAAGAGTAATCTGAAGTCCTTCCCCTGCCAGTCTGTGAATATTTGGTACAATTCCACAAGTGGAGGCGGTAATACTTCTCTGGCTGATATTCAACCCATGTTCATCACTAAGCATATGTATAAATTTTACAAAGTTATCGTAATTATCCAAAGGTTCTCCTGTTCCCATAACAACAACATTGGATACTCTTTCGCCTGTCATCTTCTGGATCTGATAAATCTGTCTTAACATCTCAGAAGTTGTCAGATTTCTCTCAAGCCCATCCAGTGTAGACGCGCAGAATCTGCACCCCATCCTGCAACCGACCTGTGAGGAAATACATACCGAATTGCCATAATTATATTTCATAAGAACGCTTTCGATTCGGTTTCCGTCCTCTAGCTCAAACAAAAATTTTTCTGTCGGATCCACCTTGGAGATCTGATGGGCGACCACTTTCACTTTACGGATTTCATACGCCTGATCAAGTTTTTCCCGAAGTGCTTTCGATAAGTTTGTCATCTCATCGAATTCTTCTGCCAGTTTTTCATGAAGCCATGCATAAATTTGTTTTGCACGGAACGGTTTTTCTCCGATGCTCTTTATCTCATCTTGTAATTCATCATAGTTATAAGATACGATGTCTCTTTTCTCCATGATCTTGCTCCAATCTATTGTTTTCTAAATTCAGCAATATAGAATCCATCCCCCATATCGCTTCCCGGCAGCATCTGTTTTTCCCGGATTTTTTCAAATTCCGGAAAGTTTTCCACAAACCATGCCGTGTTATCCTCATTTTCTTCCCGATTAATTGTACAAGTGCTGTACAGAAGTTTTCCTCCTGGTTTTACATAATTATGGACAACTGTCAGAATCTGTCTCTGTAAGTCCGCAAGTCCTTTCGTCATCTCCACTGTCATCTTACTCTTCAAGTCTGGTTTTTTACCAAGAATTCCAAGTCCCGAACATGGGAGATCTGCAATCAATATATCTGCTTTTTCATAAGACGCCTCATCATTGATCGTCGCATCCTGGCATACAGCCTCTATGTTATTAAGTCCGCTTCTTTCAATATTCTCCTCAATCAACGCAACCTTGTATTCGGTCAGATCTCTTGCTTCCACATACCCGGTTCCAGACAACTTTTCCGCAAGGTGAATTGCTTTTCCTCCCGGTGCTGCACAGACATCGATCACATAATCTCCTTCTTTCGGATCTGCCCATTCAGCCACCTGCATGGAGCTGATATCCTGAATATAGAAATATCCTTTCTGAAATGCCAGAAGTCCTGCCAGATAATCATATCTGGTCAGTTCATATGCATAAGGAAGTACTGGGTGTCTGCGATAGACTACACCATCTTTTTCTAATTCTTTTTCAAATTCTTCCTTTGAAACTACAGCTGTGTTACGTCTGACTGTTACTGGACGCTCTTCAAGAAATGCTTTTCCCATCTTCTCTACTGTCTCTTTTCCATATACCAAGACCCACTTTTCTACCATCCACATTGGCAGAGAATATCTCACGGAAAGACAGGCAATTTCATTGGAAGGATCCGGATATGAAACCTTGTCCAGATTTCTGCTGATATTACGAAGAACTCCATTTACAAACCCTTTTAGATTCACAAATCCTTTTTTGCCTGCAAGTTTTACCGCTTCATTACACACCGCACTGTCCGGTACGTGATCCATATATTTTAACTGGTAGACCGAACTTCTTAAAATCGTGCGGATCACTGGTTTCTGTTTGTTCACTTTTACTTTTGAAAATTGATTGATGATATAATCAATCTCTATCTGACGCTCAAGCGTGCCCTCCACCACTCTCGTGATAAATGCACGCTCTCGTTTTTCCAAATACTGATATTTATCAAGAACATTTTTCAGGGCTATATGACTGTACTCCCCGTCTCTTGTAATTAAGAGCAGCGTCTCCAGTATGATTTCCCTTACATTTACCTGCGTTGCCATGTATCTATCCTCATTTCCTTTTTATTAACTATATCTTCACTCAATCACACCATCTTCACGACTACTCTTATTCATTTTAACTAATCTCTTCAATGTCTAGTCGTCTCTTCTGTCACCTGTCAGGATCAGGATTCGCAGAAGCTGAAGGATTGCAGAAGCTGCGCCTGCAACATAAGTAAGTGCTGCTGCTGTAAGAACTTTCTTTGCTCCTTTTACTTCATCTGTTCCAAGCATTCCGGAACTTCCAAGAATCTTTATCGCTCTTCTGGAAGCATTGAATTCTACCGGAAGTGTTACGATCTGAAACAACACTGCCAGTGAAAATGCCAGAATACCAAGATTCAGTAACACTTGGGACATCTGGGAATTAAAGAACAATCCCAGAAGGATCAGCGGCCACGCAATGGTACTTCCAAAATTGGCAACCGGAACAAGTGCACCACGAATCTGTAGCGGTGCATATCCCACCTGATGTTGGATTGCGTGTCCGCACTCATGTGCTGCTACTCCGACCGCTGCCACCGATGTCTGTCCATAAGTTGCATCAGAAAGCCGAAGCACTTTCCCTCTCGGATCATAATGGTCTGTCAAATTACCGGATATCCTCTCAACCCGGACATCATAGATACCAGCCCTTCTCAGGATTGTCTCCGCAGCCTCTCTTCCTGTCATACCAGAATGACTTCTCACTCTGGAATATTTATTAAATGTTGAATTCATCTTCGCAGATGCAATCATGCAGATGACTACGCCGATCAGAACAAGTACATAGGTCGGATCAAAATACATTGGATAATACATAACTTTCTACCTCCTTTATCCTTTAGGGGTATTATATATGAAAAAGACGCAAAAACACGTCTTTTCATACTTTCTTAACATTTTTTTAGAATTTCTCCATATTCCAGGTGATTTCCTCTAAGGAATGCGCCTGCATCCATACGTTTTTTGCCTTGAAGCTGAAGTTCCTCAATCTTCAGAAGTCCTTCACCAGTCTGGACATAAAAACTGTCTTTTTCCACTTTTACAATCGTTCCGGCTTCCTGGTCTGTATTGTCTTCCACGACATCTGCCTGCCACAGCTTAATCACTTTATCATTCCAGTGTGTGTAAGCACTTGGCCATGGGTTTAAACCTCGGATCAGGCGCTCAATCTGAACAGCCGGATCATTCCAGTTAATATTACCAAGATTCTTATCCAGCATCTTTGCATATGCAGTCGTGCTCTCTCCCTGCGGCTCCCATGTAGCTGTCTTATCTTCCAGACATTTCAAAGTCTCTACACAAAGCTTTGCTCCTGCCTCTGCCAGTTTATCGTGCAGGCTTCCACCAGTCTCCTTTGGATCTAGCGGGATTTCTGTCTTTAAGATCATATCTCCTGTATCCAGGCCTTCGTTCATCTGCATCGTTGTCACACCGGAAACCTTCTCACCATCAATGACTGCCCACTGAATCGGTGCAGCTCCTCGATACTTTGGAAGTAAAGATGCATGGACATTAATGCAGCCATAAGGTGTCATCTGTAGAATTTCCTTTGGAAGAATCTGCCCAAACGCAATAACAACCATAATATCTGCGTTATATTTTTTCAATTCTTCAATACATTCCGGCTCCCGGATCTTTTTTGGCTGATAAACCGGAATGTCCCGGGCAAGAGCTGCTTCCTTGACCGGCGTATACTGCATCTTGCCGCCACGACCTTTCGGTTTATCCGGCTGTGTCACTGCAAGAACAACCTCATGTCCGGCTTCTGCAAGCGCCTCTAATGTGCCAACAGAGAAATCCGGTGTCCCCATAAATATGACTTTCATCTATTCCTCTCCCTCTTCTACATTGTGAATACCGCCTTCGACAAGATCTACATACATTTTTCCATCCAGATGATCGATCTCATGGCAGAACGCCCTCGCCAGAAGTCCTTCGCCTTCCATCTCAAACTCATTCATATCTTCATCCAAAGCTCTAACTTTTACATAGTTCGGTCTTGTCACCTGTCCACATTTTCCAGGTACACTTAAGCATCCTTCTTCTCCTGTCTGCTCTCCGGAAGTTTCCAAAATCTCCGGATTGATCAGTATGATCGGACCTTCCCCTACATCAATCACTACAATTCTTTTTAACACTCCGACCTGTGGTGCTGCAAGTCCGACTCCCATAGCCTCATACATGGTATCTAACATATCCTCGATCAAAATCTTTGTACGGATACTCATCTTTGTTACTTCTTTACAGTGTTTGGTCAAAACATCGTCCCCAAGCACTCTGATTTCTCTGATTGCCATAATCTTTTTTCTCCTTTACCTGCTACATTCTATCTTATGACGCCTGTGGATTGTAACCTGCTTTGCATCGGCATCATGTCTTCACTCTGATAATCTTATTATTACGGATTCATATCAAACTGTATCTTCAATGACTGAAAGCCCCGATTGATCTCAATGTATTTTTCCATCCGATCCTTCACCGCCATCAGGATTCTTTCATCTTCACTTTTCAAATAGATGACCTTACGGTAAATATCATTGATTTTTCCTATGCCTGGACTTGCTGGTCCAATGACTGCCATCGGTGCCTCTCCAGATGCCCGCACTGCAAAATCTTTCAGGTATCCTGAAGCTTTCGTAAGAAGTGCCTCGTCTGCCCCTGAGGCATAAATTGCCATCAGCCCGGCAGCCGGTGGATATCCCATAAGTCTCCGGTAACTGATTTCTTCTTCATAAAAACTTTCATAATCCTGCTTTGCGGCATTTACAATACTATAATGCTCTGGACTGTATGTCTGAATCACAACCTCTCCCGGAAGATTCCCTCTCCCGGCACGGCCTGCAGCCTGCACAAGAAGTTGAAATGTACGTTCTCCGGAACGGTAATCGTCCCCATACAGTGACATATCTGCCGCCAGAATTCCAACCAGTGTTACCCCAGGAAAATCATGACCTTTCACAATCATCTGCGTTCCAATCAGAATATCTGCTTCTTCATTTGCAAACGCTGACAGAATCTTCTCATGCCCGTCTTTATTCTTTGTCGTATCCAGATCCATACGCAGGACTCTTGCCTGTGGAAAGCGCTTCTTTACCAAATCCTCTACCTGCTGCGTTCCCATGCGGAATCCACCAATATAAGGTGAACCACAGGACGGACAAGTTTTGATCATCCTCTCCTCATGCCCACAGTAATGACAGATGAGCCTGCCTCCTCTGTGCTCTGAGAGCGAAACATCACAATGAGGACATTTTACTACATATCCACAGGACCTGCAAGAGACGAACCCCGCATATCCACGCCGATTGAGGAAAAGCATCATCTGGTGGTGCTCACTTAAACACTTTTCCATAAGTTCTGTCAGTCTGTCACTTAAAATACTACGGTTTCCATTCTTTAATTCTTCCCGCATATCGACCGTGTATACCTTTGGCATCACTTGCCTGGTAGCACGGTTCTTTAATTCCAGCATCGTGCAGCTTCCGCCCTGGCACCAGGAAAATGCTTCCACAGAAGGTGTTGCTGAACCAAGTACGACACTTGCCTGTTCAATCTGTGCACGGCGTATTGCAGTCTCCCTTGCATGATATCTTGGCACCTGCTCACTTTTATAAGTAGGTTCATGCTCTTCATCAATCACGATTAGTCCCAGATTGGAAAATGGTGTAAAAAGCGCAGATCTAGGTCCAATCATCACATCCACTTCTCCACGTCTGACACGCTCCATCTGATCAGAACGCTCTCCCTGGGAAAGTCTGGAATTCAAAATCGACACCCGGTTTCCAAATCTGGCATAGAAGCGCATCACCGTCTGATAAGTCAGCGCAATCTCTGGAATCAGCATAATTGCCTGTTTTCCCTGACTGACCACCCGACTGATCATCTCAATATAAACTTCCGTTTTCCCACTTCCGGTTACGCCATAAAGCAGATATGTTCCGTAATGTCTCTGACTGTAATCTTTCCAGAATGTGTCGATTGCCTGCTGTTGTTCTGGTGTATGTGTAAGTGGACCGAAATCTTTTTTCTGGTAGTGTATCGGATTACGGAAATTCTCTTCTTCCTGAATCTCCAATACTCCCTGCTCTTCCAGAGAACGAATGACCGAAAGTGTGACATTTAACTTCTTTGTAATGAGCTCATAGTCCTGCTGCGGCTGATCTAACAGCCCTGCCAAAAGCCTTGCTCTTGCCTTTTGGTTCTTGTGCAGATAAATATCTAACTGCTTCTTTCCTTCCTCTTCATTTAAAAGAAGCTTCACCTTGCGTTTGTGCTGGATCCGCTCTTTTTTCTTAATAGGAAGTACCGTCTTCAATGCCTGGATCATAGTTCCACCATAGTATTCTCGGATCCATGCAGCTAGAGCAATAAGTTTTGACTCGATTTCCTGATGGTTTTCTTCAATACAAAGAACTTCTTTAATTTTTGCGAGGTCGTAATCTGTTTTTTCAGAAAATCCTATCACATATCCATGAGTTTCTTTATTCCCTTTGCCAAATGGAACTATAACTTCCATTCCAACTTGAAGCACCCCCTCAAGTTCTGGGGGGATGCGATACTGAAACACTTTATCTAATTTTTCATGCGTAATATCAATAATAATATCAGCGAACATTACTCTCCTTTAAGTTCTTCCAATACTTCTTTAATCAGGACTCTCTCATCCATGTCATATTTCACGCCTTTGATTTCCTGATATGTCTCATGTCCCTTTCCAGCCAGCACAATGACATCACCCGGACGTCCATGCTCGATGGCATAACGGATTGCCTCTTTACGGTCACAGATGTCGATATATTTTCCATCTGTCTTTTTCATACCCACAATGATATCATCAATAATTGCCTGTGGCTCTTCGAATCTCGGGTTATCTGAAGTAATGATTGTAAAATCAGACAGTTTTCCGGATACCTCTCCCATCTCATAACGTCTTGTCTTAGAACGGTTTCCGCCACAGCCAAATACCGTCACAATACGTCCCGGATTGTAATCACGAAGTGTGTGTAACAAACTCTCCAGTGCCATAGCATTATGCGCATAGTCAATCATAAGTGTAAAATCATCGGATACCTTGACCATCTCAATACGACCTTTGACCTTTGCGACTTTCAGTGCATTTTTGATTTTCTCGATCGGTACATTAAAATGTCTGCATACTGCAATAGCTGTCAGTGAATTGTACACACTGAATTCTCCAGGAATGTCGATTTCCACATCAAAGTCCATCAGTCCTGTCACATGGTACCAAACCCCAAGATATCCCGGTCTTGAGATGTGCTTCACATTGATTGCACGAAGATCTGCCTTCTCCCCAAATCCAAATGTCTCAATTTCGCAGGTTGCACCTTTAAATACATCTTCAAACCACTTGTCATCTACATTTCCAATTCCAACTTTGCACTGTTTGAACAGAAGTCCTTTACAGCGCTTATAGTCCTCAAAATCTTTATGCTCATTCGGTCCAATATGGTCTTCTCCAAGATTTGTGAAGATTCCGATATCAAACATAATCCCTGCGGTTCTGTGAAGCATCAGTCCCTGTGAAGAAACTTCCATAACCACACAGTCACATCCGGCTTCCACCATCTGTGCAAAATACTTCTGAATCGTGTAAGACTCTGGTGTTGTATTATTAGATGGAATGGTCTTATCTCCGATAATCGCCTCAATCGTACCAATCAATCCGACTTTGTGTCCTACTTCCTCCAGAATAGCTTTTACCATATAAGTTGTTGTCGTCTTACCCTTGGTACCGGTAATTCCAATGGTCTTAAGCTTTTCAGCCGGATATCCGAAGTAGGCTGCTGACATAAGTGCCAGTGCGTATCTTGTATTTTCTACTTTGATAACTGTCAATCCCTCTGGCACTTCCACATCTTTTTCCACAATAACCGCTGCAGCACCTTTTTCTGCTACATCTTTTACATACTGATGACCATCCGAGACAGCACCACTGATACACACAAACACACTGTCCGGTACGACCTTTCTGGAATCATTGACAAGTTCTGTAATCTCTATATTATCACTGCCCGCGACCACCTTGTAATCCAGACGCTCCAATAACTTTGTTAATTTCATTCTCTACGCCTCCTGATCATATTTTCAAGAATACTTCCTTAAATACCTATTTAAATAATACAAGGTACCATGGAACACTTTCATTTTATTATATACCACCCCTTAGACGAAAAGCAACGAATTCGTAAATACATCTCGAACAAAAAATTAAATTTTTCCTGCTTTTCTCTAACCATTTTTATGATATAATAGAAATATTAAGGTCAGAGAGTTTTACAAAATATCATTTTTCTGATATCTATGATATCAGTTTGGAAAGAGGCTTTTATTATGTCATTAGCGAAAGCAAAAAAATATCTGGAAGAAAAAGGTTATGTAGACCATATCATCGAACTGGAGGATTCCAGCGCAACAGTAGAGCTTGCAGCGCAGGCACTTGGTGTAGAACCAGGCATGATTGCCAAAACATTATCTTTTTTGATCGGTGATACCCCGATTTTGATTCTGACGGAAGGAACAGCAAGAATCGATAATCACAAGTATAAAGATACATTTCATACAAAAGCAAAAATGATTCCATTTGATGACGTTGAAGCATATATTGGACATGCTCCGGGCGGTGTATGCCCATTCGGCATCAAAGAAGGAATTCCTGTTTATCTAGACGAATCCCTGAGAAAATTCGATATTGTATATCCAGCAGCAGGTAATGACCACAGTGCAGTCAAACTTACAATTGCAGAATTAGAATCAGTCTCAGTTGCAAAAAAATGGGTCGATGTCTGCAAAGAATAATGTCAGGATATACGATTGTGATGCACAGAATATTTTGTGAGTATCACAGTGAAAAATCTTTAATATTCTATTAATTTAAAGGAGTTATATTTTATGAACGCATATGAACGATTACTGAAATATGTGGTAATTCGCACACCGAGCAATGAGGAAAGTGAGACAACACCTTCTTCCCAGTGCCAGTTTGACCTGGCAAATGTTTTAAAAAAGGAAATGGAGGAATTAGGCATCTGTGATGTAACATTGACAGATACATGCTTTCTGTATGGAAAGATTCCGGCAACTCCAGGATGTGAAAATGCACCTGCAATTGGTTTTATTGCACATATGGATACGGTTTCCGATTATTGTGACCATGATATAAAACCGATGATTACAGAGAATTATGATGGAGAAGCCCTTGCACTTGGCAAAAGTGAACTTGTCTTAAGTCCGGAAATGTTTCCGCATCTGAAAACACTAAAAGGACGCACATTGATTACGAGTGATGGAACAACCATTCTCGGCGCTGATGACAAAGCTGGTATTGCAGAAATTCTGACTATGGTTGAACGAATGAACAAAGAGAATATATCTCATGGCCCGCTTTGCATCGCATTTACCCCAGATGAAGAAACTGGAACTGGTGCAGCGCATTTTGATGTTGATAAGTTCGGTGCTGATTTTGCATACACACTGGACGGAGATACAGAAAATGAAATTCAGTACGAGAATTTTAATGCATGCGGTGCTTTGGTTGAATTCCACGGAGTCAGTGTACACCCGGGATCTTCCAAAGATACGATGGTCAATGCCAGCCTTGTTGCCATGGAATTTGATTCTATGCTTCCCAAGGGCGAAACCCCTCGTGATACGGAAGGGTATGAAGGTTTTTATCATTTGCTCAATATGGAAGGAGAATGTGCACTTGCAAAACTTCATTACATTATCCGTGATCATGATGTAGAAAAGTTCAATCAACGCAAAGAAATAATGAAGCAGATTACAGATGATCTGAATAAAAAATGGGGTAAAGGAACGGTAGTTCTCACATTAAAAGATCAGTATCGCAATATGCGTGAGGTAATTGCACAGCATATGCATCTGATTAACAATGCGAAGAAAGCATGTGAAACAGTCAGACTTACTCCGCAGTGTCTGCCAATACGTGGCGGTACAGATGGATGCCAGCTTAGTTTCCGTGGGCTTCCTTGCCCGAATCTTGGAACTGGTGGGCATGCATATCACGGACCGTATGAACATATTACAGTAGAAGGTATGGATAAGGCTGTTGAAATGATTACAGAACTGGTGAAAATATATAGCATACAATATAAATAATATTAAAAAAGTGGGGAGTGTTTCTCTCCATTTTTATTATTATATATAGTTTTAGCTAATACTCTGCAAGGAATAGATTTTAAAATTAAAAAACCCGATATCGGATCCGAATAATTCATTCTGCATACATTATTTATGTTATGATTTCTCCATTCTCCTTCCATATAACAACTTCCAGTTCCTCCTGCAACATGAATACTACCTTCAGCCATAGGGCAAATTCTAACTTTAAATTCTTCTTTACCAAATACTGTTTCAACGATTGCTTCTTCTCCATTTTTCAATCCATATTTTTTTGCATCTTTTTCTCCAATATCTATTGTTGGAACACGCTCTTTCATCGCGATTTTTTTTATTCCTGGTCCAAATGAGCAAAACCTTAATCCACTCCTGGCAGCGGTTGTCATTATTAATGGATAGTCGTCCTTGCTTCCAAGATTTTCTATACTTCTTATATCCTTATACTCTGGATATGGCGTATAACTATATTGTTGAATATATGTAGAACATATTTCAAATTTTCCAGATGGCGTTGGAAAACCTGGTTGTCTATCCGCTCTTATTTTTCCTGTTTTATATTTGTAATATGTTATTTTTTTCTCTTCAAAAACGCCATATTCATTTCTAATTAAATTTTCCAGAAGCTCCTTATCTCCTTTGCACATCCATAATAACAATTCTTCCTTTGTTTTAGGATATACATCTCCAAACCCCATATTTTCTGCAATTCCCTGTAAAATAAATACATCTGCTTTTGCTTCTCCCAATGGCTCAATCATTTGTTTTCTTAATCGCATTCCGTCTCTTATATTAACTATCGATTCATACTCATAAAACGTTGTTGAGGGCAAGATAATATCCGCATATTTTGCATCTTCTGACATATATCGTTCTAATACAACAAAACATTCTAACTTTTCATACACCTCATGCCATAGTTGTTGATTTGGATACATAATAGCTGGAGAGGCACCACAAATCAAAAGTCCCCTAACTGGATAAGGAGTTCCATATAATACAGCATTTGGTACTTTTGTAAACTGTCCCTTTCCTGTTATTCCACTAAATAGTGGAAACTCACTTGAACCTATTGCCTGATTTGCAGATTTTAATTCAAACACTGTGTAATCAGACCCTCTAAAACAGATGCCCCCTGGTACATCTATTTTTCCTGTTATCGCCCATAGAATTTGAATTGCTCTGTTATTTTGAACACCACTTAACTGATATTCCAAACCGGTATAGGAAACTAATGATATTTTTGTTGTACTACAAAAAATATCCGAAATTTTATGCATAGTCTCCTCTGAAACTCCAGAATCATACGACATTTTTTTCAAATTTACTGTTCGAAGATAATTGGCGAACTCTTCAAATCCTGCCGTGTAATTTTCAACAAAATCTTTATCATATCTACCGCTTTCAACAATTATTTTTAACATTGCTATTGCCAAAGCACCATCAGATCCAGGAATAATAGGAATCCAAATATCTGCTAATTCTGCTATTCCTTCCCCTCGTGGATCTATTACAATAATAAGGGCTTTCCTTTTTTTTGCCTGTATAATTTCTTTCATTACTCGCATTGAGCCTGCATCTGTTTTTGGATTTTTTCCCCAAACAAAAATAATATCACTATTAGGTATATCAGAACACAACTCCGTTGCTGGAACTCCATAAGTTAATATGGATGCTAGTTTATTCGATGAAGTATTGCAAATAGAGCCACATCCCATATCATTATCCGAACCAATATTTTTGAAGAATGGCTTATCACCTGTAAAACACCTTGATGTTGCATCTTCACTTCCGCTACTGCCTACATAACTGACCAGCGAATTTGCTCCATACTTATCCCTAATTTTCAAAAAACTTTTACCTGCAAGTTGTAATGCCTCTTCCCAACTCGATTCTCTAAATAAACCTTCTCCCTTTTTTCCAACTCTTATTAGTGGTTTTGTAATTCTAGTTTCTGAATAAATAATATCAGATGCCATAGCACCTCTCGGACACACTCGTCCCTCTGGATGTTCAACATCTGCTTCAACTTTTACTATTCTTTCTTTTTCAATCGTAACTAACACCGGACATTTATGTGGACAAATTCCACAAATCCCTTTTTTTTTCATTCTATTATCTCCTATATGTACATGTTAAAAATCGGCGGTTAAATTCTACCACCGATTTTATATAACTATCGATTATTAATATTATCAGGAATAAAGTGCCCTTGCTGCTACTTCAGAAGCTCGAAACATTTCTTCTATATTTTTTTCTTTTACATTTGCTGGCACTCCACAATCCGGTGCCACAATATAATTACCATATCTTCCAGCTTCCATACATGATTGATATGATTCTCTGTACACATCTTCTGGTTCTCCATATAATAATGTGTTCAAAACAGATATATTTCCCATCATGCATACTTGCTCGCCATATTTCGAAGCAAATTCCGACATATTTGTTTCACTTAAATGTATGGCATCTGGTCTTTCTTGCATAACAACATCAAAACGGTCATTCCATTTTCCACATGTATGAATAATAGCCTTCATACCTAATTGATGTATTTTTTCGATAAACCTAGTACTATAAACGTGGCAACTTTCTACATATGATTTCTTTGAGATACAGGTTCCACTTATTGTAGGCATCGGAATCCAAACTATATCGCATCCTGCTTCT
>OGEQ01002299.1_pt1 | contig 13113 bp, 5 predicted proteins | sample 1570731 | NCBI WGS metagenome assembly OGEQ01 (sample SAMEA2582132, study PRJEB24529) | metagenome | biome: Human gut stool | place: China | collected 2011
GAGACGAGCGAATTATCGGTCACGTGTCCGTACCGGTCGCCCCACGACAGGATGAAGGGAATGCGGTGGCCGCCTTCCCAGCCGTGCGACTTGTAGCCCCGGTAAATATAGGACGGATAGTGCCCTTTCCGGTTTATCCTGTCCATGTTGATGTAACCGGCGCAGCCGTTGTCGGCGGCGAACATGACGATCGTGTTGTCGTATTTGCCGATCTCCTTCAGCTTTCGATTGACCCTGCCGACGATGTCGTCTATCATCATCACCAGGTCTTGGATTTGCCCTTGAACTCCTTGCTCGGGAAAAGCGGGATGTGGGGAGCCGTCAGCGCCATGTAGAGGAAGAACGGCTTGTCGGAATCCTTGTTTTCGTCGAGGTATTCGAGCATCTTGTCCGCCAGATGGGGCTGCATGCCGTCGGCGCTCCAGTCGCTGTGGCCGATGCCGCCCTTGATTTTATACAGTCCGCCGCCGGATTCTTCGAATCTCGTGTTCGGCTGTTTCTCCGCCATGTCGTTGACCATGTAGAGGTACGGAGGTCCGGACGGCGAGGTCAGCCCGTAGAAATAGTCGAATCCCCGATCGGTGGGACCGTTGGCCATGCGTTTCGTGAAGCCGATGTTGTCGACGGTTTTCGCCTTGCCTTCCTTGTGTGTCCAATCCCACCCCAGATGCCATTTGCCGATGGCCGCGGGTTCTTTCCGAAGGCCCCGTAGCACGAGGCCAGTGCTCCCGGCAGGCACGACGAGGTAATGAACAGGTTGTTTTTTCTCATCGGACAAATGGGTTAATGGTTTGAATACCCAAAGGTAGCGATGTTTTACGGACCGGGCGGACAATATTCGACCTTAAAAGGCCATTTTTCGACCAGGATGGCCGTTGCAGGGCCTCGCTTGATCCGGTCTTTTATGCTTCGCGGCGCATCGAGAGCGCAATGCGTCCGCGAACGGCATCCACGCCCGTCACCCGCACCTCGACGTGCTGTCCCAGATGCACCACGTCGGCCGGCGAAGCCACGTAGCGGTCGGCCAGCTGCGAGATGTGCACCAGCCCGTCCTGTTTGACGCCGATGTCGACGAAGGCCCCGAAGGCCGTGATGTTGGTGACGATGCCCGGCAGGAGCATTCCCTCGCGCAGGTCGCCGATCGTGTGCACGTTGGGGTCGAATGCGAAGACCTGCAACTGCTCGCGCGGGTCAAGCCCCCGTTTGTCGAGCGCCTCGAGTATGTCCGTCACGGTCGGCAGCCCCGTTTCTCCGCTCACGTATCGTTCGGCCTTGAGACCGCTGCGCAGCTGTTTGTCGGCCAGCAGGCGTTCGACCGTCACGCCCGCGTCGGCGGCCATCCGCTCGACGACGGCGTACGATTCCGGGTGCACGGCGCTGTTGTCCAGCGGATTCGCGCCTCCAACGACCCGCAGGAACCCGGCCGCCTGCTCGAAAGCCTTGGCTCCCAGCCGCGGCACTTTGAGCAGCGCCCTGCGGCTTTTGAACTCCCCGTTCGCCGCACGGTAGGCTACTATGTTTTGCGCCAGCACGGGTCCCAGCCCCGATATGTAGGTCAGGATGTGTTTCGAGGCGGTGTTGATATTGACGCCGACGCGGTTGACGCAGCTTTCGACGACCGTCCGGAGCCGCGCCTTGAGCTTCGCCGGGTCGACGCTGTGCTGGTACTGCCCCACGCCGATCGACTTGGGGTCGATCTTGACCAACTCCGAGAGCGGGTCGATCAGGCGGCGTCCGATGCTCACGGCCCCGCGCACCGTCACGTCGTAGTCCGGGAACTCCTCGCGCGCCGCGGCCGACGCCGAGTAGACCGACGCGCCGTCCTCGCTCACCATGAATACCTCCACGCCGTCCAGCCCCAGTCCGCGGACCAGCTGTTCGGTCTCGCGGCCCGCCGTGCCGTCCCCGATGGCGAATGCCTCGGCCTTGTGCCTGGCGGCCAGCGATTTCAGCGTCTCGGCCGCTTCGGCCGCCCGGCCCTGCGGCGGATGGGGGTAGATGGTCGTGTTGTGCAGCAGGTTGCCCTGCGCGTCGAGCGCCACGACCTTGCATCCCGTGCGGAATCCCGGGTCGATGGCCACGACGCGCTTCTGCCCCAGCGGCGAGGAGAGCAGCAGTTGGCGCAGGTTCTCGGCGAAAACCCGGATCGCCTCGTCGTCGGCCTTCTCCTTGGCCGCCGCGAGCTGTTCGGTCTCGATCGAGGGGCGTATCAGGCGTTTGAACGCGTCGGCCACGGCCGCTTCCATCCATTCGCGCGTCGCCGAGCCGGGCCGTACGAACAGCCGGCGGAGACTTTCGATGCAATGTTCGGCATCCACGTCGACCGCGATTTTCAGGATGCCCTCCTCCTCGCCGCGGCGCATGGCCAGGAAGCGGTGCGACGAGATGCTGCGCAGGGGCGTCTCGGCGTCGAAATAGTCGGCGTATTTCGCCCCTTCCGTCTCTTTGCCTTTGACGAGTTTCGAATGGACGATGCCTTCGCGGGCGAACGTGCGGCGCAGCGTGTTGCGGGCGCGCTCGTCTTCCGAGATACGTTCGGCGACGATGTCGCACGCCCCGGCGAGGGCCTCCTCCGGGGTCGGCACTTCGGCCGAAACGAACCGCCGGGCCTGCTGCACGACGTTGCGGGACTGCTGCGCCAGGATGATTTCGGCCAGCGGCTCCAGGCCCCGTTCGCGCGCCACGGTGGCCCGCGTGCGGCGTTTGGGTTTGTAGGGCAGGTAAATGTCCTCCAGCTCCACCGCATCCCAGCACTCCGCGATGCGCCGGCGGAGTTCCGGGGTCAGCCTGCCCTGCCCCTCGATGGTCGTGAGCACCGTCTGCTTGCGGGTTTCGAGTTCGGTGAGCCGGTCGAGCCACTCCTTGACGGAGGCGACCTGCACCTCGTCGAGCGAGCCGGTCGCTTCCTTGCGGTAGCGGCTGATAAAGGGGATCGTCGCCCCTTCGCGGAGCAGACACACGGTCCCCTGCACCTGGTGCAGCGGAATTTGCAGTCGTCGGGATATGATTTGTTCGATCATGTTCGGAAAAATGTTCTTCGGCAAAGATAGGAAAAAGCCACCCCGGCGGCAAATCCCGGGGTGGCTTTCGCGACGGAGCAGCTTCTATTCCGCCGTGAGCAGGAATACGCCGCTGTCGTAAATCTTCGGCATCGAGGGGTTGATGCCGGCGTTCGAGAGCATCTCGCCGCTGAAGGTTTTGCCGTCGAACCAGTTGCGCGATTTGTCGACGTTCAGTTCGCGGATGGTGTAGCCCGTCTTCGGGTCGAGGCCCTGCAAGCGGAATTTCGGGATCAGCGAGCGGCCCTGGTACCGGAGGCTGTACGTGAACAGCACGGCCTGCTTCCGGTCCTTCGAAACGTACATCAGGCCGTAGCAGCCGCTCTTGTCATAGGGCGTGCCGATGCGGTAGAGGTCGCCCTGCATCACGATGTCGCGGTACTCCTTGTAGCTGGCGATGGCCCGGCGGGCGAACTGCCGCTCCTCGTCGGTCATCTGCCTGGGCTGAAGCTCCATGCCGAGGCGTCCGGCGCAGGCCATGTCGAAGCGGAACTTGATGGGCGTGATGTTGCCCGTCTGGTGGTTGGGCGTGGCCGAGACGTGCGAACCCATCACGACGGCGGGGTAGAAAAGGCTCGTGCCGTACTGGATGCGGGCGCGCGAAAGCGCCTCGGTGTTGTCGCTCGTCCACACTTCGTCGAAATACTTCAGGGCGCCGTACTCCACGCGGCCGCCGCCCGAGGCGCAGGCCTGGATCAGCACGTCGGGGTATTTGGCGCGGATGCGTTCCATCACCTTGTAGAAGCCCTGCGCGTAGTCGATCCAGAAGCGCGACTGCTCGTCGGCCGGGAGGTAGGCCGAACCCACGTTGTTGGCGTTGCGGTTGGCGTCCCACTTGATGTAGTCGATCTTGTCCGAGAGTTTCATCGTGTTGTCGAAGACTCCGAACACGAAGTCCTGCACCTTGGGGTTCGTGAGGTCGAGCAGCCACTGGTTGCGGGTCGTGGGCGCTTCGCGCTTCGGCGGACGGCCGATCCAGTCGGGGTGCTTCTCGGCCAGCTCGCTCTTGGGGTTGACCATCTCCGGTTCGATCCAGATGCCGAACTTCAGTCCCTTCGAGTGGGCGTAGGAGGCGATGTGGTCGATGCCTTCGGGGAGTTTCGCGGCGTTCACCTGCCAGTCGCCCAATCCGGCGTTGGAGTTGTTGCGCGGGTATTTGTTGCCGAACCAGCCGTCGTCGAGGACGAACATTTCCAATCCCATCGAGGCTGCGTCGTCGATCATCTGTTTCAGGACCTTGGCGTCGAACTTGAAGTAGGCGCCTTCCCAGCTGTTGAGCAGCGTGGGGACGGCCTCGTGGCCGTGGTAGACGCCGTAGTTGCGCGCCCAGTCGTGGAGGTTGCGCGAGGCGCCGCCCGCGCCGCAGAACGAGTGGGTGTAGATCATTTCGGGCGTGGTGAACGTCTCGCCCGGGCGGAGCCTGTACTCCGAGGCGTTGGGGTTGGCGCCGGCCAGGACGGTCAGCACGTCGAATTCGTCGACCTCGAAGTTGAGGCGGAAGTTGCCGCTCCAGGCCAGCGCTCCGGCGATGACTTCGCCGCAGGTCTCGCTGAACGAATCGCTGTTCAGCGTGAGCAGGAACGCCGGGTTTTCGGTGTGGGTCGTGCGCACCTCGCGCGTCGACTCGATGCTTTTCGATCCGTGGGTCAGCAGCGTGTGGTCGACCTGCGCTTCACGCGCCCAGGCCCCGTAGAGGTGCGTCAGGAGGTATTTGTCGGCCTTCAGCGGGAGCGACGAGGAGTAGAAGCTGTGCAGCGTGACGGGACCCTTCTCGCGGTTGCGGATCACGGCGTGCGTGGTGATGACGTTTTCGCGGGCGTAGGCCGTGAAGACCAGTTCCACGTCGAGCGCCTGGCAGCAGTCGGTCATCTTCACGACGGTCTCCGTCACGTTCTTGTCGGAGAGCTGTTTCGAGGCGTGCGACACGTAGCGCAGTTCGGTGTTCATGTCGCCGTCGGCATGGGTGACGCGCAGGGCGGGTTCGCGGAAGTTGCGGCCTCCCGTCGCGGGATAGGCCAGGTCCTCGGTTCCGTGGTCACTGCGGCGGTTGCTCTTGTAGTCGGCCAGCGGCGCCGGGTCGTCGATGCGTCCGCCGAAGTGGCGGAAATAAACTTCGCCTCCGGGGGCGGCGGTGAGCACCATCGAGACCTTGTCGGTGCTGATGTCGATGACCTGCTGCGGCGCGGCGGCCGATACGGTGTTCGCGGCAAAGGCGGCAATCAGGGGGATCAGTAGTTTTTTCATACGCTTTAAACGGTTTCTGCGTCCAAAGATACGAAAATATGCGAAACTATACGAAATAAACCGAAATAACACCGTAATTCCGGCGGCTTCCGATCAGAACGTGTAGGCGACGCGCAGGTAGCCGTAACGGCCCAGGTAGGAGGTTGAGGAGGTGACGATGTAATCCGTGTCGAAACTCGTGGTGGTGTAGTCGGGGCGGTTGAGGATGTCGATGACGCCCGCCGAAAGCCCCAGCCGGTTCTCCTTGCCAAACTTGCGCCCCGCCGAGGCGTTGAGGATCACGTTGTGGCGCGTGAGCGCGTGCGAGCGGCTGTTGCAGTAGAATTCGTAGAGCGTGCCGACCGACCCGAAATACTTGCCGAAGCGCAGGTCGACGCGCGCCGTGAGTTGTTCGCGCAGCTCCTGCGCGGTCTCTTTCTGCGTGGTGTAGGAACTCATCGAGGTGTTGGAGCGGATGTTGAGCTTGACCTTGCTCGAAAAGCCCGAGTCGAAGCCGAAGCCGAAGCCGAGCGAATGGCGGACCGAGTGGAAGAGGTCTTCGCCGGTGAAATAGGGCGTCTGGCTGAAGCCGTAGTTTACCGAGACGTTCAGGGTCGAGCGCAGCGGGTTGATCTGCTGTGAGTAGGAGACCCTGCCCCCGAGGTTGTAATTGCCCCCGACATTGGCCTGCGTGGTGAGCTGCGCACTCTTCCGTGCCGTGTAGTCGTACTGGGGCAGGTAGGTGTCTTCGAGGAAGAGCGTGCGTCGCTGGGCGATGTAGTTGAAGGTGTAGCTGCCGTTGAGCCGCACGCTGAAGGAGAGGGCCTTTTTGACGTCGGTGAACTGGAATCCCGCCGATCCCGAGAGGTCGTTCTGCAACTTGAGGCCGGGGTTTCCGGCCTGCAACGAAAGGGGGTTGGTGGCGTTGAGCGTCGAGCGAAGCGCGTCGAGCGGGATCATCTGCGGGAAGGAGGCCAGGTTGAACGAAAAACGCTTCCGCGACTTGCCGACCGAGAGGTAGACCGTCGGGTTGAGCTGGAAGAACAGCCGCGGGAAGCGCTCCTCCTTGGGGAAGCGCTCGCTGCGGGCGATGTCGTAGAGCACTCCGCCCAGTCCGGCCATTATCCAGACGTCGCCGCTCCGGTATTGCAGGCTGGTTTGCAGGCTGTGCGTGTAGGTGTCGGTCGTGTAATGGTAGGAGTTGACCGTGTCGACGACGCCCTGCGGGTCGGAGAGGAAATCGACCGCCAGCTGTTTCGAGCGGGCGTAATCGCGGCTGAAGTTGTATGAGGCGTTGACCGAACCCTTTTTTCCCAGTTTGTAGCGGTAGCCCAGATTGGCGCCGAACGAATAGTTGCGGCTGTCGCCGTCGTTGCGCAGTTTGACCTGCAGGCCGGGTGTCGAGGCCGTCGTGTCGACCCGCCAGCCGTCCCGGTCGCCGGGTGCGTATTTGCCCGAGACGTTGAACGACAGGGTCGACCGTTCGGAAATTTTCGAGTGGAAGAAAATGCTGACATTCAATCGGATGTTGCGTCTGTCGGAGTTGCTGTTGAGGTTCGTCCGGGTCTTTTCGTCGTCGATCCGCTGCTGCGTGCGGCTGTGCCCGAGGTGGAGCCGTCGTCGATCGAAAAGGTGGTCATGGCCCCGAAAACCTTCTTCTTCCGCTGGATGTTGACGTAGTTCGAGATCTCCGCCGAAAGCGATTTCGAGAGCGATTCGTTCCGGCTCTCCTCGTTGCGCAGGGCATAGGCTTCGGTCGGGAAATATTCGGTCTGCGAGGACCCCGTGCTGCTCTGGCGGCTGCGTCCGAACCGGACGGCGGTCGATACGTTGGTCGAGTCGCCCCGGCGCAGGGTATAGTCCGCCTGGGCGTCGGTCTGTTTCGTGGGGGTCGTCTTCGAGTCGAACGAGACGCCTTCTCCCTGCCGGATGTTGTCCTTCGAGTTGGAGGCTTCGAGACGCCAGTTGCCCCTTTCGGTGTTGCGGTAAAAGCTTCCGGCCTCGGAATGGCGGATTTCATGCCGACCCGAGTAGTCCCTTTCGAGGCTCGCGCCGAGCGTGCCCTCCAGATTCCCGCCCAGGATGTAACCGCGCTTCGACTTGGTTTCGACGTCCATCACCTTCTCTTTTTCGGCCGTGTTGTCCCCCAGGCGCTTTGCCTCGGGGCTGAAATCCTCGTAGACCCGCACGCTCCGGACGTCCGAGGCTTCGAGGTCGGTGAGTGCGTAGGAGGTTTTCGAGCCGAAGAGGTTTTTCCCGTCGATCAGCACCCGTTTGACCTCCTGCCCTTCGGCGTAAATCTTGTTGTCCTTGATCTCGACGCCCGGCAGCTGCTTCAGCAGCTCCGCGAAACGGTCGTCGGCCATGGTTTTGAACGCCCCCGCGTTGTAGACCGTCGTGTCGCCCCGGAAGACCATGGCGACCTGCTGCCCGACGACCACGACCTGCGCGATCGACTGTTCGTCGACCTCCATTTTGACCTCGATCCGTCCCCGGAATCCGGTGTTTCCGTAGCGTTTTTTGAACGGCTTGTAACCCACGTAGGTGACCTCCAGGTCGACCGAGTCGCGGAAAATCCGGTCGCAGCGGTAGACGGCCATGATACGGTAGAAATCCTCCTTGACGGTCGTGCCCCGCAGCGTGTCGGCCCGGCTGACGATCGAGACCGTGGCGCCCAGCAGCGGGTCGTGCGTCTCCTTGTCCTCGACCGTGACGACCGTGCGCGCCGGCCGGCCGAAGTTCATGGGTTGGTAAGAGAGGGCGAAGGATTGGAGCGCATGATTCCCCGCCGGATGTGCGGAGGGCATGACAAACCCGAGAAGGGCGAGAATCAGTAGTATGTAACGCGTCAAACCGGGGGGGGTGAAGGTTTATTGGCCGCAAGATAGTAATTTCCGTCCATAGTACAGCCGGTCCGCAAAAAAAGAAATTTCGGCCCGAATGGGGCGTTTCGGATCGAAACCGCAGGCGGAAATCCGGTTAAACATTGTCGCGATATGCCGCAGGATGCGTTCGGATTGTAAGTTCGGTTAAATTCATGGTTCGAAAAGATGTTCGGAATGGTGTTTTTTTCTTATCTTGCGAAACAAGATTTGTCTTGAATCAAATGAAACTGGCATGAGGAAGAGTGGATTGAACCGCCGCCCGGCGACCGCCCGGATCAGCGTTCCGGACCATGCCGACGAATTCCCGGCCCGGGTTCCCCCCCCCGCGGGAATTGCCCTACCATCTGTTGACAGTCGCGTGTTTCCCGATGCCCGACAGTTGCGCCATGCAGCTGCCGGAAGCCGTTATTGTGTCCCCTGACCGGTGAAATCCCCATTTCTCGGGGTTGCCGCCTGTTGTGCGGCACTCTATCTTTGTCCCCCGAAAACGAATGACATTCTTACTATTCACATAACCCTGTTTGCCGTGAAGAAATTTTTACTAATGCTTTTATTGGCGGGCGTCTGCATTCCGCTGGGAGTGCGGGCCCAGGCTCCGAAGAAGGTCTCCATCGAAGGGACCGTGACGGAGTACAACACGAAGGAGCCGATTGCGGGCTGCGTGGTTTCCATTCCGACGCTTGAGCTGTGGGTGGTGACCGATGCCAAAGGCCGGTTCCGGATGCCGTCGGTGACCACCGGCAGCTACACCATCGAGGCAACCTGCCTGGGTTACGAGCCGCTTTCGTACAAGGTGACGGTCAGCGCTTCGATCGGGGCGCTCTCGCTGCGCCTCAAGGAGTCGAGCCTGCAACTCAACACCGTGACCGTAACGGCCCAGCGGGGCCGCAGCATCAACTCCTCGTCGACGATCGACCGTCAGGCGATGGACCACCTGCAAGCCACCTCCGTCAAGGACGTGATGCAGTTGTTGCCGGGCGTGCTGACCGCGAATCCGGAATTGACGAACTCCACTTCGAATTTCGTCGGCATCCGTGATCTGCCTAATTCGATGACGGACGGTAAGGATGCGAACAGCATCAACTCCAGTTCGGTGGGCGTCTATGTCGATGGAGCCGTTGTGAATAATAGCGCGATGCTGATGGGTGGAAAAGCGGCCGCTTTCGGGCAGCAAACCAGCCGGGGTATCGACATGCGCACCATTTCGACCGACAATATCGAGTCGATCGAGGTCATCCGCGGCGTTGCGTCGGCCGAATACGGCAATATGAGCGCCGGAGCGGTCGTCGTCAAGACCAAGCAGGGCCGCACTCCCTATGAAATCCGGGTGAAGACCGTGCCGGATACCAAGGCCGTGTCGCTGACTAAAGGTTATGCGTTGGGGTCCGACAAGGGTTTCCTCAATGCGTCGATCGACTACGCCAATGCGATGAAGGACATCCGTACGGTGGAGGAATCTTATGACCGCGGAACGTTTTCGGTGGGTTATACCAATACCTTCAACCGTGACCGCACGCCGTTTCAGTTCAATGCGAAGGTGAGCGGTTACCTTTCGCGCGGCACTACAAAGGCTGATCCGGACAATATCTCGCAGGCTGAACGCAAGGAGTTGGACGATCGGAACCTGTCGATCAACCTTAATGGTTCGTGGCTGCTCAACAAGTCGTGGATTACGTCGTTGAAATACGTTTTCAACACATCAATGACCCGTCAGTACGCCCGTCAGCAGATGGCGCCCAGCGCCCTCGGTGTCGCCAATCCCGGAGCTTTGGAAAACGGGGAGTATCTGACTGAATTCACCCCTGACAATTACTTGAGCGATATTCGGAATTTGAGTATGGCCTATTACACCACGGCTAAAATGGTGGCTGAACTTTCGGGGCGTTACGGCAAGGTCTACAACAAGGCGATGCTCGGTGTCGAGTGGAACAATTCTGGCAACACCGGCAAAGGACAGTATTACGAAGGCGTGCGTCCCATGTCGTTCCGTCCGGAGCCGTTCAGCGATATTCCTTTCCTGAATCAGGTGGCTGTCTTCGCCGAAGAAAAAGCGACGCTGCCGATCGGAAAAACATCGCTCACGTTGCAGGCCGGCGGACGTTTTACCTATATGGCGACGGATCGGCTGAACGATAAGTGGGCCGTCGATCCGCGTTTTAACGCCAAATATACGATTATCAGCAATCGCGCGCCGAAAAAGGTCCGCGAACTGTCGCTGCGCGCCGGCTGGGGCATCCAGACCACGTTGCCGGCCCTGCGGCTGCTTTATCCTTTTCCGGTGTATATTGACCGGGTTTCGTTCAGCTGGGGCGGAACTGCCGAGACGGGGCCTGTGGCGGCATGGACTACGTTCGTGACCCCGCAGTCCGATATGATTAACCGCGATCTGAAGATGCAGTACAGCAAGAACTTCGAAGTGGGTCTCGATTTCGATATGTTCGGTGTCAAGGGAGGCATTACCTATTATAATGAAAAGATGCGTAACGGTTATACCCTTCGTATGGTTCCGCAGGTATTGTCATTCCGGGAATACGAAACCTATAAAGGGACGGAAGTTCCGGTTTATATGGATGATCCGAACAATCCGGGACAACCGGTTCTGGGCGTGGGAGGCGAGCCGCTCGACTATCGGGATGAGAAAATATTCCATACGGCATCCGTCAAGAAACCGGCCAATGACGGTAAATACGACAAGTGGGGTGTCGAGTATACGTTCGATTTCGGGCAGATTCGTCCGGTCCGGACTTCGGTCGTTGTCAACGGAGCATACATGACCATGACCCGGAAGGATAGCGAGGGCGTGTTGTTGTACGATACTTATTCCTCGGTGAAAGTGCCTATTGACGGTAAGAATATCTACAACCCGTTTCTGGGAGCCTATTATGGAGGCAAATCCGTCTCTTCCGGTTCGGTGTACACCCGGTTCAATTCCAATATTAACCTGATCACGCACATTCCGAAGTTGCGTCTGATTACAACACTGACCGTCCAGTGTGTATGGCTCAACCGGACCCGGAATCTCCAGGCAGACGGTGTTTACATCCTCGATGACGACAATAATCCCGTTTATGGCGATTTTTCGAATGGGACGAATGGCAAGATGATCTACCGGGACCCCGATTTCTATATGAACATGGATGGTCAGCTATTGCCGTTCAATCGGGACTTGTACAACGATCCTACCTATGGAGCGGCTTACCGGGAATACCTTCAGACGGGCAGTGCGACTACGACCTTTGTCGAAAATTCGTTCAAGCCTTATTTCATGGCCAACCTCCGTGTTACGAAAGAGATCGGCAGGATTGCCCAGATTTCATTCTACGCCAACAACTTTACGAACTCGCATCCTAAAATGTTGCTGAAGAGTACGGGAACTTATAAGCGCGTAAATACGGATATTTATTTCGGCGCGGAACTAAAACTTAAATTCTAAAGAGTTGCAGATGATGAAAAAGATTTTATATTATCTGGTGCCTTTGGCGACGGCCTTTCTGCTGTGCGGCTGCCTCAAGGATATGAAAGACGGCGAATTGCTCCATGGCAACAGGGAGGTGCTGATCTCCATTGATTTGCCCGGAGAGTTGGCATCGCTCGACAAGTCGGGGTTCAAGGTGACTATGCGCAATACGAAGATCGGAAATACGTATACTTCCGAAACGGATGCGAAGGGTGAAACCCGGATCGACGCCGAATACGGAAATTACAGCGTGATTATCAGCAAAGTGGCCGATGTGGGCGGAATCAGCAAGTTCCTGCATGCCACCAGGGATTTCGTGCTGAATAAAGACGGTCAGTCGGCCGGGACGAACAATCTCGAGATTAAGGCTACGGCGCGTGGCACGATCATTCTGAAAGAGGTTTATTTTCACAAAACGAAGACTGCCGACGGGAAAGCGAATTATAACTATGACCAGTATTTCACGCTCTGCAACAATTCCGACGATGTGCAGTATCTCGACGGGGTGGGAGTCGGATTCCACACGTCGTTCAATTCGGGAAAATCGGCCGTGTACAATAAATTCTGGTTGGGAAGCACCAGCACCGAACTCCGCGATTCCATTCCGGTCAACGCTTTCGGTTTTGTTTTCCCGGGCGAAGGCCGGGAGCACCCGATACAGCCGGGCGAAGAGGTCGTGATTGCCTTGAGCGCCGTCGAACATACGGCAGACCAGACCAGCAGACCGATGAACCTTGCCGCGGATAATGTATGGGCGATGTATATCGACCGTTTTGCTGGCTCCGCGGTAAAAGCTCCGGCCGCGGGCGTTGAACGGCTGGAATGCTTCTGTGAGCTGGCATCCGGAAATTCGATCGTTCTCTCCATCAGCTCGCCGGCGATCGTTGTATATCGGCTGCCTGAAGATCCTTATGAGTACGTTAAGGACGGAGCCATCAAAGGCCGGCCCTACGGCAAGGTGATGTATCAGCCGACGAAGTATCAGAGTATGCCCTCGATAATGGTTCCCAAGGAGTGTATTCTCGATGGTGTGGAGTTCCGCAGTAACGATACGCACGTCCCGCGTCTTTGCTCCGACATCAGTCTCCAGCCTTTGTTTATCACGACGGCCTCGTACAGCGGTCAGTCCTATATCCGCAAGGTGGACGAAAGCGCTTCGGAGATCGTAGGTCGTACGGTTTATCAGGATACGAACAATTCGGCCGACGACTGGATTCCGCTCGATGAACCGACCCTTTGCACGGAGTACAAAAACCGATAAAACGAAACAGCCATGAAGAAAAAGATCTATGCGGTGCTCCTGTTGACTGCGGTATGTGCGGGGTCGGGCGTTTTCGCCCAGTCCTCCGCTCCGAAGGAGAACCTTGAAAAATATTATACCCTGGAACGGATTCGTTCGAAAAGCGGATGGCTCGTTTCGGACAATGCGGCGGGCCTGGCTGGCACCCCCGGCAGCGTGTGCGCCGCCGTACTGCGGTTCCGGCAGGGG
>OGEQ01002307.1_pt1 | contig 13088 bp, 9 predicted proteins | sample 1570731 | NCBI WGS metagenome assembly OGEQ01 (sample SAMEA2582132, study PRJEB24529) | metagenome | biome: Human gut stool | place: China | collected 2011
TGCGGGTGTAATAACTATATATATCCGTTATGCAAAAGCTAAATTCCGGGGCTTTGAATAGAATCTTACTGTTTGTATACATTTTATCACTATCTACTAATGCAATAGCCCAAAACAAAAATAATTCAAAAGAGACATATCTTCTTCCTCCACACGGAAATTATGTTTATGGCCGGGTGATTGAGAAACTCTCTAAAGAACCGATGGTAGGAGTGACGATTCGTTTGGATGGTCATTCTACTGGTGTAATTACCGATATAAACGGTTGCTATGTATTGACCCTGCCCGAAAAAGGCGGTCTGGTTATCTATTCCTACATCGGTTTCGAAACCCGTAAAATCAAAGTCACTTCCCGGCAGAAAGTCGATGTGCAGATGGTAGAAGCTACCGAAAGTATTCAGGAAGTGATTGTAACCGGCTATAACTCCATACAGAAAGAAAGTTTCACAGGAAATACCACAAAGATAGAGAAAGAAGACCTGCTAAAAGTCAACCCGAACAACCTGATTTCGGCCATTCAGACTTTCGATCCCTCTTTCCGAATACAAGAGAATCTGGCAGCAGGTTCCGATCCCAATAGCCTGCCCCAATTCGTCTTGCGTGGTCAGACCGGTATTGGAGAAACGACACTCGGGCAGACCTCCACCTCCTCCATTTCGCGGGAAGTGCTAAGCGGTAATTCCAACCTGCCTATCTTTATCCTGGACGGCTTTGAAGTCGATGTAGAAAAGATATACGACCTCGATATGAATAGCATCCACAGCATCAATATCCTGAAAGATGCTGCCGCCACTGCCATGTACGGTTCACGTGCGGCCAACGGAGTAATTGTCATTGAACGGCGTGCGCCTGAAGCCGGAAAGTTCCGTGTACAGTATTCCGGAGTACTTTCTGCCGAACTGCCGGATTTATCCTCCTACAATCTGATGAACGCCCGTGAGAAGCTGGAAACCGAACGCCTGGCAGGACTATATGACAGCAACACCCCGGAAATAGACCCCTATACCAACGGTTACTACCAACGACTCAATAATGTACTGACAGGTGTCGATACCTATTGGCTTTCTCAAGGACTACGCACGGCTCTGAACCATAAGCACTCCATTTTCATAGACGGTGGAGAAAACGACGTGCGCTGGGGAGTGGAACTGGGATTCAGAGGAACGGAAGGAGTGATGAAACACTCTTCCCGTAAGAATGCCAATGCCGCTTTTTATGTAGACTACCGCATTGGCGGACTACAAATAAAGAACAAAGTGACCTACACTTATAACAAAAGTACAGATGTCCCCTTCAATTCATTCAGCGATTACTCCCATTTACTTCCTTATATGCGTCTGTATGATGAAAATGGCGATTATGTGCGCCGTCTCGAAAAGTTCGACGGGGCTAGCGGCACACAAGTAAATCCACTGTACGAAATCAACTTCTACAACAGCTTCGACCATTCCGGTTATGATGAAGTAACCGATGATCTTAGTCTGAATTGGCGTATCACCGACGGTCTGCGCCTGCGCGGTCAGTTCTCCGTCCTGATGAGAAATTCTACCGGTGATCTGTACAAAGATCCCGCATCGGCCAGTTATTCAGCCAGTACAGGCAACATCAATGGTGAAAAAACAGAATCCACACAAAAGAGAACAGTGATAGACGGAAGCCTGTCACTCATGTACAACAATACCTTCAAGGGACACAATCTCAATATCTGCTTGTCCTCCAACATGAGACAAACGCAGAGCACTGCTTCCGAAACACGTTACCGGGGATTTCCGGGTGGCGACCTTGTCTCTTCAAACTATGCGGCAGAAGTATACGGAAAGCCCAGCAGCTCCGATAATACCACCCGCTTGGTAGGAGCCTTGCTCACTTCCAACTACACCTATAACAATATCTATCTCGCCGACCTTACAGGACGTATCGACGGTTCTTCCGAATTCGGTTCCGATAAAAGATGGTCCATGTTCTGGTCAACAGGAGCAGGAATCAACATTCATAATTATGATTTTATGAAGTCGAATGAACTCTTTTCCATGTTGAAGTTCCGTGCCTCCTACGGACTGACCGGAAAGACCAACTTCTCCCTCTATTCGGCCAAAGATATGTATCAGCTGCAAACAGACAGCTGGTATCCCACAGGCTACGGTGTATTCCTCTATCAGATGGGAAATCCGAACCTGAAATGGGAACGTAAATACACCCTCGACTATGGAGTTGAAATCGGACTGTGGCACGATAAAATCTATCTGAAAGCCTCTGCCTACGACGAGCGTACCATCGACCTGATAACCGATTATACCATCCCTTCCTCTACCGGATTCACCTCCTACAAAGAAAACATGGGAAAGGTGAAAAACACCGGCGTCGAACTGGAACTGCGGGCACGACTTTACAGTGACAGAAACTGGCTCTTCCAGCTCTACGGCAGCTTTGCAAGAAACAAAAACACGATTATTGAAATCTCCCAGGCAATGCGCGACTATAATAAAAGAGTGGAAGAACTGTTCAGCGGATATAACCCCGAAAGCAGCTCCGATTCAAAATATGCTAAAACATACCTGAAATATTACGAAGGAGCCTCTCTGACCTCTATTTACGGGATGAAGTCATTGGGAATCAGCCCCACAAACGGCAAAGAAATCTACCTTCGCCGGAATGGTGACGTTACCGATGTATGGTCTGCCGACGAATGGACCATCATTGGCGATACAGCTCCCAAGGGACAAGGCTCATTCGGTTATACCCTGTCCTATAAACAGTTATCCATGTTTGCTTCTTTCCTCTATACTTTTGGTGGAGATGCTTACAACAATACCCTCGTCTCCTATGTAGAGAATGCCGACATTAAAAATGACAATGTAGACAAGCGGGTATTGCTCGACCGTTGGCAGAAACCGGGAGACATAACCACCATGAAAGATATTCGTGACCGTAATGTCACCACCGGCGCATCCTCGCGTTTTGTACAGAAAAACAATACCCTGCAATGGAGTTCATTGACAATGAGCTACAATTTCCGTCCCGAACAATTAAAGAAACTCCATCTGTCCGGCCTGCGTCTTTCGTTCACGATGAACGACCTGTTCTATTGGTCTACCATCCGTCAGGAGCGGGGACTCGATTATCCTTATTCGCGTTCATTCAATCTGACTACTAACATCATATTCTAACCATACAAATGAAGAAACTAATCAGTCATATACTAATAACCCTGACAGGAATGTTAGTCGTTTCCTGCAATGCCTGGCTGGACGTAACACCAGAAAATGCGATAGCCGACGACGATCTGTTTTCCACCGGTTTCGGCTACCGGAATGCCCTGAATGGTATCTACACCAATCTGGCGTCCGACGAACTTTACGGTAAGCAACTAAGCTGGGGATTCCTTAGTGCCATCTCCCAGCAATACAATCAAAAGGCCGGAACCATCTCTCCGATGTATGCCGACGCTTCCGAACTTATCTATAACACGGTCGACACCGAACCCGTCGTGACAGCTATCTGGGAAAAAGGCTATAAAGTGATAGCCAACCTGAACAAGCTCATCGAGAACATCCGGCCCACGGATATCTCTTTGTTCGAATACGGAGAAGAAGAGAAAAACCTCATTTACGCCGAAGCCTTGTCATTAAGAGCCATGATGCATTTTGACCTGCTTCGCTTGTTTGCTCCTGCAACAGCAACCAATCCTTCGGGCTCCTATCTTCCTTACCGCGATAAATACGAAGCCGCAGTGGTAGAAAAATGTACCGTTACCGATTTTATCGAGAAAGTCCTGAAAGACCTGCTCGAAGCGGAAGACATTCTGCGTAAGTTTGACACCGAATACCATCCCGAAGCGATGTACGCTTCACAAATGTACGAACCTACTCCCGAATGGAATGCCCGCTACCGCTTCAACTCCGGTTCCTATATAGACGATATGGGAGCATTCTTCTGGTATCGTGGCATCCGCTTCAACTATCTGGCATTGCTGGGGTTGAAAGCCCGTGTCTGCATCTATGCCGGTCCTGCCTATTACAAGAATGCCGAGACAGCCGCCAAAGAACTTTACAACACCTATTATCAGCAGAAACGGTGGATAGGCTTTACAGAAGGAGAGAACATTACCTGCAATCTCAATTCCCGATATACAAAAGTCTCCCACGACATATTGTTCGGCTTGTACAAGAAACAGCTGGCTACGGATTATGAACAGGCCGTATGGGGCTCTTCCTCTTCTTCGTCAACCACCCGTTTGCCGTTGGCAAATATCCCTTCCCTGTTTGCTTCGGACAACACGGGTGTATATACCGACTATCGGCTCACCTACCTGATCGGGACTACTAATGAAACCCAGTCGAAGTATTACACACTGAAGTATAACCCTTCCGTAGAATCAGTAGTAGAAGCAATGGAGAATCCGATGATACCAGTGATCCGGTTCAGTGAAATCTGTCATATCCTGGCGGAGATCAGTAGCTATAATGGCAAGATAACCGAAGGAATCAACTACCTCGAAACAGTTCGAAAAGCCCGTGGAGCTGAACGTACCCTTAGTCTGACAGTCAGCACCCGTGAACAACTGGATGCCGAAATACTGCTCGATATACGGAAAGAAATGATAGGCGAAGGCGGAACCTTCTACACTTACAAACGGATGAACCTCTCTACCGTGCCCGACTCCGACGAGGAAGGAGAAATCAACATGACAGGTTCCTATGTACTTCCATTGCCTACCAGTGAAACAACCAACTAATGCCCGGATAAGATGAAACGAATATTGACATATACCACCTTCTGCCTGCTGCTCGTTTTCGCCTCCTGCAGCGAAGAGCAACTGGAAGTTTATCATGGAGACAACTACGTCTATTTCACTTACATGAACGATAAGTCTCCCCAGAAAATAACATTCAATTTTGCTACGGATGCCCCCTTGCTTCGGGAAGGAACCGTGAAAGTGAAAATGACACTTCTTGGCTACCTGCTCGAAGAAAATGCCACCTGTGATATTTCCGCAGTGGGAGAGAAGAGCACCGCCCGTTCCGGCATCGATTATGCCCCTTTGACTTCCGGCATCTTCCATAGCGGACTGGCAGAAGATACCTACGAAGTTACCGTCTATCGTAATGAAGCACTGCTCAACACAGAATATACACTTACCCTTTCGCTGGATGCAGTGGAAAACTGTCTGGTAGGCCCGGCAGAATATCAATACGTCACGATTCAAGTGACCGACCGGATTTCCTGCCCTGTGTGGTGGAGCCAGAGTTCAGCGGCCAATCTGGGAGTATACTCGGATATGAAATACCGTGTTTTTATCATTTTCATGGATGGCGAGATACTCGAATCATTGGATAAATACACCGGCATTGAGTTTGTCAATCTGATAGCCGACTTCAAGGCTTGGTGGAAAGACCAGTGGCAGCAAGGCAATTACCAATATTATGATACAGATGGAGTGACACCGCTGTATGAAACCATTCTCGATAACTGACAATAAACTATGAAGCGAAAAACAATACTATTCATTTCAATCCTGCAGCTTCTCGTGATAACCGGCTGTTATGACGATTTGGGAAACTATGCCTATACAAACTCTACCAAAGTCTCTTTTGTGAACTCCGCTTCGTCGGACTACACATTTATGGTAGGCGACCTTTTCGAGATGGATGCTCCCGTCAACTTCTCAACCGAAACGTAGACGAACTTTTCACCGTCCAATGGTACTTGAACCGTGAACTGATCTACACTGGCTATCATCTGAAATACCAGTTCGAGAAAGGCGGAACATACGAACTGATACTGAAAGTAATCAATAAGGAAACGAACGAAACGTATATCAGCAATAAATACACCCTGACGGGAAAGAATAGTTTCGACTGGGGCTGGATGATTCTCTCCGATAAGGGAGACGGAAAATCTGCCTTGTCTTTCATCAATCCGGCTTTTCGGGTGACGCACAATGTGGAGAGCACCATCGAAGGTGGTTTAGGTACGGATCCGCGGGGAATCTACTACTATTATGTATTAGGCTCTATCTCCGGTTCCTACGTTTCGGGCTTACCGAAAGTCCTGATAAATCAGGGCAGTGGAAGTGTCACGCTGGACGGTAATTCGTTGCAAAAGGATATGTGGCTTGCCGACGAATTCGAGAACCGTAAAGAACCGGATGACTTGAAGATAATGGACTTCGCTTTCAAAGAAGAATATTACGTGATTTGTTCCGAACAGGGAGAAGTATATATCCGTACCGTAGGCAGTGACAATAAAGCGATTCCTTATTACGGGAAGTACGGTGCCATGCCGTATGAGTTTGAGGGAGGCAGCCGCATCACTTGCTTCGCACCGTTCCACAATGTCACTTATTGGTGTGCCGATGAAGAACGTTGCATCTTGTATGATGAGCAGAATGCCCGTTTCATCGGTATTGCACATTATTCACAATGGGGAGCAGTTTATACTCCCGCCATTGTCTACTTCAAAACATACGATCAGGATTTGGAAGTCCCCTCCGGAGTGTTGCGGGTGAACGATATGGGAGCGGGAACCCGCTGCCTTGCCATAGGTGCTTACGAAAAAATAGATGTTGCCTCCAATGGCGGATTGACTTTCTGGGCAAACTATGTGTCATTGATCGACGTACAGGGAACCGGGAATTATAATCTGCATGAGTTTGCTGTGAAAGGAATGGATAATAACTCCCACCTTATCACCGGTACAGACCAATACGGATTCAGTGGCGGCTCTTTATTGACTCCGCAAAGCATAATCAAGATGTCCTCCAACTTTGAGAAGAATCCCTATTTCTACTTTACCGATGGAGATAAGAACCTCTATGTGTACAGTATGCAGATGCGCAATCACGTATTGGCTTACACAGCGGACAGCCGTATCACCGGCATCAGCGGAAGCCCCATCGTTTGCGAGTTCTATGGCTACGGAGGGAATAGCACTGATCCTAACTTCCGGCTGGCGCTTTCGCAGGAAAATGGAAATATCACCGTCATTGACGTAAACAAGAGCCAGATGGTACGCCTTTTCGAAGGTTTTTCACCCGATCTGAAGTTACAGACTTTCACCGGTTTTGGCAATGTGAAAGGGATGGTGTGGTGCACGAACTATGAAGGAGAATATTAGAAAAAGAAAATAACCTATCAGTAAATAATTAATCATTTAAAACGAGAAAAGTATGAAAAATAGACTGTTTTATTTTGCCACTTGTGTGGCTTTGGCGTTGTCTTCAGTAAGTTGCAGCAGCGATGATGATGGTGAAGAAGATATAGACATTCCTGTAGTAGGAAAAATAGCTGTTTCCGGTGCCTATAATGTGTACTCTCATGGAAGCCAGGGATGGATTGAAGCGGACAAGATAGGAATATACGTATTGTCTGACGGCAAACCGCAGGAAAACTTGCCGTATGCTCCGTCGGAAGTAGCTAAAGCTACTATGATGGAATATGAGGGCAAGACCTACATCACCTATGACAAAGAGGATTATGTGACCGATGAGGTGACTTTGAATCCTTCTTCCGAACTGTCTGCAGGATTTAAAAGTGGCGATCACACGATTTATGCATATACCCCTTATAGTGCAGCTTCACAAGATTACAAAACGGTAGCCTTGCCAAACATTTCAGTGCAGGAATACTATGCATCCGAATTTATGCCTAATCGTAAATATAGCTTTGCATACGCTTCGGCCACCACTTCCAGTTATTCGGCAGCTACGGTTACTTTGGGAGAATTCAAATCTTTGTTTTCACAGCTCACCTTGCCCGCACTGGAATGTCCCGATGCTTTAGCTGGAAAAACCTGCACTAAAATTGTGGTAACCTGCGACGAACATCCCCTGTCTTATGCAGACGGAGCTACCGTTAATCTGGCCACCGGTGAAATCAGTGGTACTCCTTTGAACAGCGTCACTTATAACATTCCCGACGGCCTGGTGGTAAATGCCGGATTTCCGGCTTTCGGGCTTCCGGCCTCACTGGAAACTGCTTACATGATGGTTGCCGTTCCCTTTGAAGAGGGGATGAATTATACCTATAAATTTGCGCTGACAATCGGCGGACAGGAATATACGACTTCAGGCAAACCTAAAACAGGTTTCTGGTCGACGGATAATAACCTGAATATGAAAGATATTGCCGGTATCGAATAATTATTATCTTTGTATCTGTATATAAATATTAAAAAAGAAAGCATGAAGAAATTAGTTTCAATTCTGATGATTCTGGCAATGATTATCCCATTGGCCGGAGCACAATCGACGGACATCTTCAAGAAAAAGAAGAAAAAGAAGAGCAAGACGGAAGCGGTGGATAAAGCCAAGGCTGACTCCATTGCCAAGAGTAAGAAAGATGCTCTGCAACCTTACGCAAAAGTAATCACCGGCAAAGCCAAAACAATGGATGGCTTTTTTAAAGTGCATTACGTAGATGGTAAATATTTCTTCGAAATAGCCGACTCTCTTTTCGGACGTGATATTTTGATTGTGAACAGGGTTGTGAAAGCACCGGTAGACGCGCAGAAACGTAAAGTAGGCTATCCGGGAGATTACATCAGCGACGAAGTGATCCGTTTCGAGAAAGGACGCGGCGACAAACTGTTCGTGCGTGAAATCTCTTATCTCGAACATTCTGCTGATACACTGGGTATGTATCAGGCCGTATTGAACTCCAATGTTCAACCCATTGTGGCCACCTTCCCGCTGAAAACTGTCCGTAAAGAAGGAGAAACTACCAACTATGTGATCGACATGACCGACTATATCCGTAAGGACAACGAAATGTTTTCATTCACCAGCCGGGTGAAAGACAACATCGGAGCGAGCAGCATGGTAGACGACGCCAGTTATATCGACACACTGAAAGCCTTTCCGCAAAACATCGAAATACGTACCGTGCGCACTTTCCAACGGAAAAAAGGAGGAGGCAGCGGACTGGAAAAACTGCTGGCAGCTTTCTTTGCCACCTCTACCACTCCGTTGACTTACGAACTGAACAGCTCTATGCTATTACTTCCCAAGGAACCGATGAAACCGAGATTGCACGATGACCGGGTAGGTTACTTTGCTGTGAGCTATAAGGACTTTGACGAGAATCCGCAAGGAGTGAAGTATAAAGCGAATATCACTCGCTGGCGTCTCGAACCCAAAGACGAAGACCGCGAGAAATACCTGCGTGGCGAATTGGTGGAACCGAAGAAACCGATTATCATTTATATCGACCCTGCCACTCCGAAGAAATGGGTTCCGTACCTTATTCAGGGAGTGAACGACTGGCAAGCCGCTTTTGAGAAAGCAGGATTCAAAAATGCAATCTTCGGCAAAGAAGCACCGACGGACGATCCTACCTGGAGCTTGGAAGACGCCCGCCATTCGGCTATCGTGTACAAGCCTTCCGATATTCCGAATGCAAGCGGACCTCACGTGCACGACCCTCGCAGCGGTGAAATTCTTGAAACGCATATCAACTGGTATCACAATGTGATGAGCCTGCTTTACAACTGGTACATCGTGCAGGCAGGAGCCATTGATCCGGGAGCACGCAAACCGATGTTCGACGATGAACTGATGGGTGAACTGGTGCGCTTTGTATCTTCCCATGAGGTGGGACATACATTAGGATTACGTCATAACTTCGGTTCTTCCAATACCGTCCCGGTAGAGAAACTTAGAGACAAGGCATGGGTGGAAGCCAACGGTCATACACCGTCTATCATGGACTATGCACGCTTCAACTATGTGGCACAGCCGGAAGACAACGTTTCACGTTCGGGAATATTCCCCCGTATCGGTATGTATGATAAATGGGCGATTGAATGGGGCTATCGTTGGATGCCTGAATATGAAACGGCGGAAGCCGAAATACCTCATTTGAATAAGTGGATCATTGAGAAGCTGCGGGAGGACAAACGCTATACGTTCGGAACGGAACTCGACAGAAACGATCCCCGCAATCAAAGTGAGGATTTAGGAGACGATGCCATGTTGGCAAGTTCGTATGGTATCAAAAACCTGAAACGTGTGATGCCTGAAATCATGAACTGGACTTATGAACCGAACGAAGGTTATATGAAAGCTGTCCGTTTGTATCAGAATGTGGTGGGACAATTCGACTTGTACATGGGCCATGTGGCTACCAATGTGGCCGGTATCTACCACAATCCGATTTCTGTGGAACAGACAGACATGAAAGCGGTGGAATATGTTCCGAAGGATATTCAGAAGAAAGCGGTCGACTTCCTGAACAAGGAACTGTTTACCACACCGACCTGGCTGATGGATGATAAACTGTCCGAAAGAACTGGTATCAATACTTTCAATTCGATCTACCGTGTACAGAGCAGTACATTGAAACAACTGCTTAGCAGCCGCACACTCGATAAGATGACGGACAACGAACTGGTCAACGGAGCGAAGGCATACACAGCCAACGATTTGTTCCGTGATTTGAAGAAGAGTATCTGGAGCGATATGCAAGGAGGAAAGAAACCGGATGCTTCCCAACGTAGTTTGCAAAAGACTTATGTCAATGCGTTGATTGGAATGCTTGATAAACCGAAGAACAGTTCCGGTTCGCTCGGAAGTCTGGGTGGTTATTCGCTCGTAGCTTTCGATTTCCCTTCTGAAGCACCGACTATTGCACGCGGACAGTTGACTGATCTTAGAAGAGACCTGACCAATGCGGCAAATGCTTCCAGTGGAATATACAGAAGTCATTATCTGAACTTGAAAGCGTTGATTGATGCTGCATTCGACGTGAAGTAGAAAAATAATTTACGATTAAGTTCATTTACGATTAGACGATTTACGATGTACGATTGGAGTTAGTACATGGTAAGTCGTCTAATTTGTAGATTAGCTGATTGTAAATACGTTCTTTTTGCCCCATCTTTACGACAGTATTGGGCGGATTTGCCCCATTTTTGGAACATAAACGATAGGCTTTTGCCCCATCTTTGAAACAAAATCAATGGTGTTTTGCCCCATCTTTGGAAATTCTTTATAACTTTGTTGCTGGAATTAGTTTATCCGACTACGGCAACGGAAGTTCCGGCCACTCCTGAAATAAAGCGTATGCCCAAACTGGTCTGGTTAGATACAGGATTGGTGAATTATGCGGCACAGGTACAGAAAGAGGTTTTGGGAGCAAAAGATATAATGGATGCTTGGCGTGGTATGATAGCGGAGCAGATTGTAGCGCAAGAACTGTTGACACTGACAGATAAAGTCAGTCAGAAACGTTGTTTCTGGGTGCGTAATAAAAGTGGTTCTAATGCAGAAGTCGATTATGTGTGGGTGCAGGATTCTATGGTTTATCCCATTGAAGTCAAATCAGGGCATAACGCCCACTTGCGTTCCTTACATTCTTTTATGAATCACTCTAATCAGACTGTTGCAGTCAGAATATGGTCGCAGCCTTATGCTGTGGATGAGGTAAAGACGGCAGACGGAAAAGAATTCAAATTGATAAATCTACCTTTTTACCTCGTTGGAAAATTAGACAGCATATTGCGTCGGTTTGAAACAACCTTTGATAACGCGTAGTCTAGCAAAATCATAAGTTAAAGATTAGGCACGGATTACACAGATTGCACGGTTAGTGCTATGCTTGTACAAAGCAACCGTGAAATCCGTGTTATCCGTGCCTAAATTATAATAAAGCTATTTTTTTTTAGACTTTATCCCAATCCGTTTCAGCATTAAAACAGGGACAGGCCTTGATCCATTCTTCCGGTTCTATTTCGCCGTTTCCGTTCAGGTCGGGACTTAGATCCCGATGTCCGCAGATCCGGCAATTCGGATAATCTTTCAATAAAGCGAGAATCAATACCCGGAGCGAATGTTTCTGCCATTCGGTACGGGTATCTTTCGGTTGTCCTTTGCAATCGAGTCCGCCCTCATAGCGGATACCTATACTTTCTTTGTTGAAACCGCGGCTGTGCGCACCAATTCGTTCTATCGGACGGGTAGATTTTATATCCCCGTTCTTGCGGATATAGAAATGATAACCCGTTCCGTTGAATCCTCGTCTGCGATGACAGACGTCCAGGTCATATTCTGTGAAACTCTTGTCTTCGCGCGTAGCGGAGCAATGGATTACTATCAGGTTTATAGTTCTCATGAATGGATTAAATAGATTGAATAGGTTCTGTAAATTGCACAGGTTCCATAATTTGCATTAATTGAATCATTATCATGCCTCTGCTGCACTACGTTGTGCACATTCCTTATTAATACATTGTAAGGCAGCAGCCTGTGCCAGCTGATCTCTTAATGAGAATATCTCCGTATGCATCTCTTTCACTTTCGAGCTAAGGTCGAAATAATCCTTCAACACTTTTTCCAACTGCTGCATCAGAAAAGTATATTGGTCTTTCACCAGTTCGCTGAACTCTTTTACTTCTTGCGCCATTACTTTGCGCTTTTTGCGATTACTGCCCAGAAAGGGCAGGATCGTCATAATGATCTCTATGATTTTATCGAGCATTTTAATAAATTGAGGATTGAAAATTGAGAATTAAAAAATAAATGTAGAAGAAAACAGAAACCGCATGGAGAGTAACTGTAGAAATCACTCTGTAATACCCATGCGGCACTGTTTTTAATGATTAAGCTGCCGGGTCCGGAGCTTCTCCGCTTCCACCGCTACCGCTGTTTCCACCATCCGCGTCTTCTCCGTCACCCTTTCCGGCTAGGATGAAATCGACATTATTCTCGCCTCGGGTAGTGGCATGACTCGTATTCACCAGCTGAAGTGCCTTGTCTGCCACAAAACGAACATTTACTCTGCGGATATTGCGCACCGTGCAATCCTTCTCCTTTTCCGCCCCTTCGCTGCTCAACGTGATATGGAACGTGCCCAATCCGTCGATCTTCACCTTGTCGCCCTGGGTAAGCGACAGGCGTAACTGCTCAACAAAAGCCTCGATGGAATGCTTCACATCTCCTGCTGTAAGCGATGAGTTCGCTTCGATGGCATCGGCCAGCTTGTTGATGTCCATCACTCTCACTGTACCCGATTTCTGGCGTACATAATACAACATCTGTGAATCTTCCTGATTCACATACTTTCTGCGCTGATAGCGCTCCACTAATACGTTCA
>OGEQ01002331.1_pt1 | contig 12985 bp, 10 predicted proteins | sample 1570731 | NCBI WGS metagenome assembly OGEQ01 (sample SAMEA2582132, study PRJEB24529) | metagenome | biome: Human gut stool | place: China | collected 2011
TTTCTCATGGTTCATTAGTAAATACTTCCGGTATTATCTATACTCCCTGCGAATATAATCTGAATAAGGAAACAGGACGCGTTGACTACGACCAAATGGAAGAAGTCGCTCTACGCGAAAAACCGAAAATGATCATTGGCGGCGGTTCCGCTTACTCTCGTGAATGGGACTACAAGCGTATGCGTGAAATCGCAGACAAAGTAGGTGCTATCCTGATGATCGACATGGCTCATCCTGCCGGTCTGATTGCTGCCGGAGTACTGGAAAACCCGGTTAAATATGCACATATCGTCACTTCTACTACACATAAAACACTTCGCGGGCCTCGTGGTGGTGTCATCATGATGGGCAAAGATTTCCCTAATCCTTGGGGAAAGAAAACTCCGAAGGGTGAAATCAAAATGATGTCTCAACTGCTGGATTCAGCTGTTTTCCCAGGTATCCAAGGCGGACCGCTGGAACACGTGATTGCTGCCAAAGCTGTGGCTTTCGGCGAAATCCTGCAACCTGAATTCAAGGAATATGCAAAACAAGTACAAAAGAATGCTGCCGTACTTGCACAGGCATTGATTGACCGTGGTTTTACGATCGTTTCCGGTGGCACTGACAATCACTCTATGCTGGTTGACTTGCGTAGCAAATACCCTGATTTGACAGGTAAAGTGGCAGAGAAAGCATTGGTTTCTGCTGATATTACCGTTAATAAGAATATGGTTCCGTTCGACAGCCGTTCGGCTTTCCAGACTTCCGGTATTCGTCTGGGGACTCCAGCTATTACAACTCGTGGTGCTAAGGAAGATCTGATGCTTGAAATCGCAGAAATGATTGAGACTGTGTTATCCAACGTAGACAATGAAGAGGTTATCGCACAAGTTCGTGCACGTGTCAATGAGACAATGAAGAAATATCCTCTTTTTGCTTATTAAGAGGCATACTTTATTTTAGGTCTGATATTCGGATTATCGGATACTGTAACTTATCAGGTCTGTTCTTTTCAAAAAGGACAGACCTCTTTTTGTATTTATTAACTTTGCTATCCGAACTATCTGTCAGGAATTTCGTTTTTCCTATTACAAAAAAAAGATATGGAATATCTCTTCAACAAAAACGAATTCAATCGTACGGTACGCCGGAAGAGATATAAAAAGGTGTACCGGACTCTATATACAAGCATCCCCGTCTTTCCCTATTGGCTTATAAGGAAAGACGGGGATTTACTCATTGAAGCAGGGAGGCCTTGCGGTCCGATTGTTTTTTAGCTCAAACCTTCTATTTCTCCATCCACAATATCAATGTGCAACGCCTGCGGTTCTTTAGGAAGTCCCGGCATGCGGAGAATTTCTCCGGCTATCGCAACAATCATTTCAGCTCCGTTATTAATGACTATATCTTTGATATGGAACTCGAAATTATTCACTGCACCATAAATCTTAGGATCGGCAGAGAATGAATATTGTGTTTTTGCAATACAGACCGGATAATGGGTAATTCCCATTTTCTCAATCAGTTTGATGCGGTTACGGGCAATGCTGCTGTATGTGATAACGCTTGCTCCATAAATATTGGTAGCTACCTTTTCAATCTTCTGCTGTATGCTGTCTTCTTCTTTGTAAGTATAACGCAGAGAACCGGACGGGTTATTTTCGATAGTATCTACTACCAGGCGAGCCATATCTACTGCGCCCTCTCCTCCTTCTGTGAATGCATTGTTGATAGCGAAACCTACGCCTAACTGCTCGCAATGCTCGCGCAACAGTTCCATTTCTTCATCTGTATCTGTAGCAAACTTATTGAAAGCTACAATCACTGTTTGACCGAAAGAACGAAGATTACGGACATGCTTGTCCAGATTACGCAATCCTTCTTTCAATCCTTCCATATTTGGTTCTTTAATGCGGTCGAGACTGACACCACCATGCATTTTCAGTCCCTGTGCCGTAGCCACGATTACAGTCAGACGTGGTTGGAGTCCGCTCTTACGGCATTTGATATTGTAGAACTTCTCCGCACCGAGGTCGGCACCGAATCCGGCTTCCGTAATCACATAATCGCCGAATGACATAGCCAGCTTGGTTGCCAGAATAGAGTTACATCCGTGAGCTATATTAGCGAACGGACCGCCATGTACGAAAGCGGCGGTTCCTTCGGTCGTCTGCACTAAGTTGGGATGAATGGCGTCTTTCAACAGTACGGTGATAGCTCCCGCCACTCCCAAATCTTTGACTGTAAAAGGTTTATCATCGTATGTAAAGCCTAACAGGATATTTTCGATACGGCGGCGCAAGTCATCCACATCTTTAGAAAGACAAAGGATAGCCATAATCTCCGACGCCGGAGTAATATCAAAACCGGATTCTTGAGTGATACCGTTTGATTTTGGTCCCAGACCTACGACAATATTACGCAAAGAACGGTCGTTCACATCGAGCACCCGGCGCCATAGGATTTCCTTCAGTCCGAAACCTTTCGCCTGATTCTGATAAAGATAATTATCAAGCAAAGCGGAAATCATGTTATGCGCAGAAGTGATAGCATGAAAGTCTCCGGTGAAATGAAGATTAATCTTTTCCATGGGGAGCACTTGGGCATATCCTCCTCCGGCCGCACCGCCTTTCATACCGAAACAGGGTCCGAGAGAGGGTTCACGTAAAGCAACGATAGCTTTCTTTCCAATTTTATTGAGTCCCAAAGCGAGACCGATAGATACAGTGGTTTTGCCGATACCCGCTTTTGTTGCTGTAATGGCAGTTACCAGGATGAGGTTACTTTTCTTCACCTTCTCCTCATCAATCAGTTGTTCGGGAATCTTTGCGATGTAGCGACCATAATTTTCTACTTCTTCACGAGGGATTCCGATACTTTCGGCAACTTGCTTTATCTTCTTCAATTCAATGCTGCGAGCAATTTCTATGTCTGATTTCATACAGGATATGATTAGTTTTATTTTGAAAGTGCAAAAGTAACAAATCTACGTGAAGCAACAAACTCTTTGCGTACAATAACTGTTGTTATTGGCATAACCTAAAACAACAACTTAATTATGGAATGGATTATCAATCAACTAAGGGTACACCCTGAACTTGCTATCTTCCTCACACTTTTCGCGGGATTCTGGCTGGGAAGACTGAAAATAGGGAAATTCTCTTTAGGTACAGTGACCAGCGTCCTTCTGGTAGGAGTATTGGTAGGACAATTGAACATTACAGTAGACGGTCCGTTAAAAGCCGTATTTTTTCTACTCTTTTTGTTTGCCGTTGGCTACAAGGTAGGTCCGCAATTCTTTCGCGGACTAAAAAAAGACGGACTGCCACAGGTGGGGTTCGCCGTATTGATGTGTATCGTCAGTCTGGTAGCACCATGGATACTTGCCAAGATTATGGGATATCATATCGGAGAGGCTGTCGGATTGCTGGCAGGCTCACAAACGATATCTGCCGTTATCGGCGTGGCAAGCGATACGATCAACCAGTTGGGCATCAGCGAAGCACAGAAGGCAACATATATTAATGCCATTCCTGTGTCTTATGCCGTCACTTATATTTTCGGTACAGCTGGTTCTGCCTGGATTCTGGCTTCTCTCGGTCCGAAGCTTCTCGGCGGATTGGATAAAGTAAAAGCTGATTGTAAAGAACTGGAATCTAAAATGGGGACTTCAGAAATGGATGAACCCGGATTCTCCCCTGCCCTTCGTCCGGTAGTGTTCCGTGCGTATAAGATCACAAATAAATGGTTTGGCAAAGGAAAAAAGGTGAGTGAACTGGAAAAGTATCTATCCGAACAGGAGAAACTGTTATTTGTAGAACGAGTCCGACAACGGGGAGTTGTAAAAGAGGTCAAACCGGATATGCTTCTTCAGCCGGAGGATGAAATCGTACTAAGCGGACGACGCGAATTTGTGATTGGCGAAGAAGACTGGATCGGCCCGGAAGTGATCGATGCGCAACTACTGGACTTTCCGGCAGAAACTCTGCCGGTTATGGTGACACACCGGACTTTCGCCGGTGAAAAGGTATCGACAATCCGGGCACAGAAATTTATGCACGGGGTTAGTATCCGTAGTATCAAACGTGCGGGTATCAATGTCCCGGTACTTGCCCGGACAGTGGTGGACGCCGGTGATATTCTGGAACTTACCGGAATGAAACATGAGGTGGAAACTGCCGCTAAACAAATGGGATATGTTGATCGGCCGACGAATCAGACAGATATGATTTTTGTCGGACTCGGTATTCTGGTCGGTGGCCTTGTCGGTGCGTTGACTATGCATCTGGGAGGTGTCCCTATCAGTCTTTCCACCAGTGGAGGTGCATTGATTGCAGGACTGATATTCGGTTGGCTGCGCAGTAAACATCCTACTTTCGGAGGTATTCCCGAACCTTCACTCTGGGTATTGAATAATGTGGGATTGAACATGTTTATTGCAGTAGTCGGCATTGCCGCAGGTCCCAGTTTTGTAGCCGGATTTAAGGAGGTCGGTTTCAGCTTGTTCATTATCGGGGCATTGGCTACGGCCATTCCTCTTCTCAGCGGGTTACTAATGGGCAAATATCTGTTCAAATTCCACCCTGCACTGACATTAGGATGTACGGCGGGAGCACGTACTACCACTGCTGCATTGGGAGCTGTTCAGGATGCGGTGGAGAGTGAGACCCCGGCTTTAGGATATACCGTAACGTATGCTGTCGGCAACACACTGCTGATTATCTGGGGAGTATTTATCGTATTGCTGATGTAAACGTGAAACCAATACTTTTGACAACTTATTTACTATTCTAACTAATATAGATTTCATTATGGAAAAAAAAGACAATAGCCCGGCTATTACCAAAAGTTATGCCAGGAAAATGGAAACGATCAGTCCGTTCGAACTGAAAAACAAGCTTATTGACATGGCGGATGAGAGTGTCAAGAAGATAGCACATACCATGCTGAATGCAGGACGGGGTAATCCGAACTGGATTGCTACCGAACCACGTGAAGCTTTTTTCCTGCTGGGACAATTCGGACTTTGTGAATGTCGCCGGGCGTTTTCACTGGAAGAAGGAATCGCCGGTATCCCTCAAAAGGCAGGGATCGCTGCCCGTTTTGAGGCGTTCCTGAAAGATAATGAGAAGGCTCCCGGTGCCAATCTGCTGAAAGAGGGTTACAACTATATGCTAATGGAGCATGCTGCCGACCCGGACACACTGGCACATGAATGGGCGGAATCCGTCATCGGTGACCAGTATCCTGTGCCCGACCGTATTCTGTATTTTACGGAACAGATCGTACAGGATTATCTGGCACAAGAGATGTGTGACCGACGTCCGCCGAAAGGGACATTCGACTTGTTCGCCACCGAAGGAGGCACAGCCGCCATGTGTTATCTGTTCGATTCGCTGGAAGAGAATTTCCTGTTGAACCAGGGAGATTCTATTGCACTGATGATTCCGGTTTTCACTCCTTATATAGAGATCCCGCAGCTACGACGTTATCAATTTAACGTGACTGAAATATCCGCCGATCAGATGACAGCCGACGGATTACATACATGGCAATATAAGGATGAAGACATTGACAAACTGAAAAATCCGCAGATTAAAGCGCTCTTCATTACGAATCCGAGCAATCCGCCCAGTTATGCGCTTAGCCCGGAGACTGCCGCACGGATTGTCAATATCGTGAAAAATGATAATCCGAACCTGATGATTATTACGGACGATGTGTATGGAACATTTATACCTCATTTCCGGTCATTAATGGCGGAATTGCCTCACAATACTCTTTGCGTTTATTCTTTCTCCAAATATTTCGGTGCAACAGGCTGGAGAAATGCCGTAATCGCGCTACACGAAGACAACATCTACGACAAAATGATTGCCCGCCTGTCGGAGGAGCAAAAAGCAATCTTGAACAAACGTTACTCCAGTATCGATTTGCATCCGGAAAAGCTGAAGTTTATTGACCGCATAGTGGCAGACAGCCGCCAGATCGCATTGAATCATACCGCAGGTCTTTCGCTGCCACAGCAGATGCAGATGAGCCTGTTCTCGCTTTTTGCTATTCTGGATAAGGAAAACCGTTACAAAACCAGAATGCAGGAAATCATTCATCGCCGCCTTCATGCATTATGGGACAATACGGGTTTCACACTGGTAGAAGACCCTCTACGTGCCGGATATTACTCGGAAATTGATATGCTGGTATGGGCGAAAAAATTCTATGGGGATGATTTTGTTGCTTATCTGCAAAAGACATATAATCCGTTGGATGTGGTCTTTCGCCTGGCAAATGAGACTTCGCTCGTATTGCTGAACGGCGGTGGCTTTGCCGGACCGAAATGGAGTGTCCGTGTATCACTTGCCAACTTGAACGAAGCTGATTATGTAAAAATCGGGCAGAGTATCAAGCGTGTACTGGAAGAGTATGCTAATGTATGGAAGGCTTCCATACGCTAAAAGGTATTTCCTCCCTCGTTCCTTTTTATGAATGAGGGAGGAAAGATACGAACTTTGCTCAATGTCATGTCTTTTGTTACTTGAAACGGGAAGTATCCACGTTAATTGCTACTTAAACGTATGTACAGATGTTGTCATCCTATTTTTAAAGAGTTTTTCTCTAAGAAAATATAACAGAAGCGAATAGTCAGGATGAAAATTTCTATCTTTGTCATAAATCAACCTTTACGAAGATGAAAAAACTGATTTTATTTCTTTCGCTGATATTATCGGTCGGTTTTGCATCCGCACAGTCAGAAATCCCTTCCGATAGTATTCGTCGTGCCCCCTCGGCTAATATTAAGGAGTTTGGCGGCTTTTTATTGGATATGGGATTGATGAATATAGCTCCTCCCAAACTTCCTAAATTCAGCCTGGATGTGCCGAATATGAGTAAAGACTATAATCAACTGTTCCGTCTGAATACGGATGCCACATACTCACAAGGATTCTCTGACGCTTTTTCTCCTTCTGCCTTTTCCGGTTTCGGATACGGGTATGGCTTGGGGCTGTCGTCTTCTCCACAGTTCATGCAAATGGGATCTTTTAAGCTGAAAAACGGTATGAGGATTAATACATACGGAGATTATGACAAAGACGGTTGGAGAGTGCCCAACCGAAGTGCCATGCCTTGGGAAAAGAATAATTTCCGGGGAGCATTCGAACTAAAATCCGCAAACGGTAATTTCGGTATACGGATTGAAGTACAGCAAGGACGAAACGGTCCTTACTAAATATATGAAGGCTAGGTTTACTATTTGCCTGATTTAAAAGCCTTATCCGCAGCGTACATTGCATCCGCTATCCTATCACACCACTTATCAAACTCCAGATCAGGCGTTTGACTCTCAGGATGTGTAAGCATATAATGCACGGATTGTCTCAGACCGTCCACCATTGATACAGTACAGATAAAATCCGGGACAAGTCTCTTGATCTTCGAATTATCAAAAACGACTGTGGCAGCCTTGTCACCTAATAGTTCCCCTCTGAAATCATAAGTTTCTCCATGTCCGGCAAGAAAATCCGAAGCTACGTGTAACGCATTCAGCGGTTTTCCTAATGCATCGGCAATGGTTTCATAAATCTGATTCCAAGTCATACTTTCGTCGGTTGTGATATGGAAAGCATTCCCGATAGCATGAGGGTTTGCCATTAAACCGACATATCCTTTGGCAAAGTCCTTAGAATGTGTCAGTGTCCATAACGAACTTCCGTCACCGGGGATAATCACAGGCTTTCCGTCAAGGATACGCTTTAAGATCTGCCAGTTTCCTTTAGCTCCATGCACAGATACGGGAGGCTTCGTTCCATTGTAGGTATGGCTCGGACGAACGATAGTCACGGGAAAGCCGGTTGTCCGGTAAGCAGTCATCAGCACTTCTTCCGCTTCAATTTTATTACGCGAGTACTCCCAAAAAGGATTTACTAATGGAGTACTTTCCGTAATGCGGTAATCTGTCTGCGGTTTTTGATAGGCAGAAGCACTACTGATGAAAATATATTGTTTTGTCTTATGCTGAAACAGACGGATATCTCGTTCTACATCTTTCGCCGTATAACCTATAAATTGGGCAACGACATCATAGCTTTCGTGTGCTATAGCTTTCGCCACCGCCTGTTCGTCATGGATGTCCGCCACGATGCTACGCATACCTTCCGGCAGTTTTTTCGAACCTCTATTGAGCAGCGTAATCTCCCACCCTCTCTGTTGTGCCAATGCTACGACATCGGTACTGATCGTACCTGTTCCGCCAATAAATAATGCTTTCATAAAAGTAGGTATTAAAATTTTTGGAACAAAGATATTAATTCTGCCTTTGACTACCAACGTTGTATACAAATTACTGATTCTTGTACCTATATTACTGTTTTGCAAATATGATATAGATAAGATATTCTTAAAAGTTTTATCTTTGCCTATGATAAAACTGTAAGCCGTATGGATGAAATTACCAAAATTGAAACTATTGATCAGTACGACCAATTATTCGGACTGGAAACTTTGCACCCTTTAGTGAATGTGATCGACTTTTCAAAAGCGACAAAAACAGTAGAATACTATCACATGAATATCGGATTCTACTCTCTGTTTTTGAAAGACATTAATTGCGGAGACCTTAAATATGGGCGTAACTATTATGACTATCAGGAAGGAACGGTTGTCTGTATGGCCCCAGGTCAAGTGATTGGTATAGATAACCGGAAGAAAACTCCTCAACGTACAAAATCGATCGGGGTCTTGTTTCATCCCGACCTGATCCGGGGAACTTCTCTGGGACAGAATATCAAGAATTATTCCTTCTTTTCTTATGAAGTTAATGAAGCCTTGCATCTATCCGAACAGGAAAAAGAAATTGTAACGGACTGTATACATAAAATACAAATCGAACTGGAACATGCTATCGACAAGCATAGCAAACAACTTATTGTCCGCAATATCGAACTATTACTCGATTATTGTATGCGTTTCTATGAACGGCAGTTTATCACACGCAATCAGGTAAACAAAGACATTATCGTGCGGTTCGAACATCTATTGGATGAATATTTCCAAGGGCAGGTAGCACTGACCGAAGGGTTGCCTTCCGTGAAATATTTTGCAGACAAGGTATGCCTTTCTCCTAATTACTTCGGCGACCTGATAAAAAAAGAAACTGGTAAAACTGCGCAGGAATATATTCAGTGCCGTATCATTGAACTTGCCAAAGAACGAATATTGGAGGGTTCGCAAACGGTCAGCCAGATAGCTTATGAACTGGGATTCCAGTATCCTCAACACTTCAGCCGGCTATTTAAAAAACATGTCGGATATACACCGAATGAATATAAACAGCAGAACTAAGAACATACACCGGAGAGATCGTTAACGTCATGGGAGATAAAGTACTCAAAATAGGAACCGTGCATCAATGTAATTGTTGCCTGGGAAGTAAGACATTGCATCCGCTAGTCAGTGTCATCGACCTTTCGAAGGCTGACTTATCTCCTCATACGGACATTAAATTCGGATTCTATACGATTCTGTTGAGTGAATGTAAGTGTGAGGCCTATGCATACGGGCACCAATGTTGTGATTTCTCGGACGGAACTCTCGTTTGCCTGACTCCCGGAGAGTCAATCAGTATGAAGGAGAACAACAAGGAATTTCCTTCCAAGGGATGGATATTGGCCTTTCACCCCGACTTGATTTGCGGGACTCCGCTCGGACTCAATATACACAATTATACTTTCTTCTCTTATTGTCCGGAGGAAGCACTGCATCTCTCTCTACGCGAAAAACAGATTATTCTGGAGTTCCTGGAGAGGATTCGGCAAGAGCTTGAGCGCTGCATTGACCGACACAGCAAAAAAATCATTTCAAAATACATTGAACTTTTGCTGGATTATTGTACCCGCTTCTACGAACGCCAGTTTATCACACGTAGCGAAGTCAATAAAAAGGTGTTCAGAGAATTCAATCATCTGCTTGATAATCATTTCAATGTGAAAGTAAGCCTATCAACTGATGTGTTATCCGATGAATATTGTGCTAATCTCCTGCATTTATCGCCTGCATATTTTAATGATTTACTGAAATATGAAATAGGAAAAGAGTTCAAAGAGTATATCCAGTTCAAACTTTTCGAGATAGCCAAAGGATGGTTGGTAAATACGGATAAAACGCTTGGCCAGATTGCACAAGAACTAGGGTTCTCTAATTCACAGTATTTCAGCCGCTTATTCAAGAAAATCACAGGGTGTTCGCCAAATGAATTCAGAATGCCCAACTAAAATTATTTAGTTAACGGCAGAAATCCTTAATAAAAATAGAATCGGGAAATAAAACTCTTAATCAATGTTATAAAACATACTTTTTTTCTTGGATTATTTGCGGATTTCACAAAAGTGCGTACATTTGCAATGTGTTTTTCATAGTATTAGATTTAAGGTTAACAAAGGTTGGAGCAAGGCGTTGCTCCTTTTTTTATGTCTATACCTCACAGAAATCCTACAATCAGTTGTAGAAATCACTATTTTTTCAGTAGTTTTGCAGAAACTCTGATAATTTAATTCAAGAAACAAAATGAAGACAAAGCAAAAATATTATCATCTTATAAAACCAATCATCTTTGTGCTATTTCTATCTTTTAGCATGGCTTCGTGTGAAAAAGAAGATATTATTCCTGAATCGCCGGATATAGAAGATACAGAAAATCCTACGGATACTGATCCCAATGAAATTGTTCCTCCTATTGTACGGGCAAATAATGAGCAAACGATATTTATGTATCTCCCTTGGTCGAACAATCTGACTTCTAACTTCTATCAGAATATCAGTGACCTGGAGAGTGTAATCGAAAAGAATATACTAAAAAATGAACGTGTCATAGTATTTATGTGTACCGAAGCTACAGAAGCTACTCTTTTTGAACTCGTTTATGAAAACGGTAAAAGCGTGCGCAAGACCTATAAGCAGTATACTGATCCCGTATATACAACAGCCGAAGGAATTACATCTATCCTTAATGATGTTCGGGAATGTACACCAGCCCAACGTTACTCTATGATTATCGGTTGTCATGGTATGGGATGGATACCTGTATCAAATGCCCAATCACGCAGTAACCTTTGTGTCAACAAAATGCACTGGGAGTATGAGAATGTACCTATGACACGTTATTTCGGAGGATTATATCCCCAATATCAAACCGACATAACCACACTTGCTCAAGGTATCTCCAATGCCGGATTGAAAATGGAATATATATTTTTTGATGATTGTTACATGTCGACAGTAGAAGTTGCTTATGATCTTAAAAATGTGACTAATCATCTGATAGCGTCTACCTGTGAAATAATGGCGTACGGTATGCCATACGCAAAGATCGGACAGTATTTGATAGGAGAAATTAATTATGAAAAGATCTGTAATGGATTCGATGACTTTTATTCAAATTATGAGATGCCATGCGGCACTATCGCTGTCACGGATTGCGCAGAATTGGATCATTTGGCAACTATAATGAAGGACATAAATAGCCAATATACATTTGATACGACATTAACCGGGTCACTGCAAAGATTAGACGGCTATTCTCCTGTTATATTCTTTGATTGCGGAGATTATGTATCAAAGTTATGTTCCAACCAGGAATTACTGGCTCAATTCAACGAACAACTTAACCGCACTGTTCCATTCAAAAGAAATACAGATTATTTCTATTCTATGAGTAGAGGAAAGGTAAAAATAGAAACTTTCTCCGGTATCACCATTTCCGATCCCAGTACTAATGACCTCGCTTCCGCAAAAGAAAAAACAGCATGGTATGCAGCTACTCATTAAATCTATTAAAAGAGATATTTTCTAATTTGTAGATATTCAAGAACAACAGCTCTATACATCTTATAAAAAATCATGAGAAATATATTAATCATCGGTGCTAACGGATTCACCGGACGCCAATTACTGAAGGATTTATCTGCCCATAAACAATATAATGTGACCGGCTGTTCCCTGCACTCGGATATCTTTCCAGCTTTAGAGAATACAAAGAAGTATCGTTTCATTGAAGTTGATATACGGAATGAAGCGTCCGTAAAAGAGTTGTTCAAAGCAATTTGTCCGGATGTAGTTATCAACTGTTCCGCTTTATCTGTTCCCGATTATTGTGAAACACACCATGAAGAGGCTTACCTCATAAACGTTACCGCGGTAGAACAACTGGCACACCTTTGCAAAGAATACCAAAGCCGTTTCATCCATTTATCCACTGATTTCGTATTTGACGGAAAGATAAATGAGAGAACCGGACAGCTATATACAGAAGAAATACTCCCCGCTCCTGTCAACTATTACGGATTCACCAAATGGAAAGGAGAAGAAAAAGTTGCCGATATTTGTAGTAATTATGCCATTGCACGTGTAGAGATTGTGTATGGAAAAGCACTGCCCGGACAGCATGGAAATATCGTTCAATTAGTAATGAACCGTTTGAAAGCCGGACAAGAGATTCGTGTTGTATCCGACCAATGGCGCACGCCAACTTTTGTAGGAGATCTATCAGACGGGATACAACGCCTGATAGAAAATACGGCCAACGGAATCTTTCATATCTGTGGTGACGAATGTTTGACTATTGCAGAAATAGCTTATCAGGTAGCAGACTACATGAAATTAAACCGCGCGCTCATTCATTCTGTTACGACAGAAGAAATGCAAGAATCCACTCCCCGCCCGCGTTTTAGCGGAATGAGTATCGAGAAAGCACGAACAATACTCGGATACAATCCGCGAAAACTAAAGGAAGTCCTTCTGGATTGGAACAGTATATAATTATTGCATATTTATTTTGAAAATATACAAAAAGTTCATATCTTTGCACCAAAATTAAGAAGACCAATGATGAATCAGAGATTACAACTACATAACACTGCTTACTTTCTTGCGGAAATCCCCAATTTCTGTAAGTCATGTTGCGTGCATGTACATTGGTTCAGTGGATTCATCTAAATTCCCCTTTCTTTGA
>OGEQ01002333.1_pt1 | contig 12982 bp, 14 predicted proteins | sample 1570731 | NCBI WGS metagenome assembly OGEQ01 (sample SAMEA2582132, study PRJEB24529) | metagenome | biome: Human gut stool | place: China | collected 2011
CCAACCATACCGAGTGCATCCGCTGCGGAATGTGCATCCGCGCCTGTCCGACGAACGCCGTGTGCTTCCGCTACGGCTTCGGCAACGGGAAAGAAACAACAAAGAAAACAACGATGGAGGAATCAAAATGAACAGGAAGAGAATTTTTGCACTGGCTTTTGCCGTGCTGATGGTGCTGGCCCTGGCGGCCTGCGGCATGAAGAACAATGACAAGATGGGCGACATGAGCGGCAACGGCTCCGCCATGACTGGCGAGCCGAAAAACGCCGAGAAGGCGCTCGCCCTGCACAAGGAGCTGCTGGAGCGGGAGAACGCGATCCTGTCGGAAAATACCGAGCTGTGGGAAAAGGTCTTTATGGAGGCTGACAAGGGCATGGCCATGATCGAGGACGGGAAAAACTACGGCGACTTCCTGCTGGATACCGTCGAGGCCGCTAAAGAGCAGTTCACCGACAAGGAGTATGAGTGGCTGAAGGAGTCAGCCACGGAGATCAGCAATATTGAAAACAGGCTGACCGAGTTGGAAGAGAAGTATCCCGAGATCATGCAGAAATCCATGGACGGCGATATGAGCATTCCCGCGGGCAGCGACACGAGCAACCCTCCCGACGACGGCAGTATGCAGAAGTTCCCCGCCTTTGAAGGGAAAGATCTGGACGGCAACACGGTGAAGAGCGACGAGCTGTTCTCCGCCAACGCCGTCACCGTAGTGAATTTCTGGTTCACCACCTGCAATCCCTGCGTGGGTGAGCTTGGCGAGCTGGACGCGCTGAACAAGGAACTGGCGAACAAGGGCGGCGCGCTCATCGGCATCAACTCCTTTACGCTCGACGGCGACGAGAAGGCCATCGCCGAGGCGAAGGAGGTGCTTGCCAAGAAGGGCGCGACCTATCAAAACATCTATTTCGGCTCCGGCGGCGATGCCGGTAAGTTTGTGGAGAATGTCTTCGCCTATCCCACCACCTATGTGGTCGACCGCAGCGGCAATATCGTGGGTGAGCCCATCGTAGGCGCTGTTACCGGCAAGACGCAGGCTGAGGCGCTGCAAGCCCAGATCGACAAGGCGCTCGCCGCCGATATGGGCTGACCTGAGATTTAAAAAGTGCCTGCTGCGCGCCATTGCATTGCCCTCGGCGGGCAAGGGGCGGAGTGAGCTCTGATTCCCCTGAAAGGAGGAAACGCGATGTATCGAAGTGCATTGGCCCTGCTTTTCGCCGCAGTGCTGCTGGGCGGCTGCGCCGCCGGGAAGCAGACTGTGCCGAAGGAAAAGAGCGGACAGGAAACAAACATGGACGGAGCGGCTTTTGACCGGTCCGACGAGGAGATCACCTATATGGATACCACAGACAATGTCATCTATCTGGCGGGCGGCTGCTTCTGGGGCATGGAACAGCTGATGCAGTCCATCCCCGGCGTCATTGATGCCGAGAGCGGCTATGCCAACGGCACCTGCGAGGCGGATGCCGATTACAAGACCGTCTGCAAAGGGAACACCGGCTTCCGGGAGACCGTGCGGGTGGAGTATGACCCCGGGCAGGTGAGTCTCGACGCCCTGCTGCTGGCCTACTTCTATGTGATCGACCCCACGGTGGAGAACCGGCAGGGCAACGACCGGGGCAGCCAGTATCAGACCGGTGTCTATTACACCAACGAAAGCGCGAAGGAAACGGTGGAGCGCATCGCGGAGATCGAGCGGGGACGCAGTGAAAAGTTCTTCGTGGAGATAGGTCCACTCAAGAACTATTACCCCGCCGAGGAGTACCACCAGAACTACCTCGAAAAGAACCCGAACGGCTACTGCCACATCCCGCGCGCGGAGATGGAGCTGTTTTCCCGGCTGCGCATCGATCCGGGCGACTATCAGAAGCCCGCGGCGGAATCCATCCGGGACAAGCTGACGGCGGAGCAGTACCGTGTTACGCAGGAGAGCGGCACAGAGCGCGCTTTCACAGGCGAGTTCTGGGATAAGTTTGAAAAGGGCATCTATGTGGATGTCGTCACCGGCGAGCCGCTCTTTTCCTCCACGGATAAGTACGAGAGCGGCTGCGGCTGGCCGGCTTTCACAAAGCCCATTGAAGAGCCTGCCGTGGTGGAACTGGAGGACCTGAGCCACGGCATGCGCCGTACAGAGGTCAGAAGCCGTGCCGGAGATTCTCACCTTGGTCATGTGTTCACCGGCGATCCGGAGTCCCCCAATGGCGTGCGCTACTGCATCAACAGTGCGGCCCTGCGCTTTGTGCCTTACGCAAAGATGAAAGCAGAGGGTTACGGATATCTTCTGTATCTGTTCGAGGAATGAGTTCGCATAATACAATGATATAATAAGCAGCGTCCCAATCATTATGAACCGGGACGCTGTCGTTTATGCTCATGTCGGTTTAGTAAAGCGGACAGAAGCCTCCAAATGGGCTGAAAAAAAGGTTCTGACATTGAAGCACAGCTCCATGTCAGAACCCTTTTATTTCACAAATTATTTTTTGGGGTTGCGTCGCCCGCTGTTTTCCGAGCCACGCACTTCCTCATGGTAAAAGTAATCCACAATGACCGGGTGCCCAGGCTCTGCTCGTCCGTAGGGCAGCTCGTTGTCCACGAAGGGACAGCTGTTTTCTTTCGCCAGCCGTTCCGCTTGATCCTCCAAACCACAGAAGTAGCTTCTGTCTCCCTTGTTGTAGATAGCGTCGTACAGCGGAACCAAGTCAGGATATTTTTTACGTATATAGTCAAGGATGTCTTTTTTGAAGCCGCCTCGCAGGTTTAGATTTTCTAACCATATCAGGTCGCATTGGTTTCTGACCTGATGGAAGATGGCCTCAAAATCTGTGATACCGGGAAAAACCGGAGCGATAAAGCACACGGTGCGGATACCTGCGTCATAAACCTGCTTCATGGCATCCAGCCGCCGCTTGATGCTGACGGCATTGTCCATATCGTTTTTGAAATCCTCGTCCAGCGTATTGATCGACCAGGAAATCGTGACCTTTCCCAGTTCTTTCAGAAGGTCGATATCACGGATTACCAAGTCTGACTTGGTACAGATGAGAATTTCCGCCTCGCTGCCCCGAAGCTGCTCAAGAAGCTTTCGGGTGTTCTGAAACTGAGCCTCCTGGGGCAGATAGCCATCGGTCACAGAACCGATGACTACGCGCTGCCCTTTGTACTTTTGCGGATTTTTGATTGCCGGCCAATGCTTCACATCCAGGAATGTACCCCACGGTTCGGTGTGCCCGGTAAATCGCTTCATAAACGAGGCGTAGCAGTATTTGCAGCTATGGGTACAGCCCACATAAGGATTGACGGAATAGCCGCCCACCGGCAGGTTGGATTTTGTCATAATATTTTTGGTTTCTACATCCTGAATCAGAATGCTGCTATCTTTCACTTCCGCCATGTCTTCTGTTCCTCCAATACCCGGTAAAAAGCCGGGGGAAATTCTTGTACCATATGTGTTTCTCCCATGATAGGAAGTAGATCTTCCTTCATGAATACAGGGATGCCAAGCGCATGGGCCTGATGTGTCAGGTTCCACACCCATTCCGGTTTCGATACGGCTTTGCCCTTCCTATGTCCGGTCTCAGTCCCAATGACGATCCACTCAATTCCGGTAAGGTCCACCATACCAACATCATCAAACATAGGTTCAAAGGTCACATGATAGTGTCCGCCATGGATATGCTCCCGCAAAGTCCGGATACGGTTTTTCTCTTTACTGGAGGTAACAGTTACACCAAACCAAGCATTCTCCAGGGTAGTGGAAAACACAATATCCTCCGGTCGCTTGGTCAAAAACAGATATTGGTGCTGTGGATTTTCAGTCATCTTGGCAAATATCTGTTCCCGCCACTCTGGCTTCCAGTGGGAAAAATCGCTCATGCCGGTGAGCAGAAAATTCTGTGGGCGCTTTTTCTCCATCAGCCGCAGCTTATTGGGAAAAAACTCCGGCTTTTCAAAGTCATCGATCATGTGAAACCGGCGGACATTGTTTCTGGCGTAGCAGTAGCTGCAACCAATAGTACAGCCGATCACCAGATTCATGTTCTGAATACAGTCTTTAATACAAACAGTCACCGCTAACGCCTCCTTTCCGTTTTGAGATTTAGCCTTCTACCGCAGGCGCAACTTTCCCGAAGCCGTTCCAGGCATACAGCCCCTTCTTGTCCTCATCGCCCAGGAACTTGTCCACCTGACAGATGTGCAGGATATGGTCGCCAACTTCCACCGACTGCTGCAGGGTGGCCACCATCGCCAGACGAGTATCCACCGGAATCTGGATGTCACTGCCCTCCACAGCCATCATCTCGATGTTGTTGGCGGCCACCTTGTCGGTCTTGGCACCGGTAGACGCTCCGCAGGCCATCACCGTCTGGGCAAGACTCTCGCCAGGAACGGTGACAATCACCTTTCCGGTCTCTCGTACCTGCTTACCGGTGTGGGACTGTTTTCCAGTGGCGAAGCCCACCATGGGTGGGTTGAAGGAGAGGTAAGACACAAAGCAAATGGGAGCCAGGTTCGTAGAACCGTCCTCCTTTTTAGAGCAGATCAGTGTCAGCGGATTGGGGGAGGTCAGAACAGTAGCCTCCATAATGTTCAGTTCTTTCATGTCATTCAGACCTTTCTAAGAAATTTCAGTCGTTGACTGCTCGGCCAACTAGTGATATATTTATTATACCTAATAGCAATTTTTGTTCAAGTACGCAAATTATTTGTACCTGGTATCAAAAAGTATACTGCAAAAGACGAGGAAAGATCCAATCATGACTTATGAAGAATTCAAAGAAAAGGTTGGCAGTGTCATTCTAACCGATGATGGAAACTGCCCGGTCACGCCGGTGGTTCAAATGCTGCAGGGCAAATGGAAACTCCAAATTCTCTATGAACTATGCATCAAGTGTCCCATGCGGTTTGGGGAACTGAAAAAAGTTCTCAAGCCCATCACCAACACAGCTCTGACCAACGCCCTGAAGGAGCTGGAATCGGATGAATTGATCCAGCGCATCCAATATAATGAAATGCCCCTACGGGTGGAATACTCCCTCACCGAGAAAGGACGGGATCTGTTGCCGGTCTTTTACGCCATTTCTCAATGGGGAATGAAATATATACCATGATTCTAACTATATTAATCTGCAAGATAATAGCCGGGAGGCATTGACAATTTGAGTCAACTTCCCGGCGTTTTATTTTCTGCATTTTCTACTGCTGCAAAGGATTCAGGAAGCAACCTGATTCATGAGAGTTGATAACTCCCACCGCCTGCAAATAGGCATAGATGATTACGGTCCCCACAAACTTCATGCCTCGCACGCCTCCCGGAGAGCAGGCAGCAGCTCATCCAGTCGCCCGTCCAGACCGAAGGACTTTTCTTTGATATTGTCCGTAATGTAGATCTCACCAAGATTGAGGGTCACATAAGTGGCGTTTGGCTCGCTGGCCACCAGGCGCATCATCGGGGCCTTGATCAGCTGATTGCGCCAGCCAATGCCCAGCTCCAAAACCACCAGTTTCTTCCCGTGGTAGGTTTTCAGAAAGTTTTGGAACCGTGCCTGGGCAGCGGTATCCGGAATCATTCTCTGACCCGCACCCATGTGGATGTCCATGGGACCGCCGCACTTGGGACAGCGCGGCACCAATTCTGTAGGCACATGGCCGCTCTGTTCGGCAGCCGATAATTTTTCTGCCACCTCCAGACTAGGATAGATGGTGTCGTGGCAGGGGCGGGCACACTGCATAGTAAACCAGTTGCCCTCAATCTCATAGATTTTCGTCGGATCGAAGCCACACAGTTCAAAGTGACCTTCTCCGTTTGATGTGACGACAAAGTAATCTTTCTCTCCCACAATGGCCTTCAAATCGTTCATCACCGGCGTAGGCTGGTACTGCCCGCAGTAATGATGGATGAGCCGGGCCCAGAAGGCCCATTTTTCCTCCTCGCTGGGCCATCCAGCCATCATGCCCTGCAAAATACACCCAAGGCCGTATTTCCGTTTAAAATCCCCAAACAGTCTTTCAAAGGCCGCATTGTCCGCAAACAAATGCAGTCCTTCGGTGATGGACAGTCCGTTACTGGCCCCGATCAAGATAGCGTCCGCTTCTCTGAATTTTTCCGCAATAGGGTTCCAATCAATCATATTCGTTCGCCCCTTTCTATTTTATGGTTGCTGCGATGGATCGCTCCTGCCGGAGGGCAGCTAGAGTTTCCGCCAAATCTCCTTGCAGATACAGGCTGCGTCCCCGCAGATGCTCTGGCCTATGAGATGCCTCTCGATTAAGACATGCATAAAAGACGTTTTCGTTTTTGGCAGTAAGTTCCCAGAAGGGCAGTTTGATGATACTGGGCGTCATCTCACCCACGCCCAGCTCCAACAGCAGGACTTTTTTGTCGGACTGATCCATTATCCAGCGTCGCAGGAATCTATGGTAGCGGTGCAGACTATCCTGCCAGAAGGTTCCCTCCAGGAAGGTATCGTCTCGTACCCAGGGCACCAGCATCCGCCCGCAATCCGGGCAGCGGGGAACGTCCTCCTCCGGCAGGCGAACACCTACCAAGTAACCAGTCAGTTCCTTCACCAGTTCGCGGTTTTCCCAAATATCATCCCGGCAGGGCTGGCTGCATTGGCAGTAGCTAAAGTCTCCCTGAAAGGCGCAAATTTGTTTCTGGGGAAATACTCGAAAAAACTGCTGATCCACATTGGTGGTCAGAACAAAAGCAGGTTTGTCCGCAACAAGCGCCTGCAGGTCCAGATAGGGCTGCCCCGTGGGGGCCTCCCACATGAAGCGGATATATTGACTGTAATATCCCCACTGTTCCCCATAGCTGGAAAAGCAATGGTAGAATCCAGCCAGTGGGGAGGTAAATCCATACTGTTCCCGAAAGGGAGCCAATGCCTCCGAAAGTGCCGGGGACCAATGGTAGTGGTCGTATCCAGCTGCGCTTGACAGGCCGGAGCCGCCTCCGATCACAACGGCATCTGCTTGATCAATACGCTCGGCAAGTTCCTGAAGCACCGCTTGGTTTCCAACCCTCATTGATCGTTATCTCCACTGCCCATGGTATCCCGTGCATCCCGTAGCACTTGAGCAATGTCGGCCACAATGGTCATGCCCTTGTCCTCCAACTGTTTGGGCAGGAAGTCATACTTGTTGTTGATAGCAATGTATCGAGCATGAGGAAAGCTGAGGGTCAGGTTCCAGAAAGGCTCTTGGATAAACATGGGAGTCATTCGGCCAACGCCCAACTCCAGGAACAGAATCTTACTGTCTTTGTGTTCCAGCACATAGCGAGAAATTTTTTCGTACTGTTCTTCGTATTTCTTTCCTTGCAGAAAATTCCCATATCCTCGCACCCAGGGGAATGCCTCACCGCCACAGTGGGGGCACCGGGGAATAAGATCCGTGGGAATCTTCGTGCCATCCCCCATAGCGGCCACCATATCAGCCACTGGCTTTACCGCATCCCAGGTGTCATCGGTACAGCAGGCGGCACACTGGAAGAACCGGTGATCTCCCTGGATCTCCGCCACCTTCTCCTCCGGGTAGAGTTTGACAAACTGGGTATCCTGGTTGGTGGTGAGGATGAAGAAGTCCTTGCCTTTCAGCAAAGCGTCTAAATTCAGATAAGGATGACGCACAGGTGCGGTCTGGGTGGTGTGAAGGAATGTGGCGAGATACCCCCAATACTCTTCCCTTGTCTTCCAGGGATGCATCATCCCTGCAAAAGCACCTTTGAAGTGGTACTTCTCCGCAAAAGGCCGGAAGTATTTCCGGTAGGAGTCGTTGTCCTCGTAGTAAAAATCTCCGCCACCGGCAGCGGACAGGCCGGAGGCCCCGCCCACTACCACACAGTCAGCTTCCTTTACCTCCTGTACCAAACGATGGATCTGTTCGCTATACGGCAGCGGCTTTTTGTCAGTCAGCTGATAAGGCGTACTGCCGGAAGCATAGATAGGATAGTGCCTGGAATAATTCATCTGGGTCTGCATGACCAAATCATCATAGAAGTTCATTTTCACCATTCCTTTCGAGTGGGTGTTATTTTTATTCTTACTTCAAATCATTTTAGCATCCTCTTGCGCTGCTGTCAATATGCTGTTATAATAAAAATAACATCAAGCAAAAAAGGAGATCAGACCATGAAATATCCCACCCGCCTTAGCGATGCTGTTCATATTCTGGCTTTTATCGCTCTGTACCCAGACTGCGACCTGACCAGTAACAAGCTGGCAGAGAGCATTCAGACGAATCCTGCCTATGTGCGCCAGCTCATGTCCGCCCTGCGGAAAGGAGGGCTGCTGGTCAGCGTGAAGGGACATCCCCGACCCGCTCTGGCTCGTGAGCCGGAGAAAATCACTCTGCTGGATGCCTATCGGGCAGTAGAGGGCAACAAGCCCCTGCTCCATCAGGACATCCACACCAACCCCGCTTGTGGCGTGGGCGTGAACATTCAACTGGTGCTGCGGGATTTTTACTTGGACATTCAAAAAACAGCGGAACAAAAAATGCAAGAAATCACGCTGAAAGATGTGCTGGAACAATATCACATGAAGTTGGAAGGGATGCCCTTGCAGCGTTTATGACGGATCGACTTTCAGAAACGCTTCCATTTGGGACAAAAATTCTTCTGAACGGGAAATACAGAACCTCCTTGCGGGACTATACTGAGAACCGGAGAGACCTATACCCCGTATTTGTATTCTACTTTCCAGAGAAGAAGGTTTCAATATGCAGGAAAAGTACAATGTCACAGGCATGACTTTTGCGGCCTGCCAAGCTAGGGTACAAAAAAGCGTATCCAACCTGACCGGCGTGCAAGAGTGCAATGTCAATCTGTTAAAAAACAGTATAGACGATGTAACTGCTATGATTGCCGGACAGATTGGGCAGCTTCTTCCGATGGACGAGGAAACCATCAAGCAGTTTCAAACACTTGCAAAAAAGATGATGGAACAAGCGGAGGAATCAAATGATGATTAGAAAATATTTACCGCCGTTTGTTATGTGGCTCGTTTTTGAAGTGATTGCGGTGACATTATGGTTTGCGTTAGATAATATATTCTTTCTTTTCAATTTCTCGTATATTGGCACTGCGATTGCTGTTGGATTGGTATTATATGGGAAGAAGAAAAAATATGCCCGGAATGTAGTACAATTTGCTGTTGGTCTGTATATGATTGTGTATCTGGGGTTTCTTTGTCGAGAAAATATGCAGATAGAGGGCTTCTGGTATTATCTTTTCCTCGGTGTATTTGAAGCCGCTACAATTCATTATGTTGTTGCAAAAATATTTGGTCCTTTGCTATTTGGGCGTGGGTGGTGTGGTTATGCTTGTTGGACAGCAATGGTTTTAGATTTGCTTCCGTTCAAGGAACCTTCCAGTCCACGCAAGCAATGGGGAATGATCCGCTATTTTGTTTTCGGAGCTTCTCTCGTATTTGTGAGTCTGCTCTTTATTCTTAAAGTCCCAAACAAAGAGGAAATTATGTGGCGGAGCTTCATCATTGGAAATATTCTCTACTATGCCGTTGGAATTGCTATAGCCTACAAATGTAAAGATAACAGAGCTTTTTGCAAATATATTTGCCCAATTACAGTTTTTTTGAAACCGATGAGTTATTTTTCGCTTTTTCGCATCAAAGTCGACAAGAAGAAATGTATTTCGTGCGGAAAGTGTGAAAAGATATGTCCAATGAATGTAGAAGTTCCATGCAATTCCCGAAATAAGAAAAACGCAACAGAATGTATTTTGTGCATGAAATGCGTGGAAAAATGTCCCCAAAATGCTTTGAAGCTATAACATAGCAAAGTCAGCCGATCCAGTCAACGTTCAAGATGAACGGCGCAAAAATTGCGCCGCCGTTGACAGTACCACCCGCCTTTGCTGATGGGTAATCAAGGCGGGAAAGCCCTAAAATGGCTTCTCGATCATTTCAATTTTTGCGGGAGTGTGTCCACAAGTTCGGCGTAGGACGAGGGACGGGGGTTTTCATATACGCCCTGTTTGCTGACGAAACCAGCCCTGCGCTTGCGGCTCTACGCCACACAATCACAGCCCTGTTTTCCTGCTGCTTCAAATGTGCTTGTCCTTTCCTGTGGCAACCGCATTTTCGCAGCAACGCCGACAGGGCGTATCAAATGTGGGAACGGATGCCGCAGTGGATACTGTAACGACTGCTGCCGCAGACACTGCGGCAGGAACATGGGAGCTTGTGAGCGTGACCTATAACGGTATGACTGTCGGCAAGGAGGATCTGGAAGAGATGGGAACTGCCATGACTCTGGATCTCCTGGAGGACGGTGTGCTGATGCTGGCAAATGCCGATACAGAGATGGTATTTGAACGGCCAGGAAGCGTAGCAGCTGTGACTGCACCGGATGAAGAAGAGGGTGAGCAAACAGCCTCCAGCACAGCAGCATCGGTAGAGGACAGCTGGACAGTCGTTCCGCTGGCGTCTGCTCAGGCGCTGGTGCCTTATAGCTGTACAGAATTCAGTATGAATATTCCGGAAGGCTGGAGCGTGAAATCTTCTGCCATGTACACCGGTATGTTTCATGCGATTCATGTTTTTGATCCGGAGAATCCGGTAAATCAGATTTTCTTTATGCTAAAAATGGAACCATTATTTTCAGATGAAAATTCCCGGGCGATGATGGCGCTTTCCAGTGATTTGTTTGGAAAATGTCCCATTCTTACGAATGTATCGACACAGGGAGTCTTTGAAATATTCCCACAGTTTGCAGACGCAATGAATGCAACTGCTGACTATGCGGATATTCAGACACCGTACATTGCAGATTTTTCTGTGACAGAGAGCTTTGAAAGTACTCAGGGAATGAGCAGCGTTGCTATTTCCCCCTCCATTCTTCGGGCGGATTTTACACAGAATGGCACAACGGGAGAAGGAATGTTCACGGCGGATGTGGTTCCCTTTGCCATGGGCACGGGAATGGGATATTATTCTGTCTATAATCTGACAGTCCTCAGTGCAGAAAAGGGAACCTTTCAGGACTGGCAGCCTACTTTGAATAAAGTTCTCAGCAGTCTTAATTATACGCCGGAGTTCCAGAGCTTTGCCATGTCCCAGAGCAATCAGGCGGCCTCTACCTCCCAGTCTCTCAGCCAGTCAGCCAGTGAGATGTCCGACAGCATCATGTCTTCCTGGGAAAACCGGAACCGGAGCCAGGATATTATGAGCCAGAAGCAGAGTGACGCTACCCTGGGTTACGAGCGCATCGTGGACACTGAAACTGGAAATATTTACAAAATTGACAACGGTTTCACCGATTGGTATGACGGCTCCCGTTACAAGTCCATCACTGATGATCAGTATACGGATTCGGTGGAAGCAGTGATTCACTGGAAGTAGAGTCATTGATTTTTTAAGGCATTTGCGGTATCATGGCATGGTATAGTTTGAGATAAATAAAAGGGGTAGAGAGGGATTAAGAAATGGAAAAAAGAAACGCAAAAGCCTTATTGCCTATCGCGGTGTTTGTGGTTTTATATCTGGGACTGGGGATTCTGTTTGAATATGGCCTGAATATCGAGATGGGATTTTACAAAATTCCTGTTGTGATTATATTTTTGCTTGCACTGCTTGTTGCATGTCTGCAAAACCGGAAATTAAGCCTGAATGATAAACTGAAAATAATGGGAGTTGGAATCAGCGATCCGAACATTATTACCATGATCATTATATTTATGCTGGCTGGAATTTTTGTGGGTGTTGTTGGAAGAACATCAGCAAACAGTGTGGCATATTTTATTCTGTCACTGATACCGCCTCAGTTTGCGGTTGTGGTGCTTTTTGTAGTAAGTTGTTTTGTATCACTTGCAATGGGGACTTCCGTAGGAACCATTACTTTAATTACTCCGATTGGAATAGCCGTGTCGCGAGCATCGGGGTTTGACCTGCCGCTTTGTATTGCGACAGTCATGGGTGGTGCAATGTTTGGGGATAATCTGTCCTTTATCTCTGATACGACAATTGCCGCATGTAATGGACAGGGTTGTAAGATGACAGATAAATTTAAGGAAAACTTTTTCATTGCACTTCCGGCAGCAATTGTCAGTCTGGTGATTATTTACAGTCTGTCTGTGAAAAATTACAGTGGCGGAGTTGTGCAGGAAGAATATCATCTGATACAGGCCATTCCTTATATACTGGTACTGGCGGGAGGCATTCTTGGCTTAAATGTGTTCCTGGTACTGATTACAGGAATCATAAGTGGCTCCATCATCATGATTGCGACAGGGATGATCGTGCCGACGGATTTGCTTGGAAATATGGGAGACGGGGCAGCAGGCATGTTTGAAACCAGCATGGTCGCCATTCTGGTAGCGTCTATCTGTGCACTGATCAAAGAATATGGTGGATTTGCTGCTCTGCTATATTGGATAAAAAAAGTGTTTAACGGGAGAAAAGGCGGACTCCTTGGCATGGGTCTGTTGGTAGGTCTGATGGATATTGCAACGGCGAATAATACAGTCGCAATTGTTATGGCAAATCCAATTGCAAAAGAAATGTCAGGAAACTACGGAATCAGCAATAAGAAAGCAGCATCTATTCTGGATACATTTTCCTGTATCTTTCAGGGAATTCTTCCTTATGGAGCACAAATGCTGGTTGCCATCTCAGCGGCTTCCGGCCTGGGTGAGACAGTCAGTGCATTTGATATTCTGCCAAGGTTGTTTTACCCGTATATGTTGTTCATCAGTTCCCTTGTCTTTATTTCTTTTGAAAAAAATGCATAACTGGAAAAACAGATAGAAAAAGAAGGCGAAAGCAATGTTCGGAGAATGTCATGCCCATGTAATCATGGACGGAATCAATTATAAAGCAGCAGTGGCACTTCATAAAGATGGTGTCTGCAAGGCAGCAGTCCGCGCCCATCTTAAGGAATGGAAAGACGCTGGAATAACCTTTGTGCGGGATTGAAATGGAGTTAGCAAAGGTCTCCTCCGATGCCGCAAGGTTCAAAAAAGACAGCT
>OGEQ01002334.1_pt1 | contig 12979 bp, 10 predicted proteins | sample 1570731 | NCBI WGS metagenome assembly OGEQ01 (sample SAMEA2582132, study PRJEB24529) | metagenome | biome: Human gut stool | place: China | collected 2011
AAGTCCGTCTGTCAGAAGCGCCGCAAACCGCTCTTTTAAAAGACCATAATCCAGAATCGGCGCCAGCTTATCATATCCGGCTCCTTCCCGTTGCATCTGCCCATTCAATTCATGCTGACAGCATGGAACCGACAGGATGACCTTCGCATTCCATCCCACCGCTTTGGCAAGTGCAAAATCTGTCGCTGTATCACAGGCATGAAGCGTCACAACCATATCCACTTCTCTGACACCTTCATAATCCGCGATATCTCCCACCAGAAATTCCAGTTTGTCATATCCATATTTGCGGCTTAACTCATTACAATGATGAATGACATCCGATTTCAGATCTAACCCGATGATACGGATATCGTATTCCTTCAGAACATGCAGATAATAATACATGGCAAATGTCAGATACGATTTTCCACATCCAAAATCCAGAATCGTGATCTCTCTGTCTTTCTCAAGTTTTGGAAGAATATCCTCAATAAATTCCAAAAACCGGTTGATCTGCCGGAATTTATCAAATCTGGAATGTACAATTTTTCCATCCTTTGTCATCACACCCAGATCCTGGAGAAATGGAACCGGAATTCCTTCCTCTAAAATATATTTCTTACTTCTATTATGTGACAATTCTACCGGTCTTACACTGCCTTTTGACGCTTTTTTCTGAATGGTTACCTTGCCTTTTTTGCTCACTAAAACAGTGTAATTCATATGCACTGTAGATGCCTGCATCTGCCGGAATTCTTCCATATATTCCAGCAATCGGTCTCGTGCCGAAATCGGGTCCAGATTCTCATGAAAGGCCTGTGTTTTTGTAAAAGACTCCAGTTGAAAAAATAAATTGCCTTTTTTCTCGATCGGCCGAACCTTTACCTTTAAAATTCCCTCTTTTTTCCTCGGATTGCTCAAAACTGCCTGAACAAATTCTATATTTAAAATATCTGATAATAATTTTTTGATCGTTTCCATGCGATTCCCCTTGTCATTTGTTTTCTATATAAGCTATGTGTGAACAGTAACTATTGTAAAACAAAATAAAGTCTCGTGCAATAAAACAAGTCTTAAATTAAAAGAAGACGGGAAAAATTCCCGCCTCTCCTACTCTTCTTCAGAATTCTCTCTGAAAAAACATGAATCTTGTTCTTTTTTATCTGCTTTTCTAAAACGAACTGTCGCCTTAAAAAGATCTCCGTCCAGATATAATTCCAGTTTTCCGCCCTGCATCTGTACCAGACTTTTCGCAATCGATAATCCCAGTCCGCTTCCTTCGGTACTCCTTGAAATATCACCGCGAATAAAACGTTCTGTCAGTTCATCTGCTGAGAAATTGAGCGGATACTCCGAAACATTTTTCAAAGAAAATATCACTTCATCCTTATCAGTGCGCAGATCTGCATAAATTCTCGTCCCCGGCATTGCATACTTCGCCGCATTATTATAAAGATTTTCCAATACTCTCCACATTCTTCTTCCATCTACATGAATAATCGCCGGCTCATTTGGAAGTGTCTGAATCAGCTCCAGATTCTTATGTTCAAATTTTTCTGCAAACTCTCCCGTCGTCTGATTCATCATCTCTACCAGATTGACGTCCATCAACTGCAGATTGATATTCCCGCTGCTCACCTTGGATGCTTCTACAACATCCTCTGTCAATGTTTTCAGACGCTGTGCTTTTGCCTCCAAAATTTCCAGATATCCCTGTATCTTAGGATCTTCAATATTGGATCGTTTCAGGATATCCACGTAATTGATAATGGAAGTTAGCGGTGTTTTGATATCATGAGATACATTTGTGATCAGATCCGTTTTCAGACGCTCGCTTTTCACGCTTTTTTCCACAGCCTTCTGCAATCCGGTTCCAATATCATTCAGCATTTCTGCTACTTCACGCTGTTCTCCTCTGAGATGTTCCAGAGAAATCTGATATTCCAGATCTCCTCCTGCAACTGCTTTGATTCCTTTTATGATTTTATTCTTTGCAATCGCATTCAATACCAGATAATACACAATGAATGCATCTGCTGCCAGCGTGATCAGCACAAATCCCGGCGTTCTGAATAATGCCAGCATCCAGTGGATTCCAATCAGTATCACCCCTGATACAACCATTCTCCACACCACATTTCTGTTTCTCCAGAATATTCTAAAGAATCTGCAAAACGCATACAATACGCTGTTCTTCCACATCGTTCCCGCTTTTATCCTGCGGACCAGGCTCAGATATCCGACCAGGAACATGATCATGGTATAAGCCGCTGTACATGCAAGTTGGATCATATCTTGCATTGTCGGAACATATCCGGATGCATATTCATAAGAATATCCGATCGTTGCAGTCATCAAATCCGTGCTTTCTGCAAAATACCCGAGGGCCATATTCCCATTATTCATCCAGAACATCATCGGAATTATCCAGATCCCAATCACAAACACTGCTGCAAGCTCCGTTTTCCATCTGTCAAATACATTCAAATGCACTCCGTCACTTCGGTTGTTTCTTCCGGCGATCACTGTCAGCCATATCAAACTCACGATTATCAGTAATACTGCCGCACCGAGCAGGATCACCGCACGATTGATATAAGGTGCATATTCATCATATAATTTCTTATCCAGATAAAAAGAATCCTGTATTGAAAACCTGGTATCTACTGCCGCTGCAAAAATAAAATCACCGTTGCTGTTTCTGCGCTGTGACTTTACAAACTCCTTCCAGTCATTTGCTGTGATATCCATATTGGTCTTAAAATCAGAAAGCTTTGGCTGAACAATCATATACTTCGCATTTTTCTGAATATCTGAGATATTTTCTTTTACACTGTTGTAATCCTGATATTCCTTGCGATTTGTATAAACTTTTTTTGTTTCTTTATCAACAAAAATATAGGCAAAGTTTGTATTTCCCTCTGTCCATTCTGCACTGTTCTGATAAGACTGGAAATCATAATAAAGATTTGACAGGATGCTGCCCAATTGTGCATACACTTCACTCAGCTTTCCATTCAGCTGCGGCGTCTGATTTACAACATCCAGAATATTATTTCCTCCATCCGGCCACGCCTCTTCTTCAATGGCACCACTGAATCCCCAGAAATCCCGGTACACCGTCTCGCCTTTTTCATCCAGAATATCATGTCCGGCAAATTGACTGAGACTCACATTTCCAGAAGCCAGTGCATTTACAATCTCATCAGATGTATATCCATCTATATCCACTGTCAGCGTTTTCTTTTTCAGCAGACTTAAAAATTCATCCCAGTAATAGTAATGATAGGTTTTATCTGCTTTTTGACAGACAACGATGGGATTTTCCTGCGTTGCATAGTTATTTTGATACTCCTCACTCCATTTCTGAAGATCCGAGAGTTTATACCGCAGTCTTTCCGTCTCTTCATCATAGTGCCTTCCGTTATATCCATACTGCATGATATCGATCAGCTTATCCGGATTGTATTTTCCATCTGTCTCGAAAATATCTTCATAGGAAATCTGACCTAAAACATCCATCGTAGCCCGGCACATCTGATTCTCAAATTCTTTGGAATCTGTATACTCTGTCGGCTTTTTATTCCAGATTTCTTTTACACTTACAGAATATGTGGAAATAATCACCAGACTCAGCAGTGCCGTAATTGCCGAAAGAACAGAAAGAAAGATCAAAATGCCTTTTACAAGCGCACTTTTATACCATTTACTCATGAAAAACTCCCTTCTATAATTTCTCGATCTTATATCCTACTCCCCATACCACTTTCAAATATCGCGGTTCCTTTGGATTGATCTCAATCTTCTCCCGGATATGACGAATATGTACTGCTACCGTATTATCCGCTCCGATTGCATCTTCATTCCAGATGGATTCGTAAATCTGATTAATCGAAAATACTCTTCCCTGATTCTTCATCAAAAGCAATAAAATATTGTATTCAATCGGAGTAAGGCGCACCATTTCTCCGTCTACCGTTACTTCTTTCAGATCATCATTGATCCGAAGGCCGCCAACCTCATAAATCGTCTCCTGCGTACTACTCACATTCCCGCCAAGCTGTGTGTAACGACGAAGCTGAGATTTCACTCTTGCAACCAGCTCCAGTGGATTGAATGGTTTTGTCATATAATCATCCGCTCCGATATTCAACCCCAGAATCTTATCCGCATCTTCAGATTTTGCCGATAAAATGATAATTGGAATACTGTTCGTTTCACGGATCTTCAAAGTCGCCCTGATCCCGTCCAGACGCGGCATCATAACATCCAGAATCAAAAGATGCACCGTTTCCGTCTCCAGCATCTTTAATGCCTGCATCCCATCATAAGCCTTCAGAACCTGATACCCTTCCTGTGTAAGATATATTTCAATTGCTTCTACTATTTCTTTATCATCATCACAAACTAAAATACTATACATTTTCATCACCTCCTTTACAGTATACATGATATTCTCATTTTTTTAAGAGCCATTGGGGAAAATCTTAGGAAATTCTTAATTCGATTTCATTTCTGTTTGTAACAATGCCGTTATAATCCTTATGAAAAACAATCACTGCTACTCTGCACATATTCCTCATTTTTTCATATAATAAACATAAGAAACCCGTTTTTATATTTTATGAAAGGATTATATAATGCAAATAAAAGGACTGGATGTCAGCGAATTTCAAGGAAATGTAGATTGGGAAAAGGTCAAAGCCGCAGGCTATCAGTTTGCCATGCTCCGTGCCGGCTATGGTTTTAACACGATTGATCCACAATTTAAACGCAATGCCTCAGAATGTAACCGGATTGGTCTCCCGATCGGAGTCTATTGGTTCTGCTATGCCCTGACTCCGGAGATTGCACGTCAGGAAGCTGATGGCTGTCTCAAAGCAATCTCCGGTTATCGTCTCGATTATCCTGTATGCTACGATATTGAACAGGCATCTGTAAACTATGCCGCACAAAACGGAGTTGCTTTCACACCGGAAACCGTAGGGAAAATTGTGCAGAATTTTTGTGACAGAATGGAAAAAAACGGATATTTTGCAATGTATTACAGCAACCGGAATTTCCTCAAAACGTACCGTCTTCTGTCACTTTCTTCAAGATATGCACTGTGGTACGCTTTTTATAACAGCAAGCTGGATAATACAGACTGCCAGATGTGGCAATTCACAAGTCAGGGAGAGATCGCCGGAATATCCGGGGACGTTGATCTGGACTATGTTTTTGTTGATTATCCTTCTATTATAAAAAATGCAGGACTAAATCATTTGTCTCAGAAACCGAAACCACCCGCCCCGCAATATACCGCTTATGTGATACGATCCGGAGATACGCTGAGTGAAATTGCCCAGCGATTTGGAACAACTATTGCCACTTTGCAAGCATTAAACAACATTCAAAATCCAAATCTGATCTATGCCGGGAATACAATACGGATTCCAAAATCCTGACATGTTTTAAGAATTTCATAAGAATTTTTCTATTTCTTTAATAGATTCAACATACTTTGGACACATTTATTCCGTATACTAATACTCAGATAGTTGATAAACAACTATCTCCCCCCTCATAAAGTAACGGCATCTTGGGGCGACCCAAGATGTCACACTTTACTCTCATTCCTTTAGATAACTATAAAACAACGAAACCCGTTAGCCGAAAGGTTAGCGGGTTTTCGCTGTTCCTGCATCTCCCCCAAATGTCTTTTGGGCAAATTTTTCTAAAAGAATATCTGTTGATTTTATTCTTTAAATAATATCTTCCTATAAGTTTTGCAACTTTTCCATTTCTGATTTTGCTTTGTTGTCTGTAAGTTGTATTGGCTTATTACAATCTCCTTCTGCATTTGATAATACTAACATAATTTTCATAGCTGCCACTTATATTTCAAATTACTTGCATATATGGATTCTGACAAAATATCTTGTCATGCAACAATGTGTTTGATAAAATAAGACAAGGCACTACATGAGAATGGTAGGCGGTTAGTCCTTCAACAGGGGGACTGAACCCTCTGATTGCATATATTAATCAATCAAAAAAGTAACCGCCCCTCAGCCAAAGGATTGCGGTTACTTTTTTGTAACTTATTAAATCTGGACTAACCAACTATCAGTAGTGCCTTATTTATATCTATAATATACCACCCGTTAAGCACATTGTAAACATGTAACTTTGTAAATATGTAAACATTTCAAACTGTTTTCGGACTTTTTAACACATTATAATACTATATAAATTAGTTCAATAGTACCTATTTCCTCTTTAGATAACTATTTTTCTTTCATCCAAACTGAAGAGTCAGCGAAACTGCCTTTGAATTTGAACTGTTTAGAAACCATGTTCCAGACACATGAATTGTCACACAGACAATGTCTGAGAGTTTGATGTATTTCCTCTATACTACACGCTTTATTATGTCCCGCAGAAGTTACTTGATTTCTACGGGACATTCTCTTACTTTCTGGCAAAATGTATCTGCCGCAGTTCCTCTACATCATCGCAGATCGGATGCAACGGACACAGATCGCAATCCAGAATAATATTTTTCAAAATATGGTCAAATGCATTTGTGATCTCATCCACCTTTTTCCCCTGTGCGATGAGCTGGTCCATCACCGGAAGCTCCCGTGTGATAAACAGAATCTGGACATGCTTTGCCTGAAATTCTTCTTTATATTTCTGGATCATCAGATTTCCCACGGTCGCAAAGTCCAGTGCTTTTTTCATTGCTTTTTTGCTCACCCGCACCTGTTCTTTTTGATCCATGCTGGACGACAGCATCATGTACCCTTCCGGAATGATCTTAAATTTTGCGAATTCCAGTTTTTTGATCCGCTGGTACGCTTTATCCTGATCTTCGATCGGATCAATCTGGATCCACGTGATCCTGGTAAACGGAACATTCTTTTTGATCTCCGGAAGATCCGGTCCATATAAAAGAATCTTATCTTCGGGAAGTAACTCTTTCGAAGAGGTCACCGCCTGATAACACGTGGACGGCTGCGAACGGATTCCCAGCTCAAACGCCACTTCTTTTTGAAGCAGGAATTCATTTTCTTTGAGCAGATTCCATGGTTTTGCATGATTCCTGTTCAGCTCTTTTACCGGGAAAGGCTTCAGTAATTCTCTTGTTGTCTCGATAACTTTATCATATACTTGCATAACTAAATGTGATCCTCTACTTTTTTCGTCTCATGATAATGAAGCAGCTTGTCATAAATAAATTCGATCAGCTTGGAATCTGCATTGGTCATATAGATGGTAAACAAAACCGCTGTCACTGCACTCACGGCAAGAAACACTTTTGCAAAAAATCTGACTGTTTTTTTCATCCGGATCGCCCCTTCCTTATAAGTCTAATCCCTTTTGTCGCGCATATTCTGCCGCTCCGAGCGCACCCATCAGCTGCGGATCGATCTTAAGTTCTATGACCTTCATACGGAGCACCTTCTCAATCGCTGCTTTTAATCCTTGATTTTTCGCACATCCGCCCGTCAGTGTGATCGCATCTTTCGCTCCGGCTTTTTTCGCCATTACAAAACAGCGTTTTGCAACCGCCTGCTGAATTCCTGCCGCAATTTCATTCTGCGGTTTTCCTTCTCCGACCAGTGTGATAACCTCAGACTCTGCAAATACCGTACACTGTGCCGTGATCGGGATCACATTTTCCGCTGTAAGACTCAGCTTCGAAAATTCTTCCAGAGACATCTCGAACGCATTCGCCATGGATTCAAAGAAACGCCCTGTACCGGCCGCACATTTGTCATTCATCGCAAATGTTTTCACCGTTCCGTCCGTATCAACCGCAATTCCTTTTACATCCTGTCCGCCGATATCAATGATCGCCCGCACCGACGGATCTGTCACATGCACACCCATTGCATGACAGCTGATCTCGGAAATATTTTCATCTGCCTGCGGTACTTTGTTTCGCCCGTATCCGGTTCCGATCAGATACGTCAGATCGGAAATCTCCTTCAGACCGGCATCCGCGATCGCCTGATCCAGCCCTGCCTTGGCGCTCTGCGCACTGTTGATCTTACTCTTGATCGTATTTGCTGCAACGATCGCCCCGTTTTCATCCAGGATCACCGTTTTCGTATAGGTCGAACCTACATCACATCCCCCGAAATATTTCATCTTTTTCCCTCCTTACCAGGTCAGTTCATCACTATAATCCAGATAGGTCGGATCCAGTGGTTCTTCCCTGAACACCGTTGACATATATTTGTTGACTGCATCGCGCATTGCTTTTCTGGACACGGTTCTCGGATCCATCAGATCATGCTGTACCCAGATCAGATGAATGCCCCGCTCTCTTGCCTGATCTTCAAACAATCCATGAAGACCGCCAAAGTTTTTGCAGGAAACATGATCGTACATGATCACAATATTCGCATTAAATTTCTCGCACATCTTCCAGCACTCATCCAGCGCATTAACATATCCGCCGTTGCTGTGGGAACGCATCATCATCCGCTCATATGCCATTGCCATATCCGTCAGCGCCTGTTCTTTGTCCCCGATATGATAAAAATGATAACTCAGCATACTTTCCATATCGACCAGAGTGCGAATTCCCCACGTATGTTCCGCCCAGGTTGTAAAATGGGTGTAGTAATGTGCCGGACAGCACCATACAATGGCGCGGTATTTATAATCTCTTCTGTCTGCTTCCCGGTCTTCCTCATACCCTTTAAGCATCATCTTCGTCACTTTTTCATCCTGCTTTGTCATAAACGAATCCAGACATGCCGCTGTCTGGAATTCATACTCTCTCTGAAGGGACAGCGCACTTCCTATGACCTGCGGATAAGGCGTACAGTTGACATCCCATTTGTCCAGCATGCACTGTGTTGTCTTATTATATTCTTCTGCCTTTTTCCAGAATGCATCCCAGTCCCACTTCACGTCGTAAGTCTCTTCGATAAACCGGATACAGTTCTTCAGATCCTTGACTGCATACGCATTCGTCTCCGGTTCATTAAACCGCTGCGGCGGGGTCAGCGTAAAGCTTGGCAATTTTTTCATATAACGGTCCATAAACAGAGCCGCGCCGAGAGATCCGTCACACGGCATAGAACTTGTGATAAAAGAACTCCCCACCTGCGGATAGTCATCCACAATCGCACATCCAACCTCTGCGGATGGAAGCGGACACACATCTGCCGCCAGTCCCATACGCTCTGCCGCATCTACATACATAATATTTGCGTTCTGATCAACCTCTCCCGGAAGGCAGACCGGTGACATGGCAGGATCGATCTTGAACGCCATTGGAAAACCTGCCATAATGATCGATGGGGTCATCTCGTCAAACATCACCGTCTTTGCACGTAATTTTGCAGCCCGTTTATTATTTGGTGAATTGAGATTCTCATCTCGTTCAATGATCTTGGCGATCACATCTACCGAGTTATGTACCACTCCGTAAAACTGTTCCTGCGTATAACGGAGCTGTTTTCCGCGCAGTCCCAGCTTATGGCGGTCCAGCATATTCGCCACCGTCAGATAAGAAGCCATCCACGGGTAACGCACAAAGGATTTCGTCAGCGCCACCGGATGCTTTCCGAGTGTCACTGCCATATATCCATATACCTTCAGCCAGGAGGCAAAATCATACGCTGTATCTCTTACCCCTTTCCACTCCCTCTGGTTCAGAGAACGGTACCCTTCCGTATAGTAATCTCCAAGCCCTTCATTATGCAGCTTTACCCTTGGTTTTGCATAATGCCTGACATCCTTTACAATCCCCGGAAGTGCTTGTTTCAACTTCTGGATTTTTGTTCCTCGTCTCATTTTCCGGCCTCCTCTCTGCGCGCTTTGATCTTCTTGATTTCCAGACTCTCCACAAATGCCTGTACCCGGGTTCGAAGCTGTCCGCTTGATTTTGCCTGATACGGCCGGTCAATTGATAAGGTCGGTATCTTATATTCTTCGGCAAGAACATGACTCTGCAGTGTTCTCTCAAAAGACCAGTAGGAACAGAATTTCATCTGCTCATAAATAATACCGTCTGCATGATATTCCTCCACCAGTTTCGCCGCCTGATCCTGTCTGTACTTGATCTTATTTGGCGTGACATACCTCGGACAGGAGGTCTGATCAATATTGATCCGCACAATCTGAGTGAGCACATCCTCTGTATCATTTAATACAATTTCCTGACGTCCCGGGATCGATCCATAACAGAACCGGTTTGCGGCAACATAAGCACCGCTGTCTTCCACCAGTTCGATCATATCCGGATCATCGATCTCTCCGCCCACGATCACAACTCTTGCACGGAATTTTGATTTTTTATCCGGTTCCCTGTGTTTGAGTTCCTCCAGTGTTTCATACAATTTATCCAGGATCAGATCTTTTGGACAGACATAGGTTGCAAGAACAATCTTGTGAAATTCTGCGCCTGTGATCACCGGATTTTCTGCTTTTCGCATTTCTCCCATCTCAGAAATGATCCTGCAGATCTCATTGTGCTTCTCCACAGCTTTTCTCATCGCCGCATCGGATATATCCGTTCCATACCGTTCATGCAGCGGTTCCAGCACCTTTCTTCGCAGCTGCTCTACCACATGCTCCACCGTGATTTCTTCATCTTTTCCCGGCACATCCACATAGCTGATAAAGAAATTCTTTTTCTCTTTCCCCTGGATCTCCAGCAGTTCCATATTTTCGTAACACCGGTTCATGCATTCACAGATATCAACCCCGGCAATCGCATCCAGAAACTGAAATCCGCCCTCGATTGCCCGTTCCAGCAATGCTCTGGAAAATTCGCAGGCACTGCTTGCCAGATAATACGTTGCAATCTCTGTAGAACCCATATACGGAGCCCGCAGTCTGACAGAAAAACAGTGGTCCAGATTCAGCAGCACTTCCGGGATATGAAAACAGGTGAACCCAACAGCGACCCGGTTCTCCTTCTGCGCTTCCCGGACCAGATCGTTACAGGCACTGTCCAGTAACTTTTCAAAATAGATCATATGTTTTAGATCTTTCATAACAGCCCTCCTGACACTTACAGCAGAATGCCGAACTTCTGCATTGCATCCCGCACATTGACTACCACAGGTGATTCTTCTGGAAGCTCCATAATGCTGCGTCCTTCAAAATCATACAATGCCAGTTTTTTGTCTGACGGGATCGCTGCCAAAAGCTCCAGACCTCTGGTATCCAGTCTTTCGATCATCGCCGGGTCCTCCACCCGGTTCACGATCAGACCGATGCGGTCATATTTCACCAGCTCCATTGCAACATTTTCAATTGCCTTGATGACTTCCAATCCCTTTTTGCTGGTATCCGAGATCAAAAGCAGATGGGTCACTTTCTCCATTACACGGCGGTTGATCTGCTCAATGCCTGCCTCTCCGTCAATGACCACATAATCAAACTGCTCTGAGATCATCGTGATCACTTCTTTTAAATATGAATTGATGCGGCAATAACATCCGGCTGACTCCGGACGTCCGATTGCAAGAAACGCAAAACCTTCTTTTTCGACGATTGCCTCTGCGATCTTATACCTGGACTCAGACAACAATTCCATTGCTTCCTTTGTATTTCCATCCTCCACATTCGCAACAATTTCGTTTCGAATGTCATCCAGCGTCAGTTTGGGATCAATTCCCAGTGCTGTAGCCAGACCAATCGCCGGATCTGCATCAATGGCAAGGATCTTTTCCTCCGGAAATTCCTCAACCAGAAGCTTTACAAGAGCTGCGGAAATAGAAGTCTTTCCCACGCCCCCTTTTCCGGTCAATGCGATAATTTTTGTCTCTCTGCTCATACCTTTTCTTCCTTTCCACTAAATCCGCACTGCAAGATGATATGCACCGCGTACTGCCTCCAGAACTCTTCCTGCCCGGCTGCTGTCTCCAATGTTATAAATCTCTTTTGCCAGATGTTCTTCTCCCGCTTCAAAGAAAAATGTCTCATCCGCTTTTCCCCCCATTGCCAACACGATCAGATCTGCCGGAATCTTCTTCTCCACGATTTCTTCTTTGATTGCTTTCTCCATCGGGTTCGGAATATTCGGAGGAAGCAGCGGCTGCCAGGTATTATACGGATCCGGCACAGTTTGGGACTGATTCTGTTCCACATAAACGCCGTCTTTTGCAAGCGCTTTTACCTTTGTACAGTTATACAGCCGCACCCCTGATTTTTCCAGATAATGAAGCAAATGTCCTCGGTTTGCTGTACAGACCCCCATCATAAAATGAGGCAGCATTTCCAGAACCGTAACGTTCTTTCCATATTCATTTGCCAGCCAGTGTGCAGTCTCACAGCCTACCACTCCACCGCCTACGATCACGATATTATTTGCACCTTCCGCTTTTTCCGGATGTTCCAGAAGGTCTGTTCCAAGGATTAGATTTGCCTCCTCTCTGCCTTCAAACGGCGGAAAGATTTCCTTTGTTCCATCACCCAGGTAGCTGAAGTACAAAGTTGTCTCACAATCATCAAGGTTTTCTTTTATACACCCTGTCACTGTTACCAGCAACAAGGCGTATAGCATTATCACCTTCTTCATATTATTGGTTTATGATACTGCCGGAACTTATTGTTCCAAGTCAAATCCCGGAGTGATTGTTTCTTCATTCCACGGAGCCACTGTGACGTGTACCAATACGTTGTATTGTACGTTTCCAAGGTCGTTGTCCAGCATAGGTATCAGCTCGATTTCCATGTTATAAAGAGTACCGGGTTTAAAGTCGGCAGCAGTTAGTTCTGTGTTTATTTCCTTGTAATACTTTACAATGTTGGCGAAACGTGCGCTATTTGCCAATGCGGGGTTAAATACCTCGGTATCGGTAGAAGCCAGTCCGTCGATTACCAGGTCGGAAAGATCCAGGTGCAGTTGCGGGATAGCTGTGCCCGGGAAGAAATTAAAGGCATAGCATTTGCCGGACAAATCCAAAGGCAGGTTAGCATACGTTCCATCTGCCGAACTGTAAACCTGATAGCTGGCAAAAGGAGCCGCATCGATGATCGGGTT
>OGEQ01002341.1_pt1 | contig 12940 bp, 8 predicted proteins | sample 1570731 | NCBI WGS metagenome assembly OGEQ01 (sample SAMEA2582132, study PRJEB24529) | metagenome | biome: Human gut stool | place: China | collected 2011
TTAACGTAGAAAGAGCTCTATCAATTTCCCTCGCAAGAGACTCATTAACCAGAGAGCGGTCCGCCATTGGCGAATCATCGTTAACCAACACATCCAACAGGCTGTTATCCTCTCCTTCCACAAAAGGCGCATCCACCGAAATATGACGGCCGGACACCTTCAGCGTATCAGAGATTTTATCAACCGGAATTTCCAGTTCATCTGCCAACTCCTCAGGAGACGGACGCCGCTCGTTTTCCTGTTCGAACTTGGAGAAGGCTTTACTGATTTTATTCAGCGAACCGACCTGGTTCAACGGGAGACGAACAATACGCGACTGCTCTGCCAATGCTTGCAGAATAGACTGGCGAATCCACCATACAGCGTAGCTGATAAACTTGAACCCACGTGTTTCATCAAACTTTTCGGCAGCCTTAATCAGTCCTAAATTGCCTTCATTAATCAAGTCAGGCAAACTCAAACCCTGGTTCTGGTACTGTTTGGCCACAGATACGACGAAACGAAGATTGGCACGTGTCAATTTTTCCAATGCTACACGGTCACCCTTACGAATGCGTTGAGCGAGTTCCACTTCTTCCTCAACAGTAATCAGGTCTTCACGGCCGATTTCCTGCAAATACTTATCAAGAGAAGCGCTCTCTCTGTTAGTGATACTTTTGGTAATCTTTAGTTGTCTCATTCTTTAAAAACAGATTTGGAGTACAAAGTTACGACAAATAATTTGTTAACATACAAAATTAAGTAACTTTTACACTATATTTTTCTACTAATAAAACAAAAAGAGATGCCGGCAAGTTGATTGACGGCATCCTTTTTCTATTTCATTAGCTTATCCTGTAATCTTATTACCTTATTTTACACCTTATTCCTGAGTCAAATCGACGGCGAAGTATCCACGTTTACCTGACGGGAAGACACCGGTCAAGAACAATACCTGGTTCGGAGACTTAACTGCAGCCTTCATTACTTCTTCCAGATCGCTGACTTTACGCATCGGCTGGTCGTTAGCTTTCAGAATGATAAATCCTTTGCGAACTCCTGCATCCGACATCTTACCGGAGGAAACTCCCGTTACTTGCAACCCATAGCCCAGATTCAATTGTTTTTTCAAATCATCCGGCAATTCTTTGAAAGCAGCTCCCAGGATTTCCATACCTGCATCCTTCACAATCTTGGTAGTACCCTGTTCGTTTTTCAACGTTACTTCAACGGTCTTTTCTTTCTTGTCACGGATCAGTTTCACTTTCACTTTGTCACCCGGACGATGTTTAGCGATAGCTTCCTGCAAGTCAGCCATGTTGGACACCTTCTTATTATCCAAACCGATGATTACGTCGTCTACCTTGATGTCAGCTCCTGACGCAGAACCGTTTTCTACGATTTCGGAAACCCATACACCTTCTACTACACCCAGTTCCTTCGCTTTATCTGCCAATGTCTTACCGGAGTTGTCAATCGGCTGACGGTCGTCCATTAGACTACTACCAATAGAACCACCACGGATACCGAGCAATGCACGTTGTACTGTTCCATATTGTTTCAAGTCGGCGATGACCTTTGTCATAATACTGGTCGGAATGGCAAAACCATATCCTGCGTATGCACCTGTGGGAGAAGAAAGTACGGAGTTGATACCTACCAATTCGCCTTTCGCATTCACCAGTGCGCCACCACTATTACCTTGGTTGATCGCAGCATCCGTCTGGATGAATGATTCTATACCATTATTATATACTCCCAACGAACGGGCTTTTGCACTTACGATACCGGCAGTTACAGTAGAATTCAGATTGAACGGGTTACCTACCGCCAATACCCACTCTCCTACTTTCAAAGCTTCAGAATCTCCTACCGGAATAGTCGGAAAATCATCGCCTTCGATTTTCACCAGTGCAAGGTCAGTGCTGGGATCGGTCCCAATCACACGTCCTTTGAACTCACGGTTATCATTCAGTTTCACACTGATTTCATCCGCACCATCAATCACGTGATTGTTCGTTACGATATATCCGTCTTTAGAAATAATCACCCCCGAACCGAATCCTACACGGGGCTGAGTTTGCACCTGACGTTGCTGCCCGCGTCCGTCTCCAAAGAAGAAATCAAAAATATCCGGCGCTTGCTGAACCGTTCTTGTTTTAGCTTCCTGAGTAGACCTTATATGTACGACAGCATGAAGCGAATTTTCCGCAGCTTGAGTCAAATCGACAGGTTGAGCGTTTACCGCGTCAAAAGCAGCCAATTTGACATTGGGATTCTGCTTGAACATCTCATTAAAAGATGTCTCTGTAGCAGCCTCGTTAGATTGCAACAATTTGTAAGTTGTCAATCCTGCAACTCCTGAGCTAAGAAGAACGATAGCTCCTACTCCCAGAATGTTCTTTGTTGTCTGTTTCATGATTTATAATTCTTTAAAATGTTAATATTCGACATTGTTTTAACTTTTACGACGTTAAAATAATAACAAATATCGTTCACTTATTCTACTTGTCACACTTTTTTGTCCTCTTTTAACAGAGAATATTTAGGGCTTAACAACGGTTAACGACAACACCTGACAAATTTACATTCGTTGTATGTCAGGTGGCGTTAACACTCTGACATTCATTCAGTAAGACTAGATTTTCATGACACCTATCCCGGGCAAATCATTCAGGGTGATTTTTCCTCGCACTACTTCCACTCCTTTAAAGCGGTCGTTGGAGATAAGCAGGTTGCCATCCAGGTCGGCAAAATCAACGAGTGGCGAGAATTGCGAAGCGGCAGATATAGCACAGGAAGTCTCTGTCATACACCCTACCATTACACGCATACCGAGCGCGTGCGCCAATGTCACCATTTTCCATGCCTCACGCATACCGGTACATTTCATCAACTTGATATTAATTCCCGTAAAAGCACCTTTCAATGCTGCCACATCTCCCAAACGCTGCAAAGACTCATCGGCAAATATCGGCAACGGACTCTGCTGGGTTATCCACGCAATGTCATCCAACTGCTCTTTCGGCATAGGCTGCTCTATCATCACAATCCCTTTTTCTTTCAGCCAATGAATCATATCGAGCGCGTACTGACGGTCTTTCCAACCTTGATTAGCGTCTATCGCTATCGGAAGGTCTGTCACCGAGCGAATGGTCTCAATCATCTCTTTATCATTGTCCCGTCCCAGTTTCACCTTTAATATATTAAACCGCCCGGCACATTCTTTTGTTTTCGCACGCACCACATCCGGAGTATCAATGCCAATAGTAAAAGTGGTAGAAGGCGTCTTTTCCTTATTCAATCCCCATATCTGATACCACGGAGCGCCCAGCAATTTTCCCACTAAATCGTGAAGAGCAATATCCACTGCTGCTTTAGCTGCAGTATCTTTCGGCGAGAGACTGTCAACGTATGACAAAATGTCTTCTAACTGAAAAGGATCAGAAAACTGCTCCAAGTTCACCTTCCTGAGGAAATTCATGACAGACTCCACTGTTTCACCTAAATAAGGGGGCATAGAAGCCTCCCCGTATCCGGTGATCCCTTCATATTCTATTTCCACCTGTACGTCGGGAGTTGTAGTACGCGAATAGGTGGCCACAGTAAATACATGTCTTAATTTCAACTCATAAGGGAAAAACTTCATTTTCATCTTCCCGCCCAAGCCGAGTTTATTTATATATAAGGTAGAAGGTGATAATTCCCCGGCCAATGCCTGGCGAACCACTAGCCCGGAACCTAAAGCTGCAAAAGCCGCCGTTTTCAAGAAATCTCTTCTGTTTTGCATGTTTTCAAAGTTATAAGTGTGATAAGACAATAAAATAAAGGGGTTATTGTGGAAGGTAGTGAGGATTATGTTCCGTAGTATTCATCCCTTTCTCCTTATTTATATATGGCAGAAAGCGGACTGCAAAAAGCAAACGCCCCGTATTAAATTCATCATAGTTCTTATCTGCCGGTTCAAAGCTACTGATATGCACATCGCCAAGAGCATGGATAAACTGTTTATTTCCTAAATAGATACCGACATGAGAGATACCTTCTTTCCGTCCGGAAAACGCTTTCCGACCGAAAAACACCAAATCTCCCCGTTGCACATTAGCAAAATCGGAAGTAATCTCGATGCGTTCTCCTATATAAGCCTGTTGCGATGCATCCCTGGGAATAATAATATCATGCATGAACAGCACCGTACGAACCAGACCGCTGCAATCTACTCCTTTGGAAGAAGTACCGGCCCACAGATAGGGAATGCCTATCATAGTATATGCAGTTTCGATAATACTCTCCACATCCTGTTTCAGAGAAGCTCTCCATTTTGTCTCCGGCTGTGAGATCGATTTGGAAATATATGCTTGCCGACCGTCCGGATAAGAGACTTTATAAAAATGCCCTTTGCTTCCTTCCCACTTCAAGCGGTTTCCTGCCACTACGTCAGATACGGTTTGCGATTTCTCATCCGGCTTCTCATAAGTGAATCCATAATGGGCAGTAACCACAATCTTTTCGGCACGGTTCCATTCATTATATCTTTCCTTCGACATGGGGGTAATAACCATTCGATGTACCCAACCGGTATAATCATCCGGTGTTTGAATCTCGTACCAACCCGTATATTGCAGAACTTTAACCGGCATTCCTAACAATGCTTGTGTACTCATACCGGAGGTAAACTTCCCCTCGTCACGTAAATTACAGACAGAAATATGCACTACTCCATAAGCGGAATCAGCAGGCATAGGACGTATCTCCTGAGCATTCAGGGTAACTGACGCAACTGCCAGAAAGCAGCAGAAAAAAAGGATAATTTTCTTCATCGAACCATGATTTAATGATAGCAAAGGTAGAAATTATTTCTATTTGTGACACATTCTTTGGCTAAAACAAAATAAATGACGTATTTTTGCAGCCTAAAGCAGTTGGCCGGTCTGTCGCGTGCACGTTTTCGTGCAGGAGGAAAGTCCGGGCAACACAGAGCATCCTACTTCCTAACAGAAAGCTGTCCGTGAGGGTAGAGTAACGTAGAAGAAAATAACCGCCATTCCTTTCGGGGAGAGGTAAGGGTGAGAAGGTGGAGTAAGAGCCCACCAGCCGCATGGTGACATGTCGGGCTGTACGTCTTAGGAGTTGTAAGGTCATGTAAACCGGCGTTATGAGAGTTGCTCGCTCCATGTCGGAGGGTAGACCGCTAAAGTGCCGTGGTGACATGTCACTCAGATAAATGACAGACACCTTATTTATATAAGGTACAGAACTCGGCTTATAGGCTGACTGCTTTTTCTTTTTAAAACCCTGAGCCATGAAGAAGAAAATCACTGATATATGGAAGTTTCTTACGTATGACATTTGGCGCATCACGGAAGACGAAGTGACCAGAACTAAGTTCTCGCTCTACAATATTATAAAAACGATCTATCTTTGTATCAACCGGTTCACCAAAGACCGAATGGCTAACAAGGCCTCTGCGCTGACATACAGCACGCTGCTCGCCATTGTGCCGATACTTGCCATTTTATTTGCCGTAGCCCGTGGCTTCGGGTTCGACAACCTAATGGAACACCAGTTCCGCAACGGCTTCGGAGGAAATATAGAAACGACAGAAGCCATTCTCTCTTTTGTCAATTCCTATCTCTCACAAACCAAAGGAGGTGTTTTCATCGGAGTAGGTTTAGTGATGTTGTTATGGACGGTCATCAATCTGGTCAGCAATATTGAAATCACATTCAACCGTATCTGGGAAGTAAAGAAAGCACGTTCCATGTATCGCAAGATTACGGATTATTTCTCCATGTTCCTGTTGATGCCGATTCTGATAGTTGTTTCCGGAGGACTTTCCCTGTTTATGAGTACCATACTCAAACAAATGGATGATTTCGTCCTGCTTGCTCCTGTCATGAAGTTCATGATACGGCTTATCCCCTTCGTTCTCACATGGATGATGTTCACCGGGCTGTATATTTTCATGCCGAACACGAAAGTAAAATTCAAACACGCTCTTATTGCCGGTATTCTGGCCGGCTCCGCTTATCAGGCTTTCCAGTTCCTATATATCAACAGCCAGTTGTGGGTATCAAAATACAATGCTATCTACGGTAGCTTTGCCGCACTTCCTCTATTCCTGCTCTGGTTACAGATTTCCTGGACTATCTGCCTGTTCGGTGCTGAACTGGCATACGCGGGACAGAACATCCGCAGTTTTAGCTTCGACCAGGACACACGTAATATCAGCAGGCGTTACCGGGATTTTATCTCTATCCTGATTATGTCACTCATCGCCAAACGGTTCGAAAAGAACGATCCTCCTTATACGGCGGCAGAAATATCGGAAGAACATCAGATACCCATCCGGCTGACGAACCAAGTACTTTATCAATTACAGGAAATAGACCTGATACATGAGGTAGTAACCGACCAAAAAAGTGAAGATATCGGTTATCAGCCTTCTATGGATATCAACCAATTAAATGTAGCAATTTTGCTTGATCGTTTGGACACATACGGTTCCGAGAATTTCAAGATTGATAAAGACGAAGAATTTAGCGATGAATGGAAGGTGCTGACAGAATCGAGAGAAGAATACTATAAAAAGGCAAGTAAAGTACTACTCAAAGATTTATAAATAGCGCCTCCTTAGACCTTTAGAAATGAATTAACACAATTATAATAAAGAAAAATGAAGAAACTACTACTAAGTGCATTTGCTCTCTGCTTTGCAGGAACAATTGCGGCACAAGAAGCTCCACTATGGATGCGCTATTGCGCTCTTTCTCCGGACGGAACAACCATTGCATTCACCTACAAGGGAGACATTTACACAGTACCGTCAACCGGCGGACGTGCCACCCAAATCACCACGAATCCGGCTTTTGACACCACTCCGGTATGGAGTCCCGACGGAAAGCAGATAGCTTTTGCATCCGACCGCATGGGGAGTCTTGATGTTTTCGTTGTCGCCAAAGAGGGAGGAGTCCCCCAACGATTGACCACTCATTCCGGCAGCGAAAAGCCTGTCGCTTATAAAGACGACAAGCATATCCTGTTCACAGCTAATATCGCCCCTTCTGCCGAGGATGCCGGATTTCCCTCGGGACAATTCCAGCAGATATACGAAGTGGCCGTTACAGGAGGACGTCCCACCATGTTTTCATCCATGCCTATGGAGTGTATCTCTATTAATAAGGAAGGAATTATGCTTTATCAGGATAAAAAAGGATATGAAGACTACTGGCGTAAACATCAGGTATCCCCTATCGCCCGTGACATCTGGAGCTATACTCCCGGAAAGACGCCCGTATACCAGAAGCAAACCACTTTCGGAGGTGAAGACCGTGAACCGGTATGGGCTCCCGACGGTAAGTCATTCTATTATTTGAGTGAAGAAAAAGGTTCGTTCAACATCTTCCAACGTACCCCCGGAGCAAATACTTCCAAGCAAATCACTTTCCACACCAAACATCCGGTACGCTTTCTGAGTATGGCAAGTGAAGGTAAATTATGCTACGGCTATAATGGCGAGATTTACACGCTTGTTCCGGGCGGACAGCCACAAAAAGTAAATATCACTATCCTGTCGGATAAGATAGACAAAGACATCATCCGCCAGATCAGATCGTACGGCGCAACTGACATTGCCGTTTCTCCTAAGGGTAAGGAAGTGGCATTTATCATGCGCGGTGATGTATACGTCACTTCTATCGACTACAAAACGACGAAGCAAATTACGAATACTCCCGACCAGGAACGTGACATCAGTTTTGCCCCCGACGGACGTACTTTAGTTTACTCATCGGAACGTAACGGACTTTGGCAACTTTACACATCAACGATCGTACGTAAAGAAGAAAAGCAGTTCACTTATGCCACCGAATTGAAAGAAGAATGCTTGACTAAATCTAACGTCGCTTCTTTCCAACCACAGTATAGCCCTGACGGAAAGGAGATTGCTTTCCTTGAAAACCGTACGGCTATTCGTGTTATCAATCTGAAAAGCAAAGCTGTACGTACTGTTATGGATGCCAAATACCAGTATTCTTATGCAGACGGTGACCAATGGTTCCAATGGAGTCCCGACAGTAAATGGATTCTCTCTGATTTTATTGGTATAGGCGGCTGGAATAATAAAGATGTGGTACTGTTGAAAGCTGACGGAAAAGGAGAAATGGTGAACCTTACCGAAAGCGGATACAGCGACACCAATGCCAAATGGGTATTGGGTGGAAAAGCCATGATATGGAACAGTGACCGTTCCGGATACCGTAGTCACGGTAGCTGGGGAAGCGAAAGCGATACCTATATCATGTTCTTCGATGTAGATGCATACAACCGTTTCACCATGAGCAAAGAGGACCTCGCCCTACTTGAAGAGGCTGAAAAAACAGAGAAAGAAGAAAAGGCCAAGAAGGAAAAAGAGGAGAAAGAGAAAGCTGAAAAGAAGAAAGATAAGAAAGACGCTAAAACAAAAGATACCAAGAAAGAAGAAGACAAGAAAAAAGAAGAAGTCAAGCCGCTGACCTTCGACCTCGAAAATCGTTTCGATCGCATTGTCCGCCTGACAGTCAATTCTTCCCGTCTTAGTGACGCAGTACTGACTCCGAAAGGCGATGTACTCTATTATCTGGCAGCTTTCGAAGGTGACTATGATTTGTGGGAACATAAATTAAAAGAAAATACCACCAAAATATTGCTCAAAGGAGTCGGTGGAGGTGCATTGATCCCCGATAAAGAAGGTAAGAACATCTTTATGTGCACAAGAAGCCAACTAAAGAAAATCGAAATCGCCGGCAGCAAAGTCACTCCGATTGAATTTGAAGCCTTCTTCGATTATCGTCCTTATGGCGAACGCGCATATATCTTCGACCATGTCTACCAACAGGTAAATGATAAATTCTATGTCGCAGACCTTCAAGGAACCGACTGGAAAGGATATAAAGAAGCTTACCAACGCTTCCTGCCACATATCAATAATAATTATGACTTTGCTGAAATGCTGAGCGAACTGCTCGGAGAACTGAATGCCTCACATACGGGAGCCCGTTATGCAGGTGGAGGCAGTGCATTATCTACCGCTACATTGGGCGTCTTCTATGATGAATCATATAGTGGTACAGGACTGAAAATCAAAGAAATTCTGGATCAGAGTCCTTTCACTCAAAAGAAAACTGATGTGAAAGCAGGATGTATCATCGAAAAAGTAGACGGAAAAACGATTGAAGCCAATGCTGATTACTTCCCATTGTTTGAAGGCAAGGTAGGACGCAAAGTAATACTTACCGTATATGACCCGGCCACCAAAAAGCGTTTTGAAGAAACTGTGAAAGCTATCAGCTATGGGGCACAAAGTGAATTGCTCTACAAACGTTGGGTGAAACGTTGCGCACAGAAAGTAGAGGAGTTATCTGGCGGTCGCATTGCCTACGTACATATAAAAGGAATGGATAGTCCGAGCTTCCGTAAAATGTACTCCGAGTTACTGGGACGTTACCGCAACAAAGAAGCTGTCATAGTAGATACCCGTCATAATGGCGGCGGTTGGCTGCACGATGACGTCGTTACCCTTCTGAGCGGAAAAGAATACCAGCGTTTCGTTCCACGTGGACAATATATCGGAAGCGACCCATTCAACAAATGGCTGAAGCCTTCATGTATGTTAGCTTGTGAAGACAATTACAGTAATGCTCACGGTACTCCATACGTATATAAGACATTAGGCATCGGAAAATTGATTGGTACTCCCGTTGCAGGAACCATGACTGCTGTATGGTGGGAACGACAGATTGACCCATCTATCGTATTCGGTATCCCACAGGTAGGATGTATGGATATGCAAGGAAAATATCTCGAAAATCAAACTTTACAACCAGACATTCTGGTCTACAACGAACCGGGAGCCAGCCTGAAAGGAGAAGATGCTCAACTGAAAGCAGCAGTAAATCATCTACTGAAAGAGTTGTCAAAAAAGAAATAAGTATATTAATATAAAAGCCCCGAAATATGGGGCTTTTATATTAAACTATCTATCAGCGACCTAATACATTCATTTTTGGTTTTAAAGAAAGAAGTCGTTCCTTTAAAACCAACGACGCCTTCTGTTATATAGCTATTCTACAAGTTGGAAATATTTATTCTTTTAGAATCAGTAACGATTATAAGAAACCACTTTTTCCTGCGGCTTTCTCATCTTCTTCCGCTTCTCCTTTATCGGATATCCGATCGCAATATCCAGTAACAGACGTTTGGAAGCAGGTATGCCGGTCAAGCGCTTTATCTCCTTTTCATCAAACCAGCCCAAAATACACGATCCCAGTCCTTCACTTTCAGCAGCCAGTGTGATATGAGCAGCAGCAATTCCAATATCAATCAGCGGGAAATGCTTATCCTTCACTTTTCCTCCAAGTAGAGAAGTGATATTGGCGGACTCTTCTACAATCAGGATATGCACTGGAGCATCCTTAGCAAATTTATTCATCCCAAGTCCTGCAGCAGCCTTACCCACTTTTAAAGCCAATTCACGGTCAGTTATCACCACGAACTTCCAAGGCTGTGCATTACAGGCAGAAGGAGCCAAACGACCCGCCTCTAAAATCCTCTCCAACTTCTCCGCTTCTACCGGACGTTCTTTATCATACGCCCGGTCACTCTGCCGGGAAAGTACCAATTGCAGAAAGTCTGTATATTCCATATTATTTGTATTGAATCATCCGGCTGATATACTTGCCGATTATATCAAACTCGATATTCACCACACTGCCGATTGTAAACGTATGGAAATTGGTATATTCATAAGTATAAGGAATGATAGCCACCTGAAAAGTATCATCTGTCGGATTACATACCGTCAGACTAACACCGTTCACGGTCACCGAACCCTTATCAACAGTAATATATCCGCGCTTTGCCATTTCTTTATCAAACGCATACCGGAATGTAAAGTACCAACTTCCTTCTGCATCCTTAATATCAATGCAGGTTGCAGTCTGGTCTACATGTCCCTGAACAATATGCCCATCCAAACGGCCGTTCATCATCATGCTACGCTCTACATTCACCTTATCTCCTACCTTCAACAGACCGAGATTGGAACGTTCCAATGTTTCTTTCATGGCAGTCACCGTATACGTGTCATCCGTCAGACTTACTACTGTCAGGCAGACGCCGTTGTGAGAAATGCTCTGGTCGATTTTCAACTCCTTGCAGAAATCCGCCCGGAGCGTGAAATCCTTGTTCTGACGGTCCGTGCGGATCGAAACCACTTCCGCCGTACGTTCCACGATGCCTGAAAACATACTCTTCAACTGTTTATGATCAATTTTCCCTTCACTTTGTAGACCGAGACTATATCGTTGACGTTCAAAACGATGTCATCGTAATTCTCCCGATCCCCGGCCACCAGGCGGACTTTGCCCTCCTCGTCGGCGGCCCGAACTATCCGCAAAGTTACAATTTTTCGGCAGACTATCACATATTCACCCCCGGGAATAATTGCATCGCGGTCCACGGCTTTCAGCAGCACGACCGTTCCGGGCGGCACGATGTTTCCCATCGCACGCCCCGTATAGCACATCGCCAGGTCGCACGCCCCCACCGGAGGCACGACGAGGTTGCTCTCGGCGTCGAGATGCTCCAGATGTGCGATGCCCTGTTCGACATCCACATTATAATAAGGTATCTGCGCGCCGCGTATCCGCTCCTCGGAGAACATCTGCCCCTCCCCCGTCAGCAGCCAGAGTTTGTCGACCTGGGGGAATTTGCTGACGATACGGTCGGCGACGTCCAGCGAAATGCCGTTGTTGCCCCGCTTTATCTGATAGAGGTTTTCGCCGCGCGCCAAGCCGATATATCGCGCAAAATAGTTGGTCGACATATTCGCCCACTTGATTACGGCCTCGATTCTTTGCCAATTATTCTGCTTTTCTCGCATTTTTTTTCGAATATTAAAAAAATTTTTGCATCTTTGCACACCCGGTCCCGTAGTTCAATGGATAGAATATAAGATTCCGGTTCTTACGATATGGGTTCGATTCCCGTCGGGACTACCAGGCACAGGTGCGCAACAAGCGCACTTGTGCTTTTTTTTATCGTATCTGGGCGAATGCAAAGTCGGGCGTCACTTAATTTATTCAACAAAAATAGTAACAAATTTCGATCATACAACAAAAAATAGCATATTTGATCGCCCGAATATCACTTTTAGACACACCTGTTCGTAATACGATAAAAGGAATCCGCACTCCCGGTGCGAACTCCTCTTATACAATAAATGTGCGATTTATAAAATCAGACTTCAAAAAGAGAGGCGCACGCCCAGTCTCAAGGTCAGCGTCAGAGGTGAATCCGTACGCGACGTACGCAATCCGGTTTCGGTGAAGTAATACGATCCTTCAGGCTCGAAATAAAGCCCCACCATACCGCCTACACGGTATTGCGCTCCCACGGCTGCAAGCGCCGACCACTGCACGCCCGGTTCGTCGACGGTCTCGGAGCCGAGCCGGGCCGAAACGCATTTCTCGACCATGCCGCCCGCACCCATATATAACGAGAAGCGGCCGCGCTCGAGGAACTGCCAGTTGAAGCGGAGGGGAACCCCTATGAAATGGAGTTTTTGCGCCACGTCGTCCGAGGTGTACTGCATCCTCACGTCCGAACGCAGCAGGGTGTAGTTCACGCCGCTTTCCAGCGACAGTCCGTGGGCGAACTCCTTGCGCACGGCGATGCCGAAGCTCAACGGCTGGTGGTGGCGGAACGAACTCTCGCCGTATCCGCTGCTGCGCAGGGGCGCCAGGCTGTTGCCGTTGCCGATCACCGACGAAGCATCGTTCGTCACCGAGGTGTTGAGCATCCGGGGAGCCAGACCTTCGCTGTTTCCGCCCGCCACGCCGCCGCCGGCAAACAGGGAGAACGACGCCTTTTTATGCGGTTTGGTGTAGGCTACGAACGGCTCGTCGGAGAACCCGGCGCGACC
>OGEQ01002344.1_pt1 | contig 12901 bp, 7 predicted proteins | sample 1570731 | NCBI WGS metagenome assembly OGEQ01 (sample SAMEA2582132, study PRJEB24529) | metagenome | biome: Human gut stool | place: China | collected 2011
GGCCCGGCAGCGCAAGCAGGCTTTAGAACAGGAGCTCCAGGCCGAGGAGTATCGCCTGGCCCAGGCCAAGGAGCACACCGCCCAGTTCGTCGCCCAGGTGAAGGCCCTTCAGGCCGCCCAGGCCCAGTATCTGGACCAGCTCTCCCAGCTCTCCCCCGCCGCCCCCGTCCAGAGCCAGGAGGACCGGGTGGAGGAGGCCGCCGAGGAGATCGACGACAACGTTCAGCGCCTGCTGGCCCAGGCCATGCAGGAGGCCACCGCCGCCAACCAGGCCCAGCAGGCCCAGGAGACCGAGCAGGACCAGTCCCAGCCCGAGGCCGACCTGTCCGACACCGCCGAGTTCTCCCCCGTCTCCGCCCAGCCCCAGCCTGAGGAGCAGGCCCAGGAGGAGGACGTGCCCCCCGCCCGCCGGGATGGCCGCATCGATTTCGGTTCCCTGCAATTTGGCCGGGATTATGAGATCAAGTAAAATTTTAGGCATAAAAAACAGCCCTGAGAGGGCTGTTTTTTTATGCCTGTTTTGTTTACCGCAGATAGTTCAGGGGGTTCACGGCGGAGCCGCGGACGCGGACCTCGAAATGGCAGTGGGTGCCGGTGGAGCGGCCTGTGCTACCCGCCCGGGCGATGGTCTGGCCCTTGGACACCTTCTGTCCGGCGGACACCAGCAGAGAGGAGTTGTGGCCGTAATAGGTCTGGGTGCCGTTGTCGTGGGTGATGAGGATGATGGTGAGGTTATATTTGACCCGCATCTCCTTCAGCAGCTCGAGGATCTGGGCCTGGATGGTCACGTCCAGAGCCGTCGTGGGCTCATCGCAGATCAGGATCTGCGGGTTGCAGGCTACGGCAATGGCGATGACGACGCGCTGGCGCATACCGCCCGAGAACTCGTGGGGATACTGCTTGAAGCGCACTTCCGGGTCGGCGATGCCGACATCCCGCAGATACTCGAGGGTCTTCTCCCTGGCGGCAGCGCCCTTGAGGCCCTGATGGAGCTCCACGGCCTCCATGATCTGGTCGCCGATGGTCTTCAGAGGGTTCAGGCTGGTCATGGGATCCTGCATGATCATGGCGATCTCGTGGCCGCGCACTTTCAGCCAGTCCTTCTCCTTTTTCAACTCGGAGAGGCGGATGGGCTGGTGGTCGTCGGCACCGAAGTAGTCGATGGTGCCGGAAGTGATGGAGCCGTTGGAGTCCAGCAGGCCCATGAAGGACTTGGTGAACACGCTCTTGCCCGAGCCGGACTCGCCCACGATGGCGAGGACTTCGCCGTGGTAGACGTCGAGGTCGATGCCCCGGATGGCGTGGAGGATCTTTCCACGCAGATTGAATTTGATGTTGAGATCCCGCACAGAGAGGATCAGTTCATTCTTTTTCATGCCTGTTCCTCCTTACTGCAGATGGTTCTTGGGGTCGGCTGCGTCAGAGAAGGCGTTGCCGATGAGGTAGAACGCGATGGTGACGAAGCTGAGGATGATGGTGGGGTAGAGCAGCTGATAGCGCAGGCCGGCCTGCATCATGACCTTGCGGCCATCGTTGATGAGGTTGCCCAGAGAAGGCACCTCGACAGAGAGGCCGAGGCCGATGTAGGTGATGAAGACCTCGCTGCCGATGGCGGCGGGGATGGTCAGGGCCATGCGGAGCATGATGACCGACACGAGGTAGGGCAGCAGGTTGCGCACCACGATGCGGGAGGTGGGGGTGCCGATGCAGCGGGATGCCACGTTGTAGTCACGGTCACGGATGATGAGGATCTGGTTGCGGATAAAACGCGCCATGGCGATCCAGCCCGTGATGGACATGCCCAGGATCAGCGTCTGGACGCTGGGGCTGGCGACGTAGGAAATAAGGATCAGGATGATGGTGGAAGGCACGTTGTCGCAGATGTTGTACAGCTCGGTGAAGAAGAAGTCCAGCTGACGGACATAGCCCCAGAGCACACCCACCGTGATGCCCACCACGGCCTCGATGAGGGCCACGAAGAAAGCGATGGTCAGGCTGGTGCGGGCGCCGGCCCAGATGCGGGCCCAGAGGTCCTGGCCGATGGCGTTGGAACCCCAGATGAAGCCCTTTTCACCGGGGGCGATGTTGCGGTACTGGATGCCGGTGGCGGGGTCCACGGCGCAGAGGTTGGGGTCTGCCTGACCGGGCAGGCAGGGCTGCAAAAATGCAAAGGCCACCACGGCGATGAGGGCGACGAGCAGCAGCACGGCCACGCGGTTCTTGAAGAAGGCGCGGAAGGTGCTGCCCCAGTAGCTGTAGTTGGAGTAGGACGTGGCCTCGGCCCGCTCTTCGCTGAACCCGGCGGGGGTGAACAGCTCTTCTTCGGGCAGCTTTGCCCATGCGGCGGGGCCGTCCGCCTGTAACTTATCCAGCTCTGCCTCGAGCTGGTGTGCTTTTTCATCTTTCATACGGAAAAGCATTATCGGCCACCTTCTTTCTTGCCAAAGCTGATGCGGGGGTCAATGAGCACCATGAGCAGGTCGCCCAGGATCAGGCCGATGATGCCCACGCAGGCGTAGAGCAGAACGATGCCCTGCACCATCGTGTTGTCGTGGCGCTGGACACAGGTGACCAGCAGGCCGCCCATGCCCGGGATGCTGTAGAGGCTCTCGATGTAGATGGAGCCGACCACGGTGTTCAGGAAGGCAGAGGGGATATACTGCACCAGCGGCACCATTGCGTTGCGGAAGATGTGGCGCAGGGCGATGTTGTTTTCACTCACGCCCTTGGCACGGGCAAGGCGGACATAGTCCTTGTTGCTCTCGTCCACCATGTACCGGCGCAGCCACATGGCGTAGAACGCCACGTTGCCCAGACTCATGGAGCAGACGGGCAGCACCCAGTATTTCCAGTTGGAGGCGTCGAAGAGCAGGCCCACGTTCAGCGCGGTGGTGCCGTACATCTGGATGTACAGATAATACACTGCCGCAGGCACAGCCTGGATGAGGACGATGATGGCCGTGCCGATCTTATCGGGCCAGCGGCTCTTGAAGCGGCCCATGAACAGGCCCATCGGGATGCCGATGACAAGGCTCAGCAGCATGGCGTACACGCCCATCTGGATGGAGATGGGCAGCTTCTTGGCGAGGATGCCGGTGACGGAGGCGTTGACCTTATAGATGTGGCTCACGCCGAGGTCGCCGTGGAGCATATTGACCCAGAAGCGGCCGATCTGCACCGGCAGTGGGTCCAGCAGGCCCATGGACTGTAAGCCGGCCTGTATCTGGGCCTCGGTCATTTTTTCGTAGTTAGCAAAATAGCCTTCCACCGGCATCAGCCGCAAAAGGCAGAAAACGAGCGTGACGATAATAAACAGGGTCAGTATCGAGCGCCCGATGCGTTTCGCCAGATATTTGAGCATATCTGTGCGCACCCCTCTCTTTTATAAAATAAATGTCGGATAGGAATAGAATACAACAAAAAACCACTTTTGGAAAGTGATTTAGCAAAGTTCGTTACAAAAATTCATGTAAGAGGCTTCAGAAACGAAAAGCTCTCCGCTTTCCTGTGGGAAAACGGAGAGCTTTGGAGCAGACAGACTCAAAAAGTCTTAGCGGGCGTCGCGGTTGGCCTCGTACTCGCTCATGGAGATGTAGTGGTCGAGGACGTGGATGCCCTTCAGGCGCTTGTTGGAGAAGCCGGTGGAAGCGTACTGGCCCTCCCAGTAGTTCAGACGGGTGGCGATGTAGGCCGGGATGCTCATGCCCATGGGGACAACGAGGGCATTGTTGATGAGGGAGGCCTCGGCGTTGGCGAAGGCATCGTAGCGGGCGTTGATGTCGTCGGTGATCTTGACAGCCTCTTCGATGGCCTTCATGTAGTTCATGACGGCGTCCGCGGTGTCGCCGGTGATGAAGCCGTCCTCGACGCCGGTGCGCAGGAAGGCGTAGCGGCTGCCGCGTGCGCCCTCGGCCTGATAGAAGGGGTCGGTCTCGGTCTGGGGGTCGGAGTAGTCAGCGCCCCAGTTGCACTGCAGGAAAGCGAACTTGCCGTTGCGGCGGACGCTGGACAGGAAGCTGTCGGAGGGGCCGGCAGTGATGATGATGTCGATGAAATCGAAACCGTCGTTCAGCACACCCTCGAGCTGCTGCTTGAACACCTGGCACTGCTTGTCCCAGTCGGTGGAAGAGGGATTGTAGGGCATCTGCACCTTGATGGGGAAGGTCACACCGGCAGCGGTCAGCTCCGGGATGGCCGCGTCGCGGTACTCCTTGGCCTTCGCCTCGTCGAAGAACTCGGTGATGTTGGCCAGGTCGCCGCACTTGAGGTAGTCCACGCCGTCAGCGTTGGCACAGAAGCTGGGGGGCGTGATGGTGTTCAGCTTGTAGTTGTCGTAGCCCTCGGGTGCCTTGACGGCCAGCGTGACAGAGTTGTTGATGCCGTAGAGGAAGGACTTGCGGAAGTTGGTGTTGTTGATGGCCTTGGCCCAGTTCTCCGGCTCATACTCAGCGTCCATGCCCTCCACGCTCCAGTTGGAGAACTCGTGGGAGAAGGGCATGAAGTTAAACATATAGAAGTAGGTGTAGTTGGTGTTGGGGCGGTCCATGGACACCATGTCCTTGGTGGTGTCGTCGGACAGCCAGCTGTCGAGGATGTCGGAGCCGATGGTGGCCTCGTCGATCTCGCCGCGCTTGATCATCTCGGGGCCGTTGACGCTGGCCTCGGCGTTGTAGATGCGGCTGATGGTGTCGATGAAGACGTTGTCAGCGTCGTAGTTCTCGGGGTTCTTCTTCATGACCCAGGTCTCCAGAGACTCGTAGGCGGCCAGATAGAAGGCACCGCAGCTGTAGGTAGTCTCTGCGCTGGTGGCGAACTGGTCGCCGGTCTCTTCCAGCAGCGGGCCGTAAGCGGGCTCGTAGGGCAGATAGCACAGCAGGCTCAGGAAGCCCGGGAAGTCGTAGGTCAGGGTGTAGGTCAGGGTGTGGTCATCCACAGCGGTGACACCCACGGCGTCGAAGTCCACCGGTGCGTAGGCGGCGGGGTCAGAGTCGGGGGCAGTCACGGTGACGACGCCGCTGCCGTCCACGGTGTAGGTGGTGCCGTCATCGTCCACGACGCCGGTGTTGGCGTTGTTCAGATAGAGGTGGTAGTTGTAGTAGTCGTCAGCGCCTGCGATGTAAGCGGTGACGAGGCCCACGTTGGAGGCGGCATAGTCCGGGGTCAGGACGTACTTCAGAGCGTCCACGAAGTCCTGTGCGGTGACGGGGGCCACGACCTCGCCGTTGCAGTCCACCCAGTTCTCCTCACGCAGATGGAACGTCCAGGTCAGGGTGTCAACATCCCAGTCCCAGCTGGTGGCCAGGCCTTCGCGCATGACGCCCTTGTTGTCGTACTCGACCAGCGTATCCACGCAGTTTGCGCCCACGACCATCTCAAGGTCGGTGCCGGTGGTCAGGTAGTTCAGGGTAGCGGGCTGGCTGTCGTACAGGATGGTGTAGCTGGAGCCGGAACCGGAAGAGGCTGCGCCGGAAGCGCTGCCGGAGGAAGAGCCACCGCAGCCAGTCAGCAGGCCGGCTGCGCAGGCACCGGCGGCTGCCAGGCCGCTGGCCTTCAGGAACTGACGGCGGGAGATGGAAGTGTTCATCATAAATTCCCTCTTTTCTTGTTTTTGCTGTACAAAGGACAGCATCGCGTTGTGCGGTGTCCGCTGTTTCCCGGCAACGGACAAATGGACCGTTTTTTATGAAAAAAGAGCAACGGAAATCCATCCGTTACTCCTTTGTAACAGTCCCGGCCACCAAACAGTGTGGTCATGATTGAGTATAGCATTGATTTGCGGCCGCGTCAATCCTTTTTGGGTGCAGATGCTGTTTCTGCAACAGAAACAGCTGTTGCCGCTGCGGCGGCAGGTGCGGCAGAGACGGGAGCCGCTGCCGTTTCGGCTACGGCTGCGGCGGCACCGGCAGCATTTGCGGCATTTTCAGCGGCCAGCTCTGCGGCAGCGGCCTTTGCGGCCTCCTCCGCTGCCTTGCGGGCCTCGCGCTCAGCGATCCGCTCCCTGGCGCGGGCTGCGGCCTCCTCCTGACGCTGCTTGGTGCGGCGCTTGATGCGGCAGACCGAGCAGATGCCCTCGGAGCTGTTCGGTGCGATGGGCTTGCCGCAGTCGGCGCAGAGGGTCTTGCTGCATTTGTAGACGCTCACCGGGCCGAGGGTGGTGAGCTGGCGCAGCTTCATGCCGTCGATGCCGCTGTTGGAGCAGGCCGCGACGCAGACGCCGCACTCGCTGCACTTCCAGGGCGTGACGACGACGCGGGTCTGGCCGTCGGGCATATCCTCGAGCTTGAGCGCGCCGGAGCGGCAGGCTTTCTCGCACTTGCCGCAGCCGAAGCACTTCTGGGTGAAGTTCGGCAGATACCAGCCGTAGCGCAGCGGCGTCTCGGAAGCAGCCTTGAGCTGCTTTGTCCGCTGGTGGAGCATGAGGCGGAAGTCGGCGGCGCTGTCCTCCTCGCTGCGCAGGCCGGGCAACATCTGCAGCAGCTTCTTGGTGCCGGCGCGGGAGCCCTCCGTCATGTGGGAGAACATCTCCCGGCGGCTCAGCTCCTGTACATGGTAGGGCGCTTCGTCCTGCTCATAGGCCAGCGTGACCCGGCTCTCGAAGAGCTGGGGACCGAGGAACTCCACCAGACGGGTCAGCTCCTTTCGGAGCTGGGCGGCGCAGACGTCGTTCTCGCACTCACCGCAGGGGGTCAGGTCGAGGACCAGCTTCTTGTTCAGAGCCAGATAGGCCAGTGTTTCCCACGAGAAGGAGGCCACGCAGGCGCGGACGGCAGTGTTCTTGCGGGTGCTCTTCTCGCAGCCCAGCCAGAGGGTGTCGTTGTCGGTATCAGCCAGCGAGGTGTCCCGCTGTACCTGCTCCGGCGAAGGGACGATACAGCCCGAGCGGCAGGCAGATACGCAGAGGCCGCAGTCGGTGCAGGGGTCCCAGTCTTTAACGAGGTTGGGGCGGGTGAAGATGGCATCGCCGTAGGGGCAGATGTCTTTGCAGGCCGTGCAGGGGGTGCGGTGGGGGTGGAGATTCCAGCACTGACGGCGGATGACCTCGGGGTGGGAGGTCTTCATCAGGGCGTCCATTGCATAACGGGTAAACAGACCCATAGCGGTATCACTCCTTTTCGGGGGCATCGGTCACGGTGGTGACCTGTGCGTTGTCCAGCAGGAAGCGCTGCACCTTCTTTGCGGCCAGCGCGGCGGCGATGGTATCCTCGGGCAGGGCTTTCCGGATCTCCGCCTCGGGGGTGTCCTGCAGCTGGGACAGGCGGCGGTATTCGGCGTTGACTTCCTCGGGGTGGACGACGATGTTCTCTGCCTCGGCGATGGCCTTGGCGGCCAGCACGAAGCGGATGCGGCTCTCGGCCTGTGCGCGGTAGTCCTTCTCGAGGGCTTCCGGGGTGGTGCGGCTGTTTTTGCAGTGCTGCTCGAGGGTGATGCCGCTGCGGGAGAGGCGCTCTTTCAGCAGCTTCATCTCATTCTGGGCGGTGCGGTCGAGAATTTCGGCGGGCAGGTCCACGGTCATGTTGGCACCGGCCATGTCCAGCAGCTGCTTTCCGGCGGCGCGGTCAGCCCCTTCCTCGTGGATCTTCTGCTTTTTGGCGCGAAGGTCAGCCTTCAGCGCATCGAGGGAGTCGAAGCCCAGACTCCTGGCGAAAGCCTCATCCGGTGCGGGCGTGACTTTCTCGGCCAGAGAGCGGAGCTCGATCTCGAACTGTGCGGTCTTGCCGGACAGCTCGGGCAGACGGAAGTCCTGCGGGTAAGTAAAGTCGAAGCGGAACACCTCGCCGGCACGGTGGCCGTAGATGGCCTGCTCAGCGGCGGGCATCAGCTTGCCGTCGCCCAGCACGACCATGACCTTCTCCATCCGGCTGTCGGGGATCTCCTTGCCGTCCATGTAGCCGGCAAAGTCCAGCAGGGCGCGGAAGCCGCGCTTGGCAGGTTCGGTGGTGGGGTGGTAGACCGCGTGCATCCGGGTCTGGTGGACAAGCTCGATGTCCACAGTCTTGTCGGTGACAGGGCGGACGTGACGGGTGACAGCCAGGCCCTTGTACTGGCCCAGCTTCACTTCAGGCGTGTTCTTCTTATCCATAGTGGCGTACTCCTTATGACGTAAGCAGGCCGGCGGGCGGCGCTGCGGGTTTTATAGCAACAAATCGAATTATACACGTTTTCGGCAGAAAGGGCAAGCTCACAGCCCGTGAGCGGTGAGCCAGGCTTCGGCCACCTGAGAGAACATTTCAGGGTACTGGGCGTCTTCCTCAGGAAAGGCGCTCAGATAATACTCCACTTCCTCCCGGGTGGGGGCGGCGGTGCGTTTCCAGATGGTAAAGGTGGTGCCGTTGCCCATATCGAAACTCTGCTCAAAGGCGAAATACTGGTCTTTTACGGCGAGGAACTGGTCGTTCAGTTTGATGGACATCTCGCCGCTGCCCACGTAAGTCTGGGGGAAGGGCTCGCAGGTGATGACATATTTTGCCTCAAAGAACTGGGTGGGGAAATTGTGGGTGCCGGGGACCGAGAAGCCGAAGGCCAGCTTGTCGTTGATGGGGGCGTCCGGCAGGCGGCAGTTTTTGAAGTGGTCGGGGTTGTAGAGCATATCGTGGGGGATCATGTAGCACAGCTCCCCCTCATCGCAGTGGGTGTCTATCCAGTCGGCAATGGCCCGGATCTGGCCGATGTCCTTTCTATCGTAGATGAGCTTGTCCAGCGAGATGAAATACTGGGTGGCCGAGATCTGGATCGGGAAATGCTCGATGACGAAACCCGGCATGGCCAGCGTGGTCAGCGGCGAACACCGCACCGACATGGACAGCACCAGCACGAAGGCCCAGCAGCCCAGCTTGAGGTTCCGGCGGCGCGTGATGCCCTCGGCCAGCGCGGCGGCACCCAGCAGAAAGAGGATGAAGTATCCCGGCAGGAAGAGCAGGAACTGATGGGAGCCGGTGTTTTGCACCCGGGTGAAGAGCAGGATGCTCACCACCAGCTCACACCCGGCGAGACAGGGCAGGGCGGGTACTTTGTGCTTCGCCGCAAAGGCGAGGCCCAGCACCATGAGGAGGATGTTGAACAGGCCCATCCGGCCGATGTGATAGAACGCCTCGAGGGCCAGACCGCCGCCGTTATAATAGGAGTAGCGGCCCGCGTAGTTGTAGGCGAGGATGTGGGACACCATGGGCCACAGCAGGACCACCATGGCCACCACCGAGGCCAGACCAAAGAGGATCAGGTTCTTGAGCCGAACAAGGGCAGCGGCTTTTTTGCCGCCCTTCGCCAACCGCACACAGCCCGCGATGAGCAGCAGCGCGTAGGCGAAGTAGTAGCCCACCACAAAGTAAAGGAACCACCGGCGGGCGAGGATGATGGCGGCAGTGGCCAGAAAGATGAGGCCGAACCGCACCGGCTCCAGCTTGTCGAACCGGAGATCCAGCGTCAGCAGAAGGATCGCAAACGCGAAGATGAGGCCGAACCAGTCCGGCTGGGCCAATACCGCGCTCATCCGCAGGAAGGGATAAGCCGCCGTGAGCGTCATCCCGAAGAGGAAATAGTACCTCCGGTTCTTCACATTCAGGATCTGCCCGACCTTGACGACAAGGCCCGCCAGCAGCACCAGCAGGGTCGGCAGGATGCAGAACACCTGACTGAAGGAATAGGCATCGCCGGTGTGGCTCGTGAGGCAGAAGGGAAACTCGGTGAAGAGGGTGATGAAATTGGTGTAGTCGTCGGCCATGGAGCCGAAGATGTACGCAAGGCCCGCGCCTGCACTCTGGGCAAAGGCGGCTTCGGCGTCGTACTGCTTGAGCAGGTAGTTGGCGTAATCCCAGACGTATACAAAGCTCCGACTCGACAATGTCCAGTAAAAATAGACGACAGCCACAGCCCAGATGCCGAAGACGACGGCTTTGTGGAAAAAGTCCAGCTCTGCACCTGCCACACGGAGAACGCAGAGGGCCAGAACAAAGAGCCCCACGCTGGCCCAGAGACTGAGCAGCGGGAAAAAGAAGGCGCTGGCCGGTGCAAGCAGCCCCAGAAGAGCCAGCAGCACCGCACAGCTGCCCAGACCGACCCCCGCCCATTGCAGAGGCGAGAGCCGGCGAACAGCAGCAGATAGCATAGAAGGATGATCCCTTTCATTTAACTTCCGGAAAATGCAAAACACAACTTTCCATCTAACAGTATAATGAATCCGTTAAGGCTTGTCCAGCCGCAGACCGCGCCAGAACGCAGAATATCCCGCTGCGTTTTCAGCAGACGGGATATTCTGAAACAAATATTACTTTTTGGAGTTGTATGCGGCGGCATCCGCCCTGGCGTTCTGGGTGCGGGCTGCCTTGCGGCGTGCGGCAGCGGCCCGGCGGGCGCTGGCCTGTGCAGCCTCGGGTCGGGGCGCTTCGGGGGTGAGCTTGAACATCCGGCTGCCCATGGCGGGCAGGTCCACGGTGAGGGTGTAGTCCCGGCCATAGACGCCGCCGTCCGAGGTATGGAGAGCTTTGGGCTTCGATTTGTCCGCGCCGCCCCAGCAGGGGGCCTCGGTGTTCAGAAGTTCTTCGGCCCCGGCGGGGAAGCTCAGGTAGAGCGGGAACTTTTTGTGGGCAGTGTTCTGGGTGTTCATGACGCAGAGGATGGTCTGTCCCGCACCCTTGCGCAGCCAGGCGTATACGCCCTCGTCCCGGCTCTCGCTGGCCACCCACTCGAAGCAGCGGGGGTCATACTCGCCCGCGTAGAGGGCGGGCTGGGTGGCGTAAAGGCGGCTCAGTGCGCCAAAATATTTCTGGAACGCGTCGTGGAAGGGGTACTTGAGCAGGTCCCAGTCCAGCTCCCGCTTTTCGTCCCACTCCCGGAAATGCCCCAGCTCGTTGCCCATGAAATTGAGCTTTTTGCCCGGGTGCGCATACATATAAAAATAGAGGGTGCGCAGCTGGGCGCATTTTTCTTCGTAGGTACCCCAGAGCTTGTCGATGATGGTCTTTTTGCCGTGGACGACCTCGTCGTGGCTCAGCGCCAGCAGGTAGAGCTCGTTGTAGAAATAGTGCATACTGAAAATGATCTTCCCGTATGCGTCGGGACGCTGGCCGAAGGGGGTGGCGAAGTAGTCCAGCGTATCGTGCATCCAGCCCATGTCCCACTTGTAGTCGAAGCCGATGCCGTCGTAGCGGGTGGGGGCCGTGACTTTGAGGAAGTTGGTGGAATCTTCGGCCATGTAAACGCCGGTGGGCCAGCGATCGTTCAGGCCGTGGTTGAGGTTCCGCAGGAAGGTGACGGCGCCCTCGTTGACGCCCCGGGCAGGGTCGCCCTGCCAATAGAGGGCGCGGGAGATGGCGTCCATCCGGATGCCGTCGCAGTGGTAGACCTCCATCCAGAGGGCGGCGGCACTGTTCAGGAAGCTGCACACCTCCCGGCGGTAGTAGTTGAAGTTGCAGGTGCCCCACTCGCTGTGGCCCACGTCGCTGTCGTATTCGTAGAGGTGGGTGCCGTCAAAGTTGGCCAGTGCGTCGGCGTTGGCCGCAAAGTGGACGGGGACAAAGTCCATGATGACGCCGATGCCCATCCGGTGGCAGGCGTTTACAAAGGAGGCAAACTGGGCCGGGGTGCCGTACCGGCTGGTGACGGCGAAGTAGCCGGTGGTCTGGTAGCCCCAGCTGCCGTCGAAGGGGTGTTCTGCCAGCGGCAGAAGCTCTACATGGGTGAAGTGGTGTTCCAGCAGCCAGGGGATGAGCTCCCGGGCCAGCTCTTCGTAGTCGTACCAGCCGTCCGAGCCGTCGGGCTGGGTGGAGTTGGGCTTATGCTTCCAGCTGCCGGCATGGAGTTCGTAGATGTTCATGGGCAGATTACGGCATTTATCCCGCCGCTCCATCCATGCGCTGTCGTCGAAGGAAAAGTCCAGTTTGGTCAGGCGGCTGGCGTTGGCGGGGCGGACTTCGGACGCGAAAGCGTAGGGGTCGGCCCGCATGACCACGCTGCCGTCGGCCCCGTGGATGCGGTATTTGTAGAGCTCCCCCTCGCACAGCCCGGATACAAAGCCGCTCCACACGCCGGTGTCGGCTTTCTGGAGCGGGATGCCTGCGCCCCAGCCGTCAAAGCCGCCGCAGACCTCCACGGCCGTGGCACCGGGAGCCCAGACCGCGAAGCGCCAGCCCTCTTCGCCGTGGTCACCCTGCCAGGGGTGCGCGCCGAGGATGCGGTAGGCGTCGAAGCAGTCGCCGTTGAAGAAGGATTTGGGGATGGAGGGAAGATTCATACGAAAGACTCCTTTTATCGCAATTTTTACAGAGAACGCATACTATGGAATATGTAAAATGAGAAATATACAACACTTTTACCACACTTTTGTCGGAAAATGTGCTATACTGAATAGGACACAGATGCACTTTTGTCGGAAAAGTGCGCTGCTGTAACTTTTTGAAAACAGGAGCGGTACAGACAATGGCTTGGTATGACAATGCGGTATTCTATCACATCTATCCTCTGGGATTGTGCGGCTGCGCGCATGAAAACGACGGACAGCCTGTCCCCGGGGCTTTCAAAAAGCTGGATGCGTGGGCAGAACACGCGGCAAAGCTTGGCTGTACGGCGATCTATATCGGCCCGCTGTTCGAGAGCGGTTCCCACGGCTATGACACCATCGACTACCGTCTGGTAGACCGGCGTCTCGGCACCAATGAGGAATTCAAGCAGTTTGTCGCCGCCTGCCATGAGCGGGGCCAGAAGGTCATCGTGGACGGCGTGTTCAACCATGTGGGCCGCGATTTCTTCGCGTTCCAGGAGCTGAAGGAGCACCGCGAGAACGCCCGCTACCGCGACTGGTTCTGCGACGTGAATTTCTGGGGCAACAACGAGTACAACGACGGCTTCTCTTACGGCAACTGGGGCGGCTTCAACCTGCTGGTCAAGCTGAACCAGCGCAACCCCGAGG